>Ga0209204_1000243_pt1 | contig 62674 bp, 56 predicted proteins | sample AD_JPNMR2_MetaG_FD_184425 | JGI IMG/M metagenome (GOLD analysis project Ga0209204, IMG submission 184425) | Active sludge microbial communities of municipal wastewater-treating anaerobic digesters from Japan - AD_JPNMR2_MetaG (SPAdes) (version 2) | ecosystem: Engineered > Bioreactor > Anaerobic...
CCTTGCTAATAAGTGCAAAAAAGCTCTTGAAGTTTCTGTCGACTACTTTCATTGTCTGCTGTGCGATGTCAGTATTAAGGAGCTTGTAATTTTCGTTATCCTTCAATACATGGTAGGCAGATTCATATCGTAAGTGCTTTTTCTCAGTAAAGTAGTACTGGCGAATGGCATACAGGGTTGCATTATATAAATTTTTCGATAGTCTGCATAGTGTTTTCAAAGCAACGTACTCTTGCTTGCTGAGATGCCTAACTTGGTGCTTTTGATTGCGGTACACATCATCACCTCGCTCAAGTAATATTATATCATAGTTTCGCTATTAATCTAAGATACTAGTAAGAAGAAAGGAGAGAAGGCGATTCCTCTCCAACTTGCAGAAGTTGGAGTCTCCTCGCCGATTAATGATGAAGCAAATCTAGGAATGATAGCTGAGGCATTCCATCACGAAGAAATAAGAAAGTCACAATGTACCGTGTTTGCTACAGTTAGAGAAGGTTTTGGTACGGGACTCTGGATAAATGGCGATATATTCAGAGGACCATCATATACAGCTGGCGAGTTTGGTCACACTATCTTTGATTTACACAGTACCAAGAAATGCCACTGCGGTAATACAGGCTGCTTGGAAAGCATAATTTGTATCTCTTCCTTCTTTGGGAAACCTACCACTGAATGGTCAAGATACATCAACGAATTGTTCCTTTCTGGAGATAAAAGAGTATACGATTATTTAGAAACCCTTGCTCGTGCATTGACAAACATAGTCAACTCACTGAATCCAGAATATCTTATAGTAGGTGGAGAACTCTCGGGACTAGACCCAAGTTTCTATAAAGAACTGGAAAGTATGATTAAAGAACATGCTTTGGAGCACTCTGGGAAGATAATTAAGGTCTTGCCTTCAACTTTTACCCACGACAACTACCTTTACGGTGCACTTTATGCAGTTATAGAAGAGTATTTCATACCAGGTGTGATAGAGAAGATCAAATGATACCACAGTAATAAAAAAACGCGACTCAAGTCGCGTTTTTAATGGTCTAAATTTGTTAGCTGAATTGTTCGAATTCGATATATGTATCAGTTATATATTGAGAATCAAAACTGTACTTGTGGTACTTCTTCTACACCAGGTTTTGCTTCAAAGTACTGTTTTTCTGCAAATCCAAACATTTTAGCTATTATTACATATGGGAACTTTTTTATCAATGCATTGTAGTCTTTTACTACTGCGTTGTAGTCTTTCCTTGCCACTGCTATTCTATTTTCCGTACCCGCAAGTTCATCCATCAGTTGCCTGAAATTGGCATCTGATTTCAACGTCGGATAGTTTTCTACGATTACAAGTAACCTAGACAATACGTTAGTGAGTTCTGCATCGGCTGTTGCCTGTTCTTCTACTGTTTGTGCACCAGCCAATTTTGCTCTTGCATTAGCGAGTGCTTCGAAAATCTCTTTTTCCTGTGCCGCATATCCCTTTACCGTTTCCACAAGATTGGGTATCAAATCTGCCCTTCTTTGAAGTTGGTTTTGAATCTGACTATAGCTTTCCTTCACTGACTGTTCTAGGGTCACCATCTTGTTATATGCTCCAATTCCCCAGGAAATGAGTGCGATGACGATAATCAGTATGACTACAAGTGTAATGATCCACCCTTTTTTCACTGTTTCCACCTCCAAGTCTTAGACTGCAAGTCTATTGTATCACAATATTCTTTGCTGAATCCACATTACCAATTATTGTTCCCCCTATTTGTGAAATCACTTCTTCTACATTATCTTTCGAAGTTACTAAGATCATGCCATATCCCATGTTGAATGTCTTCAGTGCTTCATCCATCGTCACGTATTGCAGAACCCATTTCATGTAGTTTGGTAAGTGTATGTTTATACTATACCCATTTTCTCGAAGCACGCGCCTTAATGCCCTAAGAATGCCACCACCTGTTACATGTGCTATGCCTTTAACTAAATAAAAGATCTTTGGCACATCTGAATAGATCTGGGTACCTGCTAGCAAATCGAATGGGAACATTTTCAATTGTATCTTTTCCTTTTGCAGTATTCTACGTATTAACGACCAACCGTTCGAATGAAATCCACTGGCTGGAAGACCTAAGATTACATCTCCTTCTTGAATTGTTTCAACCGGTATACGGTGCGTGAGCGTTCCTATGCAAAAACCTGCTACATCCCACTCAGACTGTGTGTAGATGGCAGGTATTTCCGCTGTCTCGCCTGCAACAAGCGACATGTCAAGTTTTCCTAGCTCTTCGTTAAGCACTCTTATGAAGTCATAATGTTGTTTGTCTATGTGATGGACCCCAAGATAGTCTATAAATGCCTTTGGTACCCCTCCAACACAGATTATATCGTTATAGTTCATCGCTATGAGGTCTTTTGCGGCCTCGTTCAACGTGCCATTCTCTAGATGCAATAGCAATTTGGAGCCAATACCATCGGATGTCACAACTATTGGCGGCGTTGTAAGATCAATGATCGTTGCATATCCAGTTGGCTCTTTCATAACCCAATTTGGTAATTTCACAACTTGTTTTATGTAGTCCGTAAATTCATCGTTTCTTGTCACATCTACACCTGAGCCGGAATAAGTATATTTATTGTGTGCATTTGTCCTCTCGAAATCCATTTCTATCACTCCCACTCTTTATTGTTCATCTAAATTGGAATGTATCATTGCAATATCATTCCTATAATACATTCCATCGAAATGAACTTTTTCTATGTTTTTGTACGCACGTTCTTTTGCTTGCTGAAGAGTTTCTCCTACTCCCATCGAATGTAGTACCCTGCCACCGTTTACGATAAGCTTCCCGTTCTTTTCAGTTACTCCACCGTAAAAGAAAAAGCCTTCTTCTCTAAATGTAATCTCTTGACCTTTTTTGGGATTTTCAGGATAACCTTCTGATGCCAGCACAACGTCTACTGAATGGTACTTTGGAGTATATTTATCAAAATGTTCATTACTATAGGCTTTCAAGACGTTTTCTGCAAATATCTCTGGCTCCATCGAAACGATTACTTCACACTCCGGGTCGCCCAACCTAACATTGTACTCCAATACGTACGGTTCTCCTTCAACGATCATCAGTCCAATGTATAGAAAGCCTCGATATTTTATACCTTCCTTTTCCAATCCGATAAGCGTCTTTTTGAAAAGTTCTTCTATTTTTTCTCTCAGCTTCTCGTCAATTTGCACGGGTCCATATGCACCCATACCACCGGTATTTGGTCCTTCATTATTTGTAAATGCACGTTTGTAGTCTCTTGTAAATGGCAAAAGTGCAAAATTCGTCCCATTTACAATCGCTATAGCAGATAGCTCCAAACCGCGTAGGTACTCATCAACGATTACAGATCCCTTAACTCCATTAATCAGTGTTCCGTTCATCAACTTTTTCCCATTGTCCAGTGCTTCGTCAAATGAATTAGCAATTATAACTCCCTTACCTTGAGCTAAACCATCCAATTTCACTACGTATGGAGATGAGAATCTCTTAAGTGCATCATAAAGTTGCTCACATGAAGTTGCTATTTCAAATCGTGCAGTCTTTATTTCATATTTTTGCATGAATAACTTTGCAAAACATTTCGAGCTTTCTAGACGTGCACCTTGCGAATCAGGCCCAAAGACGTTTGGTCTTCTGTCTGCAACACCCTTTGCAAGATATTCTTCCGAGCCAGAGATTACCAGGTCGAACTCTTCAAGCTGAGAAAAATTATCCAGTACTATGTTCTTTCCTACTTTTTTTGTCCCCGCATTTCCTGGATAGAAGAAAAGCTCGAAACCAAGCTTTTGAAAAGCGTATCCTATTGCATGCTCACGTCCACCGCTACCTAATATGCAAATACTTCTTATTTTCATACTCTCACCAGCCACATCAATGCCTAAAGACTCTTATAGGTGAACTGTAGAAAGTAATTTCTTTTTCCTTAGCAAATGCTAGTACTTCATCATCTCTTATAGAGCCCATGGGGGCAATTATGCATTTGACACCTGCTTGAACCAATATATCTAGACCATCAGTGAATGGGAAAAACGCATCTGATGCTGCAATGGCATTACTTGCACGTTCACCTGCTAGTGCGGTTGCGATCCAAGCAGAACGTTTTCTTGAAGGTTGACCTCCACCTATTCCGACCGTTACACCATCTTTTACAATCACTATGGCGTTTGACCTAACTGCTTCTGCCACAATAAGAGCAAATGTCACTTCCTTTGAATCGAACGGCTTACCAAACAACAACTTTGGTTCACCTTCGATCTTCCTTTCAGATACGACCAAGCTTCCAAACGCAATTTTGCCAGCGTAAGATGTATATTCCAAAGGCTTTATCAATCGTACTTTCTTTTTCGATAGGTACTCTAAAGCCTCATCATCAAATTCAGGCGCAATTATCACTTCCAAAAAAGTCTTCAAAGATTCTGCAATATCAAGGGTCATTTTAAAACTCGTCGCAAGGATGCCACCATAACTTGATTCACTATCTGCCAATAATGCATCTCTAACGCATTTAACCTTTCTTGAATCATCCGTACCATCTTTCAGATATGCAACCCCACAAGGTGTTTGGTGCTTTACAACAACACAACCGCCGCCAATACGGTTAAGGTTTTTTGCCAAAGTCCAAGCGGATTCCGCATCTAAAATGTTGTTGAACGAGAGTTGTTTGCCCTCGTGCAACACCTCAAATTGTGGCTTTCCGAAGACATACGCTACTTCGTGTGGATTTTCACCATACCGAAGTTGGATATCACATCTTTCGAGCATCAATTTCTCCACAGAAAAATCCATTTCCATCACTCCCCCCACGTAACCTTTCTATTTTTTATCTTGAAAGGCCTTTTTAGAAGTGAATCTATTGCCCTCCAGTAGTATTCATGTTCTAGGCTGTGAATCTTGTACTCGACCGTTTCTAGGTCCCAGTTTTCTTCTACTTCTATAGCCTTTTGCAAAATGATAGGCCCGGAATCCACTCCACTGTCAACGAAATGAATTGTGATGCCCGTGACCTTTACACCATATTCAAATGCCTGCTTTATGGCCTCTTTACCTGGGAACGCTGGTAAAAGAGCAGGGTGTATGTTTATGATCCTTGGAAAGTACTTTTCAACTATGTGAGATGGAATTATTCTCATGAAGCCTGCAAGTACAACAATTGTTGGTTCAATGGAGTCAATTACTCTTTCGAACGTTTCGTACCAAGGTTTATCCAGAAGTATCGATTCTATGCCGAGTATACGCGCTCTTTCAATAGCATAGCATGACTTATCGGTGATAAGACATTCGATCTTCGCATCCAGTTGTTTGTTATTGATAGCGTCTGCTATTGCTTGAAAGTTACTACCATTGCCGGACGCAACCACGACAATGCGGGGGATTTTTTCGCAGTTGGGCTTGGAATCTAAATCGGATAGTTCAGGTCGAAACAGCCTGTACATATACCTTTCACCCCACACTCTTCAAAAACCTGTCTATATCCTTCGGTAGAGAGGTAGAATAATTCATCTGCACCAATGAGCTTTCTTAGTTGTTCATCTTCATTTTCAGACGCTATAAGCTCGCTACGCCTCGAGGTATCCAAACCATAATTACATGGTCCAATAACAGCTGGTGAATAGATACCTACATAAACCCTTCTTGCACCAGCTTCTCTAACCATTTCTACTATAACTTTCATAGTCGTACCCCTAACAATTGAATCATCTATGAGTATAACATCTTTCCCACGAACAACGGAGTACATTGGTGCTAGCTTTCTTCTGACAATATCTTGCCTGTCTTTAGGCATTATAAAACTTCTTCCAATATAGCGATTCCTAATCAAACCATAGTCCAAAACTATTCCTGAGGCTTGACTATAACCCATTGCACCAGAGAAACCGCTATCAGGAACAGGTACTATGATATCGCCGTTTACCTTTTTTTCTTCGTACAGTTTCATACCTAACCGTTTTCTTATTTCATGTACGCTTATACCATAAAAAGTGCTGTCAGGACGTGCAAAATACACGTATTCAAATGAACAAAAACGGTCGTTCCGTTGTGAAAATCTGACAATCTCAGGTTTGGTATAGTTGTCGGAGAAGAACACGATGGTACCAGGCTCAACATCATATATTTCACTGCACCCTATACTTCTTAAAGCAGAATCTTCCGATGCAATGACGTAGCCGTCTTCAAAACTACCGTAGAAGAGTGGCCTAATACCAAAGCGGTCTCGAGTGGCAGCAACGAAAGAACTGTGGAGTGCAACGAGAGAGTAAGCCGCTGGGATTCTCGAAAGTGCCCATTGAAGAGAACTCTTAGGGTCTTGGTATGGTGCAATGGAAAAATAGTGCACAAACAACTCGGTATCAAGAGTTGTAGAAAAAATACCACCATTTTCCATGATAAATTTTCTTCTTGTATCTGCATCTATTATATTTCCGTTGTGTGCAACCGAGAAAGTTCCTTTAAAAGTATGTGCTGTTATCGGCTGAATTTCGTTTATTGAGCCATAGGTCGAGTATCTTACATGTGCTATGCCTCTTGTACCCTCAATAAAATTAGAGTCGGTCAATACGTTATCGACCAATCCTTCTCCTTTTATACTTTTGAAACCATCGACTACAACACCAGTTGACTGCTGACCTCTGTGCTGCAATGCCAACAAAATGTCGTGCAAAACATTGTATGAATCATGAACATTCCATGTTCCAGCAATACCACACATTTTCTTCCCCCCACGTTTTTTGAATCTCTAGTCTAATCTCTCAGAATAATTGGAATAAACAGACAGAGGAACCCTAGGGTTCCTCTGCATGGTCATTTCACTTCAGGTATCAGTATTTTGAGAATATCCTCATTTTTGATGCGTATGTATCCTTCCTGCAACTCTTTAAAAGCTATACTTACTGGATACTCATCTGGCGAACTTACGAATGGTTTTGCCATATCATTCAAGGCTTCTGCTCTTTTAGCTACAACTATCGGTATTGCATATTTGTATGGTATTTTCTCCAAGAGTTCGTCATAGTTTATAATTGCCTTGCCCATTTATTGCACCTCCAAGAGTAAACGTTTTACTCTTTCCGTTTCCTTTTGTCTCTCATATCTAAGCCTCTCAGCATAGATGATAGATATGAGGTTCATTATAGAATGCTCCAAGTCTTCATTTATGATCAAATACTCAAACTCAGGTATACAGGATAGTTCCTTCTTAGCAGTGTCTAACCTTTTTTGAATCTTTTCTTCGCTTTCCGTCCCCCTTCTCCTCAATCTCTCGCTTAAAGTTTGATAGCTTGGGGGCGCTACAAAAACGAACTTTCCACCTGTAAGGTTCTTCTTCACATTCAAAGCTCCTTGAACATCTATATCTAGAATCACGTCAATCCCATTGTTAATGTGGTCAAATACAAAGTTGGCAGGTGTACCGTAGTAGTTGTCGTGGACCTTTGCCCATTCGATGAATTTGTTTTCGTTTATCATGCTCTCAAATTCTTGATGAGATACAAAAAAATAGTCCATACCATGGATTTCTCCAGGTCTCTGCTTTCGAGTAGTGCAAGATATAGAGAAAACAACATTTTCGACTCTTTCTAGAACAGAACGTATGATACTAGTTTTGCCAACACCACTTGGACCACTTATAACAAACAAAATCCCTTTACCAGAGCTTGGAAGATCCATTTTTCGGTTAGCCCTTTCTTATTCTTTCCAGTTCCTTCTCAATTACTATCATGGATTCGATGAATCTTTGAGCAATAGTTTCAGGCTGAATCGCACTGAGAATAATGTGATTTGAGTCTGTGATGAGGATAGATCTTGTCTTCCTCCCATATGTAGCATCTATGAGTTTTCCTTCACCTTTTGCATCTTCCTTTAGTCTCTTCAACGGTGCACTCTCAGGATTAACAATTGCTATGACCCTGTCGCCAGCAATCACATTACCAAAACCTATGTTTATGAGTCCAAACATCTCTCTACACCTCCCGAATTTAGTGAGAAATCTATGAAATTTGTATCATCACGCTGGGTTTACTCTATATTCATTATTTGCTCTTTGAATTGTGATACTAAGTATTTTCCTTCTAGTGCAAGGTTGTTTATATCTGTAAGTCTGCTTTTGGATAATATGGTATTGAATTCCCTAAGAAGTTCTTGAGATATGAAATTCAGCATGTCACCAACTGGTTCTTTCGAAGCTAAAAGCTGTTTAGTCCTGCTTATGTGGCTATCCAAACGTACCAGTTCTTCCCTTATGTCTGCCCTGTCAGCGATCAACGCAACTGCACTTTCAAAGAGTTCCTTATTCAATTCAACTTCATCCGGAAGGATTTCTTTTGCATTTGTCTTGATACGTTCGGCAATAAACTTCGGGAGTTCATCTGCCTTACCCTTCATCTGCTCAACGATAGATTCCATCTTGTTGATTATATTAAACAGATCTTTCGTCAATCTTTCGCCTTCTATTGACCGCTCCATTACGACTTTTTCTAACGTATCTTCGAGCACGTGTATCACGTTGCTCCACGCATGTTCTATTTCATCCACGGAAAATTCAAATTGGAAAGCGTCTCTGAAATTTAAAAGATGGCTTAGATCCACGGGAATGGGAATACCCAGGTTTTCTCTTATTTCTGACAACATTTCATAATAGGTACTTACGAGCGAGTAATCAACTGAAACTTGGATTGGCTTTATAAATTTAACTAGTATTCTGACAGATACTTTACCCCGAGATATGTACTCTCTTACCTTAGACATTACGTCTAGCTCTTTAGAACTAAGGAAATATGGAAGAGCCACATCTATTGTTAATCCTTTCGAATTGAGTGCTTTTACTTCGCATGTTATTTTGTAGTCATCAATCATATTCTGGATTTTTGCATATCCAGTCATGCTTTTAGGCAAGAGAATCCCTCCTGATCACTTCTTAATGATATTATACACGAATATCGCAAAAATTCCAAGTAATTCACCAAAAATTAAAAAATATATGTCAAAGGTGCCCTTTCACACATTTTTCCTCTTGATTACAACGCTATTTTTTCTTCAATTTGCTGCGCTATTTTTTCACCGCTTAAATTGTAAATATCGAAGAGCAATTTTGAATCCCCAGAGACTGGAAAGTCTTCTAGACCTAGTTTCATAAACTGCCTTGGTAATAAACCCATTTCGAAGAACTTCTGAGCTATCAAACTACCAAGCCCATTGTAGACGTTGTGATCTTCCACTGTGACTACGAAATTGGAATGTCTCTTAAGTACTTCCGTATCCAAATGGTACGGACAGCTCACGTTAATAACGGCAAGATTTATTCCCTTGATCTTCAATATTTCATGAGCCTTCAAAGCATTTGGAACAACAGAGCCTATTGTATATATTACTCCGTCTTTTCCATCTCTAAGTACATCCATTTTACCGTATTCGAATACGTAACTCTCATCGAAGAACAAGGTGCCATCCTCTCTCCTTATTGGTTCTAACTTGCTTCTTCCAACTGCCACTACGTAGTTCCCATATTCCTTTGCAATGTATCTTATCACTTTATCTGTTTGGTTAGGATCTGCAGGTACGATTGTTTTGAAACCATACCATGCAACTGGCGCGCCGATGTAATTGAGTGCGTGATGTGTTTTTCCATCTTCACCAACGTCTATACCACAATGTGTGACCACTATCTTCAAGTTCGTATTATTTATTGCATTGAGTCTGTGTTGATTAAACGTCTCGTCAACGCCAAAAACACCGAAATCGGAAAAAAATGTTACTAATCCATCTGAAGACATTACGCCTGAGATAGTGGCTGCGTTATGCTCTTGTACGCCTAATTCAATGATTCTATCACTACGCTCTTTGTCTAGAAAGTCAAGTTTCACAGAACTCTTAAGATCACAGTCAACTGCCACGACGTTATCGTTGATTGTAGCAAGATCTGCAATTGCTCGTCCAAGCGCGCTTCTATTGTCCGTGGCTTTATCATATATCCTTGGAGTACCTACATCTATTCCAACTTCATAGCTCAGCTTAATCTTATCATGTTGTTTTGTCGGCAATTCCTTTCTCATCTTTATGTACTTATCTATGTCGTATTCGATATTCAACTGTTCAAGCGCCTTCATGAGTTCATCCATGCTCAGTGGTTTTCCATGGTAGTCTGGTTTGTCTTCCATGAAATCTACGCCTTTGCCTATGACCGTATGTGCAATTATAGCGGTTGGTTTACCATCACTCTTTGCTATTTTCAATGCGGCTAATATCTGTTCATGGTCATGTCCATCTATCTCTATGATATTCCATCCAGCTGATTGGAACTCGCCTTTTATGTCTACGTACATCACATCATGTGCATGTCCACTTATCTGTATATCGTTATAATCAACAAGAACTGTTAAATTGTTAAGAGCATATTTTCTCGCCGTCCTTCTTGCCTCTTGAACCTGTCCCTTTGCACTCTCGCCATCACTCATGACGACGTAAACGTGATAGTCTTTTTTCTTCAGTTTTGCTGCAAGTGCGAAACCAACACCTGCTGACAAGCCCTGTCCAAGGTTACCAGTTGTCCATTCAACACCAGGTATTCCACGTGTTACGTGTCCTTCAAAGATCGATGCGGGGTGCCTGAATCCTACTAAAACCTCCTCCCTGTTCACAAAACCATAATGTGCCAATGTTGAATAAACCGCCGGAGATATGTGTCCATGGCTGACAACGATGCGGTCACGATTTTCACTCCATGGGTTCTTCGGATCGACATTTGCAAATGCGTAGAGGCTGGTTAATATATCGATAGAAGACATCGAACCGCCAGGATGACCCGAATTTGCTACCGTAGTCATTTTCAGTATATCCCCGCGACATTGTGTGGAAATCTCTTTTATCCTTGCAATATCGATTTGCTTGGTCACCTAAATCCCTCCATTCTCGAATATTAACAAATAATTTCTTGTTTCCAAACCTTTTTGTGTCTGTAGATATTTCTAAGAATTGTAAGCGATTTCATATATCCTTTTTATGTCTTGATGATTCAAAGGTTTCACGGTCCCAAAAGGGGCATGCTTTGATGCTATGTCCGTAAGTTTTTCTATATCTTCTTCCAGAAAACCAAGTTGTGCAAGAGATATTGGTGCACCTATCGAAGTGTACCATCTTCTAAGTTCAGCTATGGTATATTCTGGAGTAATTTCATCTCCTAAATTGAGAACTTGTCTACCAAACTTAATCAACTTATCAGAAATATTCTCCTTAACATATGTCATCCATGCAGGGAATATAGCGGCCAGTCCGGCACCATGTGCAACTTCCGGTTTCAAAGCACTTAATGGATGTTGAAGGTCATGTGAAGACCAATCGCCACCTGTGGTTCCCATTCGGGTTAATCCATTTAATGCTAATGTAGTCGCAAGACATAGGTTAGCACGTGCTTCATAGTTTTCTGGTTCCTGTATAATAGTCTCGGTTGAAGAAATTATCGTTTTGATTATACCTTCGTCTATACTGTCGATGATATCGCTTCCAGTGATATCAAAATAGTGCTCCATTACATGGCTTATAGCATCTATCGCACCATAGACCGCTTGATCTTTCGGCAACGAATATTGCACCGTTGGATCAACGATCGAAACGACGGGATAGACATATTTTGATCCAAATGATAGTTTTTCTGTCGTATCTTCATTAGTGATGACTGCATTTCCATTCATCTCTGTTCCAGTTGCAGACATAGTCAGTACAACAAATAGGGGGAGTGCCTTCTTTATGTTGTACTTACCTATGAAAGCATCCCAAATATCACCTTCATAGTAATATCCAGCAGCAATTGTTTTACCGCTATCGACAACACTTCCACCACCGACTGCTAATATAGCATCAACTTGTTCTTTTCTTGCTACCTCTATAGCTTCATGAACTTTCGAAAGTACTGGATTTGGCCTAATGCCAGAAACTTCAACTTTCATGATACCATTTTCGTGGAGTGACCTAACAACCTTTTCGTATACACCATTCTTCTTTATAGATCCGCTCCCATAGATCATGAGCACCTTCTTTATCGCATTTTGTTTCAAGTATTCCCCAATTCTCTCTACAGTATCCTTGCCAAAGACTAATTTGGTTGGGTTATGAAAAACGAAATTCTGCATAAAATCCACCTCCTTAGATATGTTGCATCCTTAATTAAGATTATATCATATGCTCACATTTTGGACGAGGGGGAATATACAAAAGGCCACTAAAGTTGTGAACTTTTGTATATCTATTTGTGTATCAATGTGAACTACCCGCCACCTTAGAGGTGGAGGATTTCGAAAGAAGTTTAGTCGAACGACCCTTATTCTCTCAGGCTGGTCTAAGCAGCCTCTACACTGTAGAGCCATCAGGCTCATCAGTTTACTTGTCCGCACTAATGTGTGCCAGATGTATCAGTTGATATAATTATATATATCACACGTTTGTTTATTTTAAAAGTTTAAGACGAACAGAAAGGAGGTAAAAAAATTCCTTTCCAACTTAGGCTACCGCTTGGAAGTTGGAGTATCCTTGCCCATTATATTGATGAATTTACAAATCTCCTTAGTCTACTTTTAATTGCCTACCTTATTTAACTTCTAACCAGCAGTCATCCATTATGAACGGATCACCTGGATTCCCACCACCCATGATATAAGCCTTAGCCTCTTGCTGAAGCGGTCTGAATTTGTTCTCAACGCCATCATAATCCCACGCAGTTATGTAAATTGTCCAACCACTGAAACTGCTTGGATTGTCGATCCAATCACCCTTGACTATGATGTTGACCCATCCGTCTTCTACAAAGATTTCTGGTGAACCAATTTGAATCCCAAATTTGTCTTTCATTGCCCCTTTTGCTGCATAAATTCCGCTAATCCAACCAGTTGCAAAGATTTCGTAATCCCAATCCCAATCTTTGAATTCGTAGTTTTGTAATGGCAAGAATCTTGCACCGCTTTTCGTGGGATCGTTTAAGAATATCTGATACGTGACGTGATCAAAACCATAAGTTGGGCTCCAGCTCTTTGTAAGGTCTCTTGGTTTTATTGATAAAATTAATGTGCTACCTATGCTCTCAGCTTTTGCTTCGACTATGTCCATTTGTCTTTTAAACGATAGGTCTGTTGGATAGACATACGTACCACTCAAGCCTGTATCGTCATCCCTCGGATCTGCAACTTCTGCAAGTAGCTTCTTCTCAAGCTCGACAGAGACCTTAATTTCATCAGTATACAATGTGTCCTTTACCGTTTTACCTATAGCTCTAATCAATACGGTGTGCTCACCCGGGTCGAGTTTGAGTGGGTCTATCGTAAAGGTGAATTTCCCATTCTTTGGTTCTATTTTCAGTTCAGATTCTACTTTTCTATCTATATAGACATATAAGGTCTTTGCATTTGTCTCGCCTGTCACTTCTGTAAGTTTGGTGAGCTTGTCACCGCTCTTTAGGTCTATACTAACATCAACATTTGGCTTTGAAACTTCTGAGCGTTCTTTGGAAACGGAGAATATCGTGAAACTCTTTGCAGGCATCTTCAAATTCATGTATCCTTCTTCTCTCACGACAATAGGAATGCCGACGCCTGCTGCCGCATTATATATTGGTTCAAACGTAGTCCCAGGTTCATAGTCAGTTTTGAAATTCGTTATTCGCTGGTCGTTTGCAGTGTTCATGATGACTAAGAGTTCTTCTTCATCACATCTCAATATGTATACAAGTAATCCTGCACCACGTTTCTCAGAAAGGAGCGTCTTTATCTCCCCGTATCTTGTGGCAGGATGTGTTTTTCTAAACTCTGTCGTCTCCTTTATGAATTCGTACATACCACTGTTTGTATCAAAATGATCTTCGCCAAGCGAACCCCAACCGTTGGCAAACATCGACGCCCTTGTTTCTTCAAAGTATTGTTCAGTGCCGTAATAAATTACGGGAAGGCCTGGAATAGTAAGCAATAGTCCGAGGGCCTGTTGAGTAATGTTTGGTGTGACACCCTTACCAAATCTCTCCATATCATGGTTGTCTATAAACGTTACAAGCAAGCCCTTTTTTAACGTTTCATTCCTTGCCTCAAGTCTGTACGCAAGATAGTCCGTCGGCTGTCCCCCTTTGATTACTCTTCTGATCTCTTCCATTAATGTGAAGTCAAGCATCGAATTAAAGCCATGATCAAGATAAGAAGCAATCTCTTTATCTGCGTCGTTTTCGTATGGTTTTGAGGAAATCCATGTCTCACCGAATGCTATGAAATCATTTCTCAAAGAAAAAATACCATCTTGCGAACTGAAAAACTGATCAAAGAATTCCTTCGGTAAGTACATAGCAGTATCTACCCTAAAACCATCTACACCGACTTCTTTTACCCAATATGAGTATGAGTCTTTGAGTGCAGTAACGACCTTTGGGTTTTCGGTATTCAAATCGTCTAATCCACTCATTTGATAGTTCAGTCTCTGATTGGTATCATTGTAATTTGATATATCAGCAGTCCAGTGGTATATGTCCGCATCACGTTGGGTCTTATCAGCGTAGTTATTTAAATCAAATGGAGACTGAGTCGGTGCCTTTGTAGGAATACTACCGTTGTTGATTTCGAATTTGTTGCCTATGAATCTGAAATAGTTTCCAACATGGTTTACAACTATATCTTGAATGAGTTTCATATTGTTGTTATGCAGTGAGTCAGCAAGCGCCTTGTAATCCTCAAGTTTTCCAAAATGCTCATCGATCTGCTTGAAATTTCTTGCCCAATATCCGTGGTAACCACCATAGTTGACCCATGGATCCCACCATTGATTTGCAACAGGTGGTGTTATCCAGATACCGTCGATCCCCATTCCTTTGATGTAATCAATCTTGTTTATTATCCCCTTTAGATCCCCACCGCTATACTTTGCGCCATCTCTTGGATCGTACTCTACACCTGCTTGATTGTTATTTGAAGGATCACCATCATTGAAACGGTCTATCATAATCATGTAGAGTACTTTATCAGCCCATCCATCTTTGAACATCGTGGCGACGTCCGAAAAGGCAAGAGAAGAGAGTATAAGCAGCACTATCAAAAAAAGCTTAGTAACCCTTGGAAATCTCATACAAACACCTCCAAAAAGTAAAAGTATGTGAATTATGTGAGTGAGTAAGTACCTTCTACACTACTGTTGATATTCTAACACATCGTGTGCAACGTTAACAAAGATGTGGTATAATTCCAAAGTAAGGAGGCGTGTTCATATGATCGATGTATTGGTAGTTGATGACGAAAGGCACGTCAGGAAATTACTTGTAAAGATGATTTCCAATGCGTTCGAATGTTCGCCAAAAGAAGCAGAGAATGCCGAAGATGCTCTAAAAATGTGTGAAAAGGAAAGATTTGATCTAATCACGACGGACATAAAATTGGAAGAAATAGACGGGATAGAATTCATAAAAAGATTGAGACTACGCGGCGTTTTTACACCTATACTGATAATCTCTGCTTATGCTACTCCTGAAGATATAGCTGGAGCATGTCGATTTGGCCCGATTGATTATCTCGCTAAACCTTTTACTCAAGACGAGTTAAAAAAGAAAATCAAGGGACTATTGGAATACAAAAAAGGAAGCTTTGAAAGATACTTGAGAGAGGCGGAAGGTTTTATACACTCGAATATTCCCGGAGATCTAAACAAGGCTGAACAAATAGTACGGGTGATGTTTTCCATAATGCCATCATCACCTACTCCACATTACCTTATGGCAGAAATACTTGAAAAGAGAGGAAATCAAGAACTTGCAGAGGTGCATAGAAATGCAGCAAAAGCTCTAGATGTGAATGAGCACGGATACAGCAGAGGTGATGAAATTGAAACAGATTAATTATAAGTTTTACGTCATAATAGTTGGGTGTGGAAAAATTGGGCTAGAAGTTGCAATGCGATTATCACATATAGGATTCAACGTAACGATAGTTGAAAAAGATCCAAGTGCTTTATCTTTACTCCCAGAGGATTATGGAGGTTTTGCAATAATCGGAGATGCTGCGGAAAGAGAGACATTAAAACGGGCAAAAGCGGATAAATGCGACTTGCTTATAGCAACTACTAGTGATGATCCGACGAACTATTTCGTGAGTCTTATCGGCGCAAAGATATTTGGAATTACGAATGTGATTTCGCTTGTTAAAAATAAAGAAAACGTTGCACTCTTTGAGAAAAGTGGGATCAGAGCTATCTCCCCCGTGAATCTTGCCATAGAGACCTTTGAAAGGAACATTCTTGAAGGTGTTGAATCAGTGGCAGGTGATGAAAAATGAAGATCGTCATAATTGGTGGTGAACGTGTCCCTTATTTTTTGGCAAAGAAATTTATCACAAAGGGTTATAAGGTATATTTTGTAAATAGGGACAAAGAGTTATGCAACGAGTATAGCAGAACTTTGAACGCAGTGGTAATCCTTGGCGATGGACAATCTAAGCAGGTGCTTGATCAAATAGAAATCGAATCGGAAGATATAGTCGTACTTCTAACAGAAAGAGATAGGAAGAATTTCTTTATAGCAAGGCTTGTCCAAGAATACTATAACGTAAGGAATGTTGTTACGCTGTTAAACAACAGTGAGAATGAAGATTTGTTTGAGAGATACGGCATAAGAACATTGAAAGTAACTGATCTGATCATGCAAAACATCGAACCTTTGCTGTTTGAAAATGAAGTAGTTGAAACACTCAATGATGAATCTTCAAACAAAGGAGTCACAGTGTTAAAGATAAACGTGGATTGGGATTCGAAAATCGCCAAAAAAACACTGCAAGAACTAGAAATTCCTGACGGAATTATCATCGCAGGTATAGTAAGAAAAGATAGATATTTGATTCCTCGAGGAGATACGATCATTCAACCAGATGACAAACTGATCTTAATTTGCAATCAGGATAAAAGTGAACTAGCAATGGAGTTTTTCTTCTCGTAATTTAGTAAGAATTCAGTAAAATCTAGTAAGATGTGAAGCAACAGGAGGTTTTTAGGGAAATGTTTAGGCGTTACATGAAAATATACAAAGCACTTTCGATGATAGTTCTTCAGTATTCAGTTATAATATTACTTCCACTTGTTTTCTGCATTTTTTATCCGGAGGAAATTCACAATGTAAGTGGTTTTTTTGTAGCAGCATTGATAGGTGTTTTGATTTATCTATCAGGTTACTTAACCAAGATCACAGACATTGGAACGATAACATACAGAGATGGTGCAATTCTTACCGTTGCAGCGTGGGCTGTTGTTTCACTGTTATCTGCAATACCACACATGGTGAATGGTGGATTGAATTTCTCTCAGGCAATGTTTGAATCAGTAAGCGGGCTTACTACGACTGGACTTACTATGTACACAGACGTAACAAAACTGCCAAAGCTTATACTTTTTTGGAGATCGCTTATGCAGTACGTCGGTGGTGCCGGTTTTGCTCTATTGATGCTTGCGACTGTCATCGGACCAAGGGGATTAGGCTTTTACAAAGCTGAGGGTAGAGCAGAAAACTTGGTCCCAAATATACGGAGATCCTCACGAATAATCCTTGGTATATATTTTAGCTACACGGTAGTTGGCACGATAGCATTGAAAATAGCAGGAATGAATCTCTTTGAAGCACTAAATCATACTATGACAGCACTTGCAACCGGTGGATTTTCGACCAGAAACGGAAGTATTGGTGAGTTTAATAGCCTTACGATAGAAATAATAGTGATGACGCTCATGTACTTAGGCGCGACAGGTTTTGGGATACATTATGCATTTTGGAAAGGTAATTGGAAGGCAGTTTTGAAAAATGGCGAGCCTTGGATATACAACATAACAATCATCTCTACGTCTGTTATCATCACGTTTGTAGGACTTGGAAAGTACTATAAAGGATTCTGGGAAGGCTTTAGGATAGTACTATTCCAGATACTTTCTGCTATAACTGGTACAGGCTTTCAAACGGTTACATTGGCAGACCCAAAGTGGCCTTCATTCTATTCTTTCATGTTCATGCTAACGATACTGATGATAGCTGGTGGAGAAATGGATTCAACTTCTGGTGGTATAAAACAATTCCGTTTCTGGGTCATATTCAACGCCTTAGGAGACGCAATTAAGGGATTCTTACTTCCAAAGGGCACTGTTAGAAAAAGGGTATTATACAAAGGTGAGCAACAGATAAACTTTTCAGATGAAAACATAAGGGAAGCATTACTGGTTGTCTCCTTGTATTTATTATCATTTATAATAGGCTCATTCATACTTATGTGCGATGGTTATAGCGTAGAGGCATCTATGTTCGAGTTTGCATCGGCAATGAATGGGGTAGGCTTAAGTACGGGTGTGACGACGCCTAATATGCATCTTGTCTCACTTTGGAATCTAATAATAGGTATGTTTGCTGGAAGGTTCGAATTTTTGGTGATTATCTATGCACTTGCTCGTGTATTCAGCGATATAAAGAGCTCACTTACAAAGTCAAATAGACCAACTGCAAAGAAATTTAATTAGGTACTTGAGAGGAGAGCGTCTATGAGTAACAAAACAATGATTTACTTGCTAATTTTCGTGGTTGTTGTATTCCTTGTTATAGACATGGTAACTTTGATGATGAACAGGAGTAACTTCACCGTTCAATATTATGATACGGATATATACACAGATTATTCAGAAGCAGCCACGATAACGACGGTTAGTGGTCTTGTATTTAAGAATGAAAAAAAAGAGACAGATTATTTGAACGCATATGAAGAAACATCTGTCCAAACTTTTGAGAAGTATTTTTCCGGGATATCTAAGGAGATAGGTAAGGACATAAGTGTAGTCAACATCGATATGAAAACCAACAAACGCGATAATGTGCTTGAAATAACAGAAACTGTGACACTGAATGGACTTGTCACAAAGAATGACGACGAAGTTTTTAATTTGAGCATGGGAAAAATACAGTTGAACTCCATTGCCCAATCAAATATAAGGGTTCATCTACCAGTGGATGCTGATATTGAAAGTATAGAACCTACTCCAACAAAGATTACCTCTAACATGATAACATGGTCAGGAAAAGATATTGCCAATTTTCCGAACATAAATTTCAAAAGGGGCGAACAGCAGTGAATATTTTTAATTGGTTGATCATCTTTTCCACCATAGGTACTGTCATATTTGCGTGGGCTGTGTTTTTGCTTCAGTCATTCAAGAGCAAGAACGAAAAGAATAGCCTAGATGAGGAAGAAGAAAGGCTTGTGGAATTGATGGGGAAGGTCAGAATATTTGTAGATTCTAAAATGGAGCTGCTGGAAAAGAAAACAGAGGAAGTGAGAAGGCTTTTAAAAGAACTAAACGAACAATACATAACATTCTCCGCACTCCTCATTGATAAGAATTCTGGCAGGACTATCAATAGTACACCAAAAGATGCTTCAAACGTCTCGAATGATGCATCTGACGTGTTCCCGTCACCGGAAAATATAGGAAGTAGACAATTCTATGAACAGGAAGATCAAGAAGTTAAAGAGAAGTCCTTGTCAGAATCAGAACCTGCTAGTCTTGAGGAGAAAATATTTGATATGTTTCTAAATGGTATGGATCCAGTCGAGATTGCAAAGAACATGAAGATTGGAGTTGGTGAAGTCTCACTTATTATAGACCTTATGAAGAGGCAACACAGATAAGTCATTTGCGCAACTGAAATGTTTGCTTGGAGGTGAATTTTATGATAGGTGAACACCCATACGTAAGGTGGGCTATAGAAGTGATAGAAAACTATGTCAGATATAAGCATGTCACAGAACCTCACTCTGACTTGCCAGAGGAGCTTTTCAACATTAAGGCTGGTTCATTTGTGACTTTACATAAAAAAGATGGTTCACTGCGAGGTTGTATCGGGACGTTCATGCCTGTTCGAGAAAACCTTGCTTACGAAATCAGGGACAATGCAATAGCTGCCGCAACTAGAGACCCTAGATTTCCGCCAGTCCAACCTAAAGAATTGGAGGATATAGTCGTAAATGTTGATATTCTCAGTCCGTATGAAGAGGTGAAGAGTATTGAAGAACTCGATCCAAAAAAATACGGGATTATCGTGCAAAAAGGTTGGAAGCGCGGTCTACTACTGCCAGATATAGATGGGGTAGATACTGTAGAAGAACAGTTGAGAATAGCAAAGTTAAAAGCTGGAATCTATGATGACAACTTTGAAGTATTTAAGTTCACTGTTGAGAGATATAGATGAACAGCATAAAGCTAGTGATTAGAACCATCAGGTATATTAACTTTTGACATTTAACGTCATCGAAGAGAAACTGTTTAGCATCATACGTTTGTTACTATCTTTATAAGAAGATTAACGGCACGCTGTGCTTTTGTGCCAGACGAGGGTGATCTTAGTGAGAAACGTCGAGGGTAAGAATAAACTAGATTTCCAAGACATAAAAGACATAGGTATATTATCTTTCGGCACCTTTGGCTTGGGGTTTATTTTCCCTGCCTATAGCTGTTCAGTGCCAAGAATACTATTAAATGCTGGATTCTCAAAGACATCAACGATTTTTCTTATCAATTTTGAACTCTTGTTCCTAATCTTCTTAAATCCAATATCTGAATACGTACTCAATTTAACGAGAAGTGCAATAGGCAGACGTACGCCATATATAATTACTTTTGGCGTTCTAACATCGTTTATGCTCGCGCTACTCCAAAATATAAATCAAGAACGTAGTGGCATCGGACTCATCTTGGTGATACTGGTCATATTGGTCAATTTCTGCCTGTATTTTTATTCGCTTTCACTCTTCGGATTGATAAAGGATAAAAGCGAGCAGACCGATCAAACAAATCAAATCATATTGAGGCTTCAAACTAGACTTTGGTCATTCATTGGAACTTTTTTTTCACTTCTGTATTGTGGTAAATCAACTCATACAGTGAATTCACTACTTCCTGGAGCTGGATTGGTACTTTTAATATCATCGTTGTTAGTTGCCTTTTTCATCGTTGAAGATAAAAAGTATAAAGTCAAGATTTCACCACTTGAAAAGGGCGAATATTCCTTCTCATACGATGCTCTTAAGACTTTGAAAAACCTAAAGCAGAACTCTACTAGAGGTAACATCTTAACCTCACTCATTTTAGGCTTCTTCTACTACTTGGATATACTCATCATTCCATTTGTCGAATCAAAGAATCTAGGCTTTGTCATAGGTGTTCATTTGTTGGCTTCTCATCTAGTCGGTGTATCAATAGGTTATTTGATTAAGCTGTTTCTACAAAGAGGAACATCCGTGGAATGGAAGAAGTCATATGATTATTTCTTCCTGTGTCTGAATGCTTTGCTCTATCTCTTTCTTTATGTTTCGATTTCTTTTGACTACACTATTACATCGTATTTTTTGCTATTCTTGATCGGCACTGGTTGGGGCTTTTTCTTGTCAAGCAGAATTTGTATACTACTTCCCGGTAAGGCTGAGAGAACCATCTTATATGCTTCAGATGATAAAGAAAAGGTAATGCTAATTTCCTTTTGGACTATCATTATAAGTATTATTTTAGGAGTAGTCACCGATATATTTGGTGTTAATGCTCTTTTCTTTATTGCTATAGCTATGACTATCTTGGAACTTATAGGCATTGCATTAAGCGACAAGGCAAAAAGAGATATTGATTCAGCAGAAAAAGGGAGTGGATGATTTGATAAAAAACGGTGATCGAGTGCTTTTCTATGGTGAAGATGAAACTAAATTCCTCGTTAGAATTGAGGCAGGCCAGAAGAAGGGAACACATCTAGGTGTTGTAGATTTTGACCAGATAATCGGTAAGGATTACGGTGATGTAGTTGCTATAGGTAAGAATCAAAAATCTTATTATTTACTTTCACCAACTTACATAGATGATGTGTTTTCCATGAAGCGTAAAACACAAATAATCTATCCGAAGGATTCCAGTTACATACTCATGAAACTTGATATAAAACCTGGCGTAAGAGTCATCGACACAGGTGTTGGAAGTGGTGCCATGTGTGCAGCAATGGCAAGGCTGGTTGGAGAATATGGAAAGGTGTATGCCTACGAAAGGCGCGAGGATTTCTATAATCTAGCCAAAAACAACTTGACAGAGTGGGGTTTGATTGATAATGTTGAGTTGAAGTTGAAAGACATTCTACTTGGTTTTGATCACTCCAATGTCGACGCCGTTCTTCTCGACGTACCTGACCCAGAAAACTATATTTCGAACTGCTGGGAGGCATTAGCAGGTGGCGGAAGATTGGGAATAATCTGTCCTACAACCAATCAGATATCTGCGGTACTTGAAAAGATATATGAACACCCATTCGTAGAAGTACAGGTTTGGGAGTCGATGATGAGACAATACAAACCATTCCCCAGTAGACTACGACCTGTGGACAGAATGGTAGCACATACCACGTTCATGGTATTTGCCAGGAAAGTAAAAGGCTTTTTCAAAACTCCTGATTCCGAAGACAATAGATAATAGAAAGATGAACAATACAACTTTGTAAAATATGAAAGCGAGGTGTGAGGATATGAAAGGAATTTCAAAGAGCTTTTTTTCTTACGTTTTCATTGCATTAGTTGTTGTAGTATCCAGCATTATACTCTCTGGTGCTTCTGATATACAAGTTTTGAACTATATATCGCCGCTGTATGAGACTTTATATAGGATAAACTATGATTACTACGGTATAAAAGAAGTCGATTATAACAAGATAATTGATTCCGCTATAGACGGTATGGTGAAAGGTCTGGGAGATGACTTTAGCTACTACTATCCACCTTCTCAGATGCAAGAACAACAGATAGAAATGGAAGGACAGTATGGAGGATTAGGTATCGAAGTCACATACGACAGTGAGAACAGAGCAGTGAAAGTAGTCAGTCCAATGTATGGTACCCCTGCATGGCAAGCTGGTATGGAAGCAGGTGATCTAATAATAGGCATAGATGATCAGGCCGTTAGCGAAATGGAGTACATGGAAGCTGTTAACAAGATGAGAGGTAAACCAGGAAGCGAGATTAAACTAACTGTGAAAAGAGGTAACGATATACTAGAGATAAAACTTATCAGGGAAGTTATTCAGATAGTGCCTGTAAAGTCAGGTACAACTACCTATAATGGAAAGAAAGTTGGGTATATATTGCTGACGAAATTCAACGAACCAGTACCAGGTGAGATTGAAAAGGCTCTGAGAAAGCTCTACGATGAGAAAATAGATATGCTGATACTTGATCTGCGAAATAACCCCGGAGGGTTGTTAGATGTTGCAATAAAGGTTTCGAATTATTTCCTGGATGGAGGGAAGATCATAGTTTCGGTAAAGGACAGGAATGGTAATATTACCGACAAGTATGTTAGCCAAGGTAATAATTATTCGAATTATCCCAAGGTACCTATGGCAGTACTTGTCAACAACGGCTCTGCATCTGCATCTGAGATAGTTGCTGCTGCTTTAAAAGAAAATGGTAGAGCCATTTTAGTCGGGCAAAACACCTTTGGAAAAGGCTCTGTCCAAAGAGGGTTTCCATTAAGTAACGGTGGCACAGTTTTCTTAACGATTGCTCATTATCTTACGCCGTCTGGTAAAGATATACACAAAGTAGGTATAAAGCCAAACATAGTCGTTGAAGAAACGGCAACCACAAGGAAAGATGAGGCAAAGAGCTACACATTAACAGAGATCGGAGTAGATGTTCAAGATCCAGTTATTAAGGCAGCTATCAACGAACTACTTAAAAAGGTCTCAAAGTAGATCAGTTTCTCCCATATAGATACTTTAAACCATCCCACCATCTATAGAGGTGGGGGATTTTGAGAGAAGTTTGGTCAAACGACCCTTATTCTTTCAGGCTGGTCTAAACAGCCTCTAGCCTGTAGGACTCTTAAGTCCACCAGGTTACTTTTGCGAAGTATGTTCAGTGCACCGTTGCAATCAGCGTTTATTATTGTACCTTGATATGTTCTGTATTGACCCCTAGATATGCGCTTGCCACTAAAGTTGTATTCTTACGGGTTATCTGCGTTGTAAACAGGAAGGGTATCATTTGCAAAGAAATCTGCTTGTGAAGTGTAGCTTTCTTCCTGTTCTACGTAGTTGATTCCATAGCGCTCGCAGAGTGATTTGATTTTAACTCGCAAATTGCCATGAGGAATCTGTGCAAAGTTTTGATTGTTGCAGCTACCAATGTTAATGTTGCGCTTCCAATCGAGGTTATAGCCAACTACGATGTTACCGATATTGTTTTGTATACAATAGTTGACAATAATTCTTGCTGTCTTGTTCATGTAATAGTTGACTCGATTGTTCCTTTTAGTAAGTAGCCTATACTGTCGATTGGTTAGACCTTTTATTCCTTGTTTATCCTTAATCGATTGTAACCTTGCATTCTCCTTGTTATACCACTGGTTGATTGATTTTAGCTTTTTGCCATCCACTATAAAGGATGCCCCAGTGTTTGTAACACAGGTTGCAAGGTTATCAAGACCCAAATCTATACCAAGCGCATTATTAGGGTTGAGTTGCATGGTTTCCTGTTCTTGTATGTAGACAAAGTCAATTTCAAAGAATTTGCAGTTATGCTTTGGTATAATACGAATCTCTTTGACTTGTTTTTTGTCAAGATTCTTAGGAAATGGCAGATTCACTGTACCAAACTCTTTCTTAAATGCATTTGACATAGGAACAGTAAAGTAACCATCTTTAACAGTAAATCTGGGTATAATTAACATAAAATATCCATCTTTGGGAAGATAGTGCGGAAGCTTGATATTTGAAAACTTGTAGTCGCATTGCATTGCTTTGTTAATAAGTGCAAAAAAGCTCTTGAAGTTCCTGTCGACTACTTTCATTGTCTGCTGTGCGATGTCAGTATTAAGGAGCTTGTAATTTTCATTATCCTTCAATGCATGGTAGGCAGATTCATAGCGTAAGTATTTCTTCTCAGTAAAGTAGTACTGACGGATGGCATAGAGGGTTGCATTATACAAATTTTTCGATAGTCTGCATAGTGTTTTCAAAGCAACGTACTCTTGCTTGGTTAGATGCCTAACTTGGTGCTTTTGATTGCGGTACACATCATCACCTCGCTGTAGTAAAATTATATCATAGTGTCACTATTAATCTAAGATATTAGTAAGAAGAAAGGAGGTAATGCGATTCCTCTCCAACTTACAGAAGTTGGAGTCTCCTCGCCGATTAATGATGAAATTAGAATTCTATGCCCTTTTCCTGTTTATTGTAACTGTTACAATTTTTTTCTTCATTACATTTCAAAAAAAGGTTATAATAGTGGAGGAGGTATTACCTTCTCCGCTTGTTTTTGTGAAAAATCCCTTCGAAAAGATTTTGAGAGACAGAATCAATCAAATAAACTTTCAGCTTCTTTTTTTGGAATACAACTTAAAAGTACCAAGAGATATCAGTGATTCTCGAACACTTGAGAACTTATTGGAAATGGTTAACGACCCTAGGGCAGTGAAGAAAATCATCAAAAGGGTTAGAAAATACTGGTGGGGTTGTGGTATTGAAGAAATAGCACTTAAAATAAAGCATATCAAGATTGTCTGGAAACCTGAGGTCTACATCGACAATTCGAGTAATAAGTCATTTGGTGATGCACTTTACGAAGCCCTTAATGGGAGGAACACTTCATTTAATCTGGGTAGTTTCGATATTAGTCTTGTAAAACTCATTGCAGAAAGATATGGCACTATAGTGGAAGGAAAATAAAAACGTAAGGAGTGTTCTAATCTGAAAAAACAGATAGTAAAAGAGATGGTAAAATCTATTATCTCGATCATTACACTAGTAGTATTATACATTTGGTCTGCAAACAAACTTCATCTTTCGGTCTTTCTACTGGGAGGGGATGTGTTTAATTTTTTCATCCTGTACGTTCCTACCCTTATTTTCTTCTCCAGCTTATTTCTAGACACGGAAGAAACTTTCAAAGAAGTACAGAGACTGGTACTCTATTCCTTTGTACCGATAGTTGCATTTGAAGTAGGTTGGTATGGGTATTCTTTCTACTTTGCATTTCCTATTTGCTACATCATTTCAAACATCGTCAAACCGAATTTCAAGAAGAGATATCCCATAATTGTTTTTAATGGTATTGCTATGCTAGCATTTTTGATATGGAGGGCGAGATAGATTGGACACATTTGCGAAAAAGTACATAGAGTTTATACTTGATCATTCTACTAAGATCCTCTTCATATTGATCGGCATATCAGTGGCATTTGGACTCTATTCTATTTTTGGTCTGAAAATCAATGCTGATATAACCGGTCTTGCCCCAAAAGATGATCCGAAATTCCAGGATTTGATAAAATATACTAATGAAAAAGTAACATCGAACACCTTGATAATAGCAGTAACAGGAATAAAGGAAATTAACACAGACATGGTAGCACAGGAAATGAAAGATTTGTTTGAAAAGACTGAGTATGTCCATCAAGCAGAAGCCTTTGACAGTCCAGAAACACTTGTAAAATATGGCATGCTCGCAATGAGTGAAGGACCAGTATCAGATACTGTTAAGTACTACCAGTCCCTCTTCAACGTCGAACCAAAAAGCTTGGTAGATTTCAGATTCTGGAGAAACACTGGCATTGCCTTGTATGATATGAACAAATACGTGGAAGACCTTGTTACAAAAAGTGGCATAAAAAAATACTATTTAGCATCTCTGGATAAAGATTTAATCGTAATGAATTTCTCTATGAAGAAACCTATGTCTGATGTGAATTTTGTAACCAAAGCGGTTGAAGAACTCAAAAAGTTAACAAAGGGATTTGAAGACAGACATGGTGTAAAGGTCTACTTCACTGGTGGAGTCATGACAACGTATGAATCTAACCTTCAGGCTACTAAAGATTTCACCATCACAAGTGTTGTCTCTTTTGCTGCAATCATGATAATACTCATCATAGGATTTGGAAATATGATCGAAGTTGTACTCTTGTTCATAGGACTCATCATGGCAATGGGAACAAGTCTGGGTATAATCGCACTGTTTCTTGGAGAGCTGAACATAGTAACCACGTTTGTCAATGCAATGCTCTTGGGTCTCGGCATAGATTATGCAATGTACATAGTAACGCGTATACAAGAACGATTCAATGTCGAGGGTACAAGTAGGGAAAGTATAGTCAGTGCCTTTGTTAAAAATTTCCGTCCTTCTTTTGTGTCGATGATTACAACCGCACTTGCATTCCTAACGATGCTTATCAGTCCATCAAGTGCAATTAAACAGATGGGGTTATCTGTAGCAGTAGGAATTGTTGTCTATTTCGTAATCTTCAACACACTTATGCCTATTGCTCATTACAAATTGCTGAGAAGATTTAAGACAAGAGAACGAGAGACATATATGAGGGTTGTAGATATCGTCAGAAGAAATAAGGTTTTGATGATCTTAACGATATCTTGTACCATCATCTTTGCGATAATTGGCACTTATTCACTGTTGAATTTTTCTTACACAGCATCGGGCCTTATATCAAAAGATGCGGAATCAAGTATCGCTCAGGAGATAATCTCACAAAAATTCGGTAGTGTGGGCTCAAGCGACATAGTAATTGCAGAACCTACGGCTGAAAAACTAAAGGATACGATCGAAAAACTGAAGGAGAAGGGATTAATCAAATCTGATTTTTCGATACTATCGTTTATTCAAGATCCGGAGAAAATAGCAGAAGAACGATCTAATATATACGTCCAAGTATTAGAACTTACTCATACACCTTTCCTTGAGATTCTATTTAAGAAATACGGTCTTTACGAAAGTTTTGTATCGACTGTTGATGTCATCGAGAACATATCGACGACAGAAGATCTATTTAGACTGATGGAAAAGGACATACCAAGTCTCTTCTACAAGGATATAAATGGGGAAAACCTTCTTCTCGCATACGTTACGCCAGTAATGGATGTATGGCAAGGGAATAACTTTAAGACTTTTTTTGAAGCCGTGAAGGACTGCAGAGTGTACGGCTATACTGCACTTTTCTATAAGATAATCGATGAGCTGCTTGGATCAATCATTTGGGTTTTTGGACTTGTTTTCTTAGTTGAACTGATAATACTGTACATCGATTTTAAAAATACTCGAAGGTCTCTTCTCATATTGTTATTAACAATTTTGAATACTGTGACTGCTTTCGGAATCTCCTATCTGGTTGGTATAAAAGCAACTTTCATTACGTTTATAATCTTACCGATATTCCTTGGTATCGGTATTGATAGTTTGGTAGAACTGGCACACAGTGTAGAATATGGTCGAGAGAGTATATTGAAGACCGAAAAAGCCATAATACTATGTATCCTTACTACGATAGCTTCTTTTGCCAGTCTTCTTATTGCTAAAGGGCAGTTGTTAAGAGAGTTTGGTTTTGTAGCTTCCTCGGGACTTTTAGGCGATCTATTCATATCCTTGTGCTGGTACTTGAACCTAATTGATAAAAAGCCAAAGAAAGAAAAGACTGAAGGGCAAATTGGCGAGCCAACAAATGAACACAATGACAAATCTGGAACAGAATAGTTCTGAGCAAGGGCAAGAATTGGCAAGGAAAGTAACAAAGATAAGCAAAGAAGACTAGCAAAAAGCTGTACAGGTTGGTGTAAGTACTGTGAAGATCCTTATGATTTCTGATACCTATTTGCCACAGGTGAATGGTGTCGCTACTTCTATTTACTTATCAAAAAAATACCTTGAGATGAGAGGGCATGAGGTCTATATAGTTGCACCCGTATGTCCTGAGAATGATGATAAGGTACTAGTCGTTCCAGGGGTAGTTTTCCCTATGGAAAAACAACATAAAATGGTCTTTGCTAATGCTGTAAAAATACTAGAATTTGCTCAGAAAAATGGTATAGAATTGATTCACAGTCACGACCCAATGGCTCTAGGGGTAAGGGCTCTGAAATTGCAAAAAGATATGAAAATACCACACACACATACTTATCACACACTTATGACAGAATACAGACACTACGTTCCACCACCATTCACGCCTGACAGAAAAACGGTGGAAGAGTTTTCCAAATGGTTCTGTAATAAAGTAAACGTAGTCATAGCACCTACAGAAGAAATCAAAAATGAATTGATGCGATATGGTGTAGAAAGACCGATCGAGATCATCCCAACAGGTATCGATACACTGGAATTCTCAACGCCGCCAACAAAAGATGTCAGGAAGATGTATAATATACCATCAAATGCAGTCCTACTTATGTATGCTGGCAGGCTAGCAAAAGAAAAAAACTTGGCATTCTTATCACGTGTAGTTGCCCGATTTATGAAACAGAACCAAGAAGCATGGTTTTTGATCGTTGGTGATGGACCAGATAGGAAGGATGTTGAGAAGTACTTTGAGAGTGAAAATCTCTTAGAAAGAATTACATTTACAGGATATGTACCACATAATGAGATGAATGACTATTACAAAGCTTCGGATCTATTTGTCTTTGCTTCATTGACCGAAACACAGGGATTGGTTGCACTGGAAGCCCTGGCAAGTGGTACCCCTGTAGTTGCCATTGCCTATAAAGGTGTAGCAAACGTATTGAAGAACGGTGAAGGTGCATTAACAGTAGATGCAAACGAAGAACATTTCTACGAGGCAATCCAGAGGGCGCTTGAAAGAAAAGGAGAATTGAGCAAAAAAGGTGTAACGTATGTTGAGCAGTTCTGGTCTATGAACACGATGGTAGAGAAACTAGAAAAAGTTTATACCCAAGCTGTAGGGGAGGGATTCATAGATTTTTTCATGCCTTCTATAATAAACACATCTTTACAGTTGAAAATAGTTACTTTATTTAGGAAATTCATCGAGCTGCTTTCCTGAGGTTTTACCGATTCTGTGTATATATCCTTGTTATGGTTATCTGGGCAAATTACTATCTTCCTTCTCTTTCAATTCACGAAGGAACTTCAAATAGCTTTCGTATCTTGAACGAGATATTTTGTTCTTTTTAATCATTTCTCTAACATAACACCCGGGTTCATCAACATGTGAGCAATCCGAAAAATGGCATTTTTCGTTTTCGAATTCCACAAAGAATTCTCTCAGTTCTTGAGATTGTATACCTGCCATTTCAAGGCTTGCAAATCCTGGAGTATCTACGACCCATCCCCCAGAAGCTATTCTTAAAAGCTCAGCAGTTGTTGTTGTGTGCTTTCCGCGTCCTAATCTTTCAGAAATCTCGCCTGTGCGCAGTTTTAAATTCTCATCAATTGTATTTAGAAGACTACTTTTCCCTACACCGGACATTCCTGCAAAAACAGAGACCTTTCTACACAAGTGAGATTTTAGTTCATCTATCCCTACCCCAGTTTTGGTACTTGTTCTTAGGACGGGATAAAGTCTACCATATATTTTCTCAAATTCTATGATTTGTTCTTCAGCCAGAAGATCGACTTTGTTGAGTACGATGATTATGGGTAAACCTTCCTTCTCGACGAGTAAGACAAACCTGTCAACGATTTCGTAAGGAACTCTTGGCTTTTCCAGTGCTGTAACGATGATGACTTGATCTACATTTGCAACACTGGGTTTGTTCAACTGATTTTTCCTGTTGATGATATTCTCGACAACACCTTCATTTCCGACAATAGGTTCATACTCGACGATATCACCTGTTATGGGACGAATCCTTTGTTTTTTGAATTTCCCACGTAGCTTGCATAGATATTGCTTACCCGTCTCTATATCTTCGACAACAAGGAGGTTAGAATAGAACTTTGAAACAACGCCCTTTCGCCTGCTAGATTTGTTGTTAAGACTGAAGCTCATTAAAACTGACCCCCTTGTATCGTGTCTGTTCCCATAACATCGTCTTCTTGAACATCTGTGTCATCTTCATCTAGTGCATTATCGTCTTCCAGTGGATAATTTGGAGTGCTAATATCCGTCGCAGGTATCAAATCTATCGAACTTGTTCCAGATTCTACGTCTATCGCCGGTGGTATAACTTCGAGAGAAGTATCTTTAGGTTCTTCTTTTGTATCTATTCTTGACACCACGTAACCACTACTTATGAAGAGAGTCACAACGTTGCCACTTTTAATCTTACTGCCAGCAGTTGGTGCTGTAGATAACACTATGCCCTCAATCCCCGGTTCATCCATTTTTTTAATAATCGTACTTACCCCAACTTCTTTAAGTACATTCTGAACACTTTTGTACCATGCGCCTTTAAACTCCGGTAAGTCCATTGATTTTTCTACCAAACCCTCCGTAAAGAGTTTTACCTTTCTACCAAGTTTTACAACAGTATTTCCCGGTGGATCCATCTTTATTATTCTTCCGTCTCCACCCACAATTTCAACCCCGAATCCTAGTTTTACAAGCTCTTCCCGGGCTGTGGAGGCATTTTCATTCACGTAGTTGGGCAAGGGATATGTGCCCCTCCTTGCTTGAACATGCATAATACCATAAAATATTAGAAGTCCCACCAGAACTGCTGATATGATTACTACAGGGATAAGAATGAGATTAAGCCAAACCTTACTCTGTTTCCCTTTCTTCTTGTTTGATTTTCTATTATCTGTCCTTCTGTCTATCAAGTTCATCCCTCCAAATGAGATTCATCAAAATCAAGCACAGAAGCCTCCTTCTACTTTATAACTTGCACTATCGTCTATCTTTTCCCATTCAAGCTTCTTATCGAGAAATATCCACTGCTCCCTAATCTCGACGTACTCTACCTTGTCAAATCTGTCAATCCCAACGTTCACAGGCTGGGTGTACGTAGTTGTATTGTATAGTAACTAGATAGTGAATAAGTTATACTTGACTACCTTTGCAAGGCCTTGCTTCAAAAGTCTTCTCACCTTCCCACGCCTTTCTGCCATCAGCAGTACTCGAAGCATGATCTGTCTAACGTAGCCCGATGGCCTTACGACCTTGATTGAGGGTAGTCAACTAAGGCTTTGATAAGCTTCCGCCTCGTCGGTAGTTGACAAATCTTTTAATTATTTCACATTCCTTCTTCTCAGTTGTCCACAAGCTGCGTCTATGTCTGTTCCTTTTTCTTTTCTTATTTCGTTTTCGATATTACGTTTATCTAGAACTTCTTTGAACCTATCAACTGCCCAGTAGTGCGGACGCTCCAATTTTAGGTTTTCTACATTATCTACAGGATTAACTGGAATTAAATTCACATATGCTCCCATGCCTTTTAAGAGGTCTGCAAGCTTTTCTGCATCATCTCTCGAGTCATTGAATTCCCTTATTAAAATGTATTCAAAGGTTACCCTGTTCTTTGTTCTTTTCTGGTATTCTTTAGCTGCATAGACGATTTCTTCGACACTGTATTTCCTGTTCATTGGCACTATCATATCCCGCTTGTAATTATTTGGGGCATGGAGAGATATAGCCAACTTCACCTCAGGCAAGTCATCAGCAAGCTGTATAATCTTCTCCGGTATACCTACAGTCGAGACCGAGATCCTACGCATGCTCATGTTCTTTGTCTTTTCGTTATGCAATATTCGAATGCTTTTCAGCACTTCTTCATAGTTCAAGAGTGGTTCACCCATACCCATGTAAACGATGTTCCCTATGTTTACTCTCCTTTGTGCTTCCATTGCTACAACTTGTGAGACAATTTCACCTGCTTTCAAATCCCTTACAAAACCGCTTTGACCTGTAGCACAGAAAACACATTTAGCAGGACAACCGACCTGCGATGATATACAAGCGGTAACCCTATCCGGATGAAATAGAAGGACGGATTCTATCGTATTGCCATCTTCAAGTCGCCATAAGAACTTGGTCGTCTTATCAATGTTGGAAACCTGCATATCCAACAAAGAAGGGATAGAAATCGAAAATCTCTCGTCTAGTACTGTTCTGTTCTCTTTGGATAGATTAGTCATTCCATCGAAATTGAAGACCTTCTTTTGGAATATCCAATCCAAAACCTGGTCAACTCTGTATTTTTCTAGCCCCAACTTAGAAAACTCGTTGACCAATTCGTTGTAATCAAAATCAAAAATATCCTTTTTCATGACTTCACCTCATCACATATCTGCATACCCATATTCGCGCATACTCATAGATATTTATACTCTAAAAGCACAGCAACCATAAAAATCGTATGTATTATCACCCAAATTGTTTGATTTTTCAACTGGTTTCACCAAAAAGCCTATATATTCGCGAATTTTCTCTTGCAACCTTTTTCTGTACTCACCTCTTGGGTACATACAACCAAGCACAACATTTTCCACCTTCTCCGACGCATACCTGAAAACCTTTTCCACCTCCTCAATTGTTGGTGGCGTACATCCTTGAAACTCCGTACGAGCTGTTGGAATGAATACGTTTAAGACTACAGTATCGAAATAATTGCTTAGCATATCTATTGCCTTGTACTCATGGGTAATAACACCCCCCATGATACCAATTGTGATGTGTGGTACTTTCTTCACCTCCAACGGCATAACTGTTTCGATAATTTCTTGTGGCGTTCTTGAGATGTTATATATACTTTCAAGTACAGTTGAATCGCCAAAAACATCGAAACTAACGACATCGGCTAGGGATTCGATCTCGAAGGGCGTATTTTCTGGGAAGCCGATGTGAAAATTGTATTTCAAATTGTATCTTTGCTTCAAAGCATACAATTTTAGCATGTATTCTTCGAATGGTATACGCCCATCTGACAACATTCCGCCACTTATTAGAAAAGAACTGTACTTTCCTATGTGTTTTTCCATATCATCCACATAAATCATGTGTTTCAGATAGTGCCCTCCACAATGTGGACAATTCATTGCACAACCTTTAGTAACAGTAATAGACAAAGTTGCTGATGGATCTATTCTAACCATTGAATGACCTCTCTCTTTCTTCAATTTCTTCAGTCACTAACTTTTGAATGTCTGATTCAGAACATCTCCAGTCAACACCAAATGTAGTTATCTTTTCTTTTTCATCGAGTTGCATCCAACCATCTAAATCCAATGCGATCAATTTATCAAGTGCAGATTCGTATTCATCTTTTGTGATCTTCCGATTTATCATTTCATCTTCCTTTGCACCAAAATGCGGAATGTACTGAGACATCAAAGATATTGGTATATCTTTGTCGAGATTCGCTACAAACTCAAGTGCTTTCTCATGTCCACTGACGTTGTTCGGTAGTACAAGTATTCTTACAATCAAACCCTTCATTCTCTCTTCATCGAACGGACCTACTTGACGGTACATCTCATGTACTGCCTTCTGTGCTATATCCCAATAATCCGGAACCTTTGAGTATTTCATCCCCATTTGATTATCTGTATAACGTATATCTGCGAGATATATATCCATGTAACCTTCTATCTTCCTTAATGTGTCGACTCTTTCGTAACTAGATGTATTGTAAACAACTGGCAAATTGAATCCACATTTTCTACTCATATCCAAAGCCTTTATGATCCAAGGTAAATAGGGAGTTGGACTTACAAGGTCGAGTGTAGACGCGCTTCCTCGCTGTGTCTTCAAAAATGCGCATGCAAGTTCCTCAACTGTTATTTCAAAGCCAACTCCTCTTTGAGAAAATCCCATATTCTGGCAGTAAATGCATTTCATCTGACAGCCACTGAAAAAAACCGCAGATGCCCCCATTCCTTTAGAAAGTGGAGGTTCTTCTCCCTTATGCAGAACGATATTTGAGAGTTTTGGCAAACGACCAGCGGTGCACATTCCTATATATCTTGTCCTATCGACTCTGCACACCCTTGGACACAGCGTGCATTCTTTCAAAATCTCTATGTCAATATCAGCGGTATCATCCATTTTATCAACCCTGCTTTCAGTTATTTCGCATCTTACATTCTCCAAAAAGAGATAGATGATTAAGATCAAAGGATCTTGATAATTCAATGATATTATAACACTCAGGAAGCTAAGATACATTGAATTTCTGTATATTTTTTGTTTTTGAGAGCTTAAGATGGGTTTGTAACCAATGGTTTGTATGATATAATTAAGGTTAGCCTAGCATTCAGATATTCTTTTTCGGATTGAAAAAAACAACTGGAGGTGTTAAAAGATGGGTAATTTGGGGGAACTGGTCAAGAAACTCACGGAAGTTCATAGTCCTAGTGGTAGGGAGCATGAGATAGCAGATGTTATTCTGAAGGAACTCGAAGGCCACATCGATGGGCACAAAATAGACAAGCTTGGTAATTTGATAGTCTGGAAGAATGGGACGAGCGATAAGAAGGTTCTACTTGATGCTCACATGGATGAAATAGGTGTGGTTGTAACGAACATCGACGATCAAGGATTCCTAAGGATAGACAGAGTCGGCGGTGTTTCACCATACACAATTTATCAGAACAGGTTGCGATTTGGAGAAGTTATAGGGGTAGTAGGAATTGAAGGGGAAACTGCGGAGGAGTCTCAAAATAATATCCAGAAGATGTCATTTGAGAAGCTGTTTGTCGACATAGGCGTAAAGAACAGAGAAGAAGCAGAGAAAATATGCCCAATTGGTACGTTTGGAACTTTCGATAGTTACTTCCACAAACAAGGAGATTACTTAATAAGCAAGTCATTGGACGATAGAATAGGGTGCACAGTCATCATAGAGACATTGAGAAGAATCGAGAATCCAAAGAACACAGTGTACGGTGTGTTCGCAATACAAGAAGAAGTAGGACTCATCGGGGCATATACTGCAGGATACGATATCAATCCAGACGTAGCAATTGCTTTAGACGTAACATCTGCAGCAGATACACCAAAGGGAATGAAAAGAATATCCATGGCACTTGGAAAGGGAACGTGCATAAAAGTCAAAGATATAGCATCAATAAGCAACCGACACATCGTTGATAAATTGAAGAATATTGCACAACGGTACAACATCCCATATCAGATGGAAGTTCTTACATTCGGCGGTACGGATGCAGCAGGTTATCAAGCAACGAAATCCGGTATTCCAAGTGCTACCATTTCTATACCAACAAGATACATTCATACACCTAGTGAGATGGTATATGAACCAGATGTTGAGGCTACCATCCAACTCACTATGAAATACTGTGAAGAGGGGCTAGAATAATAGTGAAACAACGAACACCCGTTGGTTCAAGAAAATGGAAAGAGATCACGGACTTTGATTTGAAAGTACTTTCAACCGTGATAATTGTGTTATCCTTATTGACCATATCTCTTTTTGTATACGCATTTTATCTAAAAATGCAAAAGTCACATGTTGAGGTAGTCATACATGAAATAAGCCCAAATGCACAACCCCCTATCGAGAGAACTATAAGTACTGCTACTCAGACCGTAATCATCGTAGAAAGTGCGACTGAACTTGCGAATGAGATCCCAGAACCTACAATTACTGATGCCACAAGCTCTGATAATATCACAAGAGAAGCTAGTCCTGGAGAGGCAATTGTTATCACGACACCTGATCAAATTCAACAAAAATCTGGAGAGATTCTTACAACCCCACAGACCGACCAGGTTCCGCAAATAGAGGAGAATAAATATCTCAAGGACTTGACGAAATTCGATTATGACCTTTTGGTTTCGAGAATGGCTGAGAATCTACCCGAAGGTCCTATGTATGTTTATAACGTGGATGGAGAGACAGCCTTAAAGATTGCTAAGAAAACTCAAAACTATGTGATAGACCGTGGTACTAGTAGCAGATACTATGTTGTTACAACAAAGAATGTTATGCCAGAACTTGGCTCATCAAATAGCTTCTACACCATCAAAACGGATATCATAAAGGATTCTAAAGAGGTCTTCAAATCAGTTGTTAATTTGCGTACAGTAGGTATTAGTGCTTTCAGTATTACTACAAGTGGTGGCTACATAATATGCATGGGCATTTTCGCAAGTGAAAACGAAGCAAGGAATTTCTATTATGCGCAGGACTGGACTGAATTGTCAAAGTATGCCACCGTAAAAGGGGCAGTTGTCTCTAAAATTGGTGGATGAGTTAAAACACAGCAAGTTGGTAGTGAGGGATGGGGAATAGGAGAAAAACTGAAAGAAAGATTGCAGAAATTACATACTAGTATTGTCAATCTTTGGAATAAGTTTTCGAAAAACGAAAAGACCTTCTTTGCTATATATGCACTTCTGATCATCGCATCAGGAGTGTTTTTTCAGCCGAAGTTCTACATGCAACAGGCAGGCCAATCAGAAGGTCTTCAGAATCCACTAGGCGAACAGGTAAGAAATTACACATCAGCAATCATAGATTTAAATAGAGCCAGTATAGAAGAACTACAAACATTGCCTGGGATTGGACCTGCCAAAGCCCGGGCAATTGTTGAGTACAGGGCCAAGTCACCCTTTAATAAACCGGAAGAGATAATGAACGTCTCAGGAATAGGGGCAAAGACGTACGAAAAGATAAAGGACAGGATAAAAATTGACGGCAGTTCACAATTCAGTACAAGCAATGTTACAGATGCTAGCAAATTGCAAACTGGAGATACCAACAAACAAGATAGTCAGGTGAACAGACAAATAAACATAAATACCGCTGATTTTGAGGAACTGCAAAAACTACCAAATATAGGCCCTGTTAAAGCACAGGCAATAATAGACTATCGAAATCAAAATGGGGGATTCAAATCGATCGACGAAATAAAGAACGTCAAAGGTATCGGTGAAAAAACTTTTGAAAAAATGAAAGATCTAATATGCGTCTACTGATATATCACATTAGAAACCAGATAAGTAAAGGTTTCTTATCTCGTCATAGTTTTTCTTGAATATTTCTATGATTGTTGGATCAAATTTCTTCCCAGCATTCTCCTTGATGTATTTGAGAACATCCTCTTCCTCCCAAGCAGGCCGATAAATTCTGTTCGAAAGCAGTGCATCGTACACATCCATTAGACCAACTATCCGTGCATATAGTGGTATATCCTTCCCTTTCAAGCCTTTTGGATAACCTGTCCCATCCCAGTTTTCATGGTGATAAAGAGCTACAAGGCTTGCCATTTTGAATAGTGGATGATCTACAGTAGAGAGTATATTATAGCCTATGAAGGTATGTTGTTTCATTATCTCAAACTCTTCATCTAAAAGCCTTGAAGGTTTCAAAAGTATGGAATCCGGAATTCCGATCTTCCCAACATCATGAAGCATTGCTGCGATCTCGAGTAGAGGCAGTTCTTCATCGTTTATTCCAAGCGCCTCTGCAAGTATCTTCGTTGCGGTGCCTACTCTCCTCACATGTTCGCCAGTTTCAAGTGATCTAGCCTCGGTAACTTCTGAAATTATGTAGACAACCTTATATAAGCTTTCGACCAAGTCTTTTGATATTACATCGTTTTCTATCCTTGTAACCAACTCGGATATGAAGACATCTAATATCTTCTTGAAAGAATCATCCAGACTGCAAGAGAACTGCACATTGAATTTTATATAATTATCGATACTAGTTCTTATAGAAAAAACAAATTCTTCTTGAGTATTCTGAGCAGGGCTTAACCATGAAGGTTTTCGGCTAGCAGTATACTCCTCTTTATCTATACTCGTGTGCAAAATACGGGCTTCAACATCTAATATTTTTGAAACGCTAGTGAATATCTCCTCGACAAAGCGTGTGAAGTCTGACTCTGTTGCAAGGTTGACAACCATTGAAGTCAGAGAACCTAGTTGTGACAACAAGATTCTCTGTTTATCCAGTATAACAAAATCGTTATATTCTCTCAGCTTCGCCACGATCAGTGTGAAAAGTGCACTGCCGGAGAGTTCTGCCTTTTCTCTATAGTCATTGATATCATACTTGGATATTATATCCCTTGGAGGTGCGAAACCAGGTTGGCCTGTACGTATTACCAATCTAATTCGGTTATTCCTGAGTTCTTCCCTTATAAATCGTACGAGTTCTAAACCAGAATTATCCTTTTCCATGACGACGTCTATCATGGCTAATGCAACATCTGGTACAGAAGTTAAGATCTCCCTGGCTTCTTTTTCTGAATATGCACTATATATTCTGACGGATCTATTTAGAAAAACAATATCTCTTGCAATTACAGAAGTAATAGCATGCACATCAGGTTCATCATCAACGACAAGTACCTTCCATGGTTCGCCTTTTTTGACAATTTTAACTGATTTTTTCAAGAATTCTGGCATAAATAATCACCTCCAAGTTAAAGATAAAAGTAAAAAGTCCTTGGGTAAAATGGGTAAAATATGTTATTTGACCTGTTCTTCCTTTTTCATTGGTACTCGTATAGTAAATCTTACACCTTTCTCTTTCTGACTTTCAAGTAATATCTCACCACCGAGCAATTCAACGACCAGTTGGTAAACAATGCTCAATCCAAGGCCGGAGCTATGTTCAGTATCCGTTGTAAAAAACGGTTCGAATAATTTTCTTTTTGTTTCTTCATCCATCCCTTTACCGTTATCGATATATTCTAAGACGAAATCGTCTGCGTCTTGCCTTGCAATAATCTCTATCTTTCCAGGATTATCATACTCAAACCCATGAACGATTGAGTTATCTATAAGATTCATTAGAATCTGAGCCCAAGCACCTGGCACAGTACTGATAACAAGGTTTTCAGGAACATCAACTACGACTTCAGCTTGTGTTTTTCTCAATTTCGGGTGTAGTGTCCTAAGAACATCATCAAGCAACTCTTTAAAGTCGATGTTTGAAAAAGTTTGAGTAACTTCCTGCATTGCAACGCGTTTGAGACTTTGAACTAATTCCCTTATCTTCTGAGAATTGCGGATTATGATGTCAAGAACTTGACCGGTAACTTCTATGTACTCCTGAAACTCTTCCTCTGCTAGTTCATCGTCTTCATATTTCTTCTTGATCGAATTGTATTTGTCAAGAAGTTCAGTTGCTGATGAATAGATTATACCAGTTGGTGTGTTTACGTCATGAGCGATATTGACCATCAGCTTACCAAGTGCGGCCATTTTCTCAGAGTTTATGACTCTCTGCTGGGTTTCTTCAAGCTCATTCATAGCCAACTCGAGTTCAGAATTCGCTTCATTCAGTTCTCTCGCAGTTTCTTCCAGCATATCCCTTTTCTGGAGATTCGTCAGAAATAGATAAACTGATATGTACAAGAATACAAGGATAATTGCAATTTGGAATAATAAAGCGCTCGGAGTCCAATAATAATAGTGGAATTCAACTCTGCCTGCAAATAGTTCTTCATAATACATTTCTACTATTCTTGTTTCCCTCTTTATATTCAATACTCTATCCAACGCACTACCCTTGTTCTTATTGTCTCCAACATATGCCAATTCATTGCCACAGTCGTCCATGACTCTTATAGAAAGTACATCACCAACCTTTACCATAGGCGTTATGATACTGCTTACCAGCTCACTATTCAGAGTCCATGTTGGATATGATAAAGATTGGGCAAAGCTATCCATCACCTGGAAGAGCGAGGTTCTCCAAGACGATATATAATTGACGGAAAAGATAACATAGCCTACGATCATGACAATTAAAGTCAAAATATTGTATAGGACGTACTTATTCCTAATTTTCAGCCTTTTCATAGATTATCTTCCCTCGCTTTCTGATTGCAAACTCTTCTTGCCGCTATTTTTACCATACTAATTGATTTTTTCAGATTTCTATGCCATATCTCAGAAGGATTTTCCTGTAATCATTAGTCCCTTGAAATCTTTTCACCCCATCTGAAAACATCTTGGCTAGGTATGAACCATGAATATTTTTAGTAAATGCCAGATACTGGGGTCTTAACTGGCTTGATATGTACATAAAATCGAGTTCGTTGTATATACCCATTTGAGTTGCAACGAATTTTCCTGTTAAATAAGCAGTTTCAAATGCATCGATTCGACCGGCTTTCAAAAGTTTGAACCCCATTTCGTCAGATTCTAAAGGTATTTTCTTACACTTAAGTTGCCAAAAATGCTCATCGTATGCACAACCATTTACATATCCACAGATATAGTTAGTATTAGCAGAATGTAAAATATCTCCCATTTTCTGTGCATTCGATTTCAAGTACCAAATAGCTTCCAGTGTAGAGCTAATAGGCTCACTAGAGTAGTTTAGAAAAGTCTCTCTATCCTCCGATTTCCAAACGGAAAAGACACCGTCATATGCTTCACTTTTTACCTTTTGGAGAGCTCTTGAGGGAATTTCCATGTAAAATAGAGAACGATAACCAAGCCTTTTGAATACCTCTCTTATAATTTCCACGTCGCTTCCAATAATATCGCCATTCTGAGAAAACTCATACGGTGGCCACTGAATTGTTACAAATTCTAAGACATTGCCTGCAAGCACATATTGCTGAAGTTTGTATCTTTCTATTACCTTGTCGATTGTCCCTCTTTCTAACAGTAATCTCAACGCCTCTTCAATGCTTCTTATCAACTCATTCGATACATTCTTATTAAAAGCGATATAGTGATAATACTTTTTCGTTTCGATACTTAGCTTTTCGTATTTATTTGGGAAATTCACAGCATAGAATCCTACAGAAATACCATCATAATAAATTGCATCGATCTTCTTGGCATCAAGAGATGCAATGGCTTCGGATATGCTTCCAAACTCTTCGAAAGTGTAGTTTCTAAATACTTGTGCGACATCTTTTGATGATGGACTCCCTCGTACAATACCTATCGTTACAGTGTTCTTTGTTATTACTTGCTTCGACTCTCCTTTTCGGATAAGGATGGTTTCTTTGAGACTATATATGGGGGTAAAAACATATTTAAGCTCTTTGTATCTTTCTTTATCTAGTTCCAAACCAACAAAAACTTGTATTTTTCCATCTTTTAACGCACTGAATATCTCGGAATCCGTTTTCAGATCAGAAGATCTGTATGATATGGATATGTCTTTCTTAGTCAATTCTTTGTTTAGTTCTTGAATGATCTCATCGCATATTCCTGCCATCTTCCCATCCTTTAACATATACTTTGGTTCAGCCTGCTGACCATACGTATAGAGCACAGTGGCAAATAGCGGTTCAGAAAGAGTGGGATTCAATATGAAGAACCAAAAAGAGAGCTTCAAACATATGGCAAACCAACTGAATTTATACATTATGCTGGATAATTTGAGATCTTTCATTTTCAACTCACCTCCTAATAGGAGTAGTAGAACCATCGGAAAGCTTTTTCTTTTCAGATCTTAGAACAACTAACCGTTTAATAAGCGAAAAAAGGAGTAACCCTAGTAAAAAAAATCCTACGCCAAAGACGGCACCAGACAAATCTATCAGTACATCGTTAAGAGACGATCCACGATTGTAGTAGAGTTGGTTGTACTCATCAAGTACTGCAACAAGATTGGGTAGTCCAATCCCGATGAGAATCGAAATAACAACATCTTTTTTCCAAAAGTGGAAAAATGAAGTCACAAAGAATGCGAGAAGAAAGTAGAGCGAAAAATGTGCCGTTTTTCTGATAAGCATTTCAGCGGGAACATATTCCGTCTTGAACCACCACATCTTCAATTTCCCTTCGACTTTTTGAAAAATCGGTAGATTAGAAAAGTCTAAAACTTGATCGAGTTTTTTCAACACTCTGTACGCATAACTTGACTGCATGGACGAATCCGATGGTGACTTTGATGAAAAAAACATAATTGCAGTAATCAGCAATACAGTTACTATTCCAAGCACTATCATCAATATCATCATGCACTTGTTATTTTTCACTCTTTGTACAACTCCTTATAGAGAAAAAGTAAAGACGTTTATTTCCTAAAGTATATATAATGTAGACCATCAAAGTCGAAAAATATCATTCCCTCGCTCTTGAGGTAGTTTAGATAGGCTTTCATCGTCTGTGATAAAATCAAGTACTGTGTCTGGCTCATTTTACTGTTGTACTTACGACTAATTGTGCACAACAAATCTTCTAAAGTTGATGGCTGAACACATACTTGCAAAATGATATTACACACTTCATCTATTCTCTGAATGTTCGATGTTATTGTGTCGTAGAATTCCTTCATATCTTCTGCCACAGAAGTTTGTAAAAGAGTACCATGGCTTGGAACAATCCAAGAGATATTGTCAAAATTCCACTTTTTTAGACTGTTCAAAGTATCCAGTTGTTCTTCCACATCCGTTAAGAAGAAGACACCATATTTATTCATGACTTCCCTTGAAACGAGTGAATCTGCTATGAAGAACACACCATCTTCAATCAGTATCCCGATCATATCAAACGAATGACCGTGCAACGATACAAACTTCAAACCAAGATTTCCAAGTTCTCCAACAATATCGGGACTTATGATATCGGTTACATGCGAGTTTTTGGGTTGGTTGAGTTTCTTGCTTAACTCGTCGAATGGCATTGCACCGTAGAGGCACATAGCCATCAGCATAGGCTCTTCTATGAAAAAACTTTCGAAACGTGTCGCATATATACGGCAATTTGTTCTCCTCTGAAGACAGTTATTTCCACCGATATGGTCTTCGTGAGCATGCGTGTTTATGATCCCGGCAACCTCTATATTCAGTTGATCTACTTTTTTGATTATCTTCTTTGCGTAGTCCTCGCTATTGCCGGTATCTACTACAAACACTTTGGCTGAAACATTGTCAAAAATAAGTCCGATATTGACAGGTGCAAGGAACACTGCAACGTTCTCTGTGAGCTTTTTGAATTCAAACACGTAGCCATCTCCCGTTTTCAACAGTCTTGTCATGCATCAAACATAATTATACTCAAAATCTTGCCAATATGCAAAAAACTCGGGCTGAAATGCCCGAGTTTTTTGAAATTTCCAACTAATCTATATCTTTTAATGTCACATAGTTCCTGCTACATCAATCTCACTTACAATTACCGAAGGAACTACATAACCGCCCAATCCAATGAATGCTCTCAAATCACTGCCAATCTCTTCTATGTCCTTCATCATTTCCAAGAAATTGCCCGATATCGTAATCTCCTCAACACCTCTTACGATCTTCCCATTCTCGACTTTAAAACCTTTTGCACCGAGTGAGAAATTACCTGATATCGGATTTGCACCTGCGTGCATACCATCTACTTGGATTATCAATATACCATCACCCAATGCTGTTAAAAGTTCATCAAACGACTTTGTTCCCGGCTCAACATAAAGATTGATCGGTGCTATACTATTCCCCATTGCATTACCAGTTGGTTTCACACCATCTTTATTCGCAGTCTTTAGATTGTGCAAGAATGTTCTGAATATTCCCTTTTCTATTATTGCTTTTTCGGATGTTGGTACACCCTGTGTATCGAATGGTGCATTTGAAATGCTCATTGGATGAAATGGTAAATCCTTTACTGTAAAAACATCAGAACCGATCTTCTCACCAAGTCTATCTTTCAACGGTGAGAGATTCTTGTGGGCGTTTTCTGCACTAATCATAGAAACAAGCATACCAAGTATGTCAGAAAAAACGTCATTCCTTAGTATGATTCTGTACTTCCCACTTTTGACAGACTGAGAGCCTATTAAGGCAATTGACTCTTCTCTTGCTTTGTTACCCACAAACACAGCATTTATATCTTCCGGTCTTCTACCCAGGGTAAATTCAGCAGCAGATCTTGGTGATTTATCTTTTACGATTGCCATAGCATACATGAATCCGCCACCATTTATAAAAGAAACATCCAAGCCAAGTGTATTGGCAATCCTCAATTTGTTCATCTGATCCCCGTAAACTGCCATATCACTCAGAATTCTCTCATCTTTTCTGATCTCACTGTGTGCAGTTTCTACATATCCTATTCTGTTCTTGACGGGCAGGTTCTCAAAGGAACCGTCGTATGGTTCCAACCTAAGGTACTTTCCACTGCCATCGTAGAAATACTCCGTATCCTCACCATCGACAATCGATATGTTCTCATAAGCATCCAAAAACACCTTTTCCGGATCTTCAAACGTCTCGGTATATGAAGAACCTAATTTTCCATCCTTTAGAACAAGTACATTTATCTTGAATTTACCGGCATCGGTATATTGATCCATATCTCCGTTCTGGTATCTTACCTGGAAATCCCTATTCTGTGAATAACTGATCTGGACATCACTATCATACTTCTTAGCTAGAAAAAATATTTTATCCTTGAAAGTCTCAAATTCTTTACTCATTTGTTTCGCCCCCCGACAAGTATCTCGCGAACCTTTATCGTTGGTTCTCCAACATCTGCTGGAATCGAACCACTGTATGAACCGCACATACCCTGACCACGTTCGACATCGTTTCCTACCATTTCAATTTTCTGAATGATCTCATAACCTTTACCAATGAGCGTAGCTCCTTTAACAGGTTTCGTTACCTTACCATTCTCAATCAAGTAACCCTCGTTGACTGCAAAGTTGAATTCACCTGTTGCAGGTTGTACGGATCCTCCCCCCATCGTCTTTGCATACAAACCGTAATCTACAGAGGCAATGACTTCTTCCGGATAGTAATCACCGGGTAGAATGAACGTATTACTCATCCTTGAAGTAGGTGCGAATGTATAGTCTTGTCTTCTTCCACTACCTGTTGGGGACATACCCATCCTTCTTGACCCAAGCTTATCTATCATATAGCTTTTCAATACACCGTTCTCGATGAGCACATTTCTCTGCGTTGGTGTACCTTCATCATCAACATTCGCACTGCCCCATGCATTTGGAATTGTTGCATCGTCAACTGCGCCAACGCATTCTGCACCAACTTGTTGCCCCAATTTTCCTGCAAACACAGACATGCCCTTTGCTACAGAAGATGCCTCAAGTGCATGCCCAACTGCCTCGTGGAAGATTACACCACCAAATTCATTCGAAATGACTACAGTCATTTTACCAGCTGGTGCAGGTTGTGCATCGACCATTCTGACAGCGATCCTTGCAGCCCTTGTACCTGCTTGTTCAACGTCGATTCTCTCAAGAAACTCTGGCCCCATACCTGCGCCAGGTCCATAGAAGCCTGATTCCATCTGACCATCTTTCACAGCTACCGCGTTGATCATCAATCTTGTCCTCACACGATTGTCTGTAACATAAACACCCTCGGTATTAGCTATCAGAACATTCTGGTCATAGTCCCAATAGTGTACTACAACCTGAGCAATCAACGGTGAATAACCTTTTGCAGATTCGTATGCCCTTTTCATGTAACCAACTTTTGTTCCCTTCCGTACGTCCTGAGGTTTAAGGATTACAACATGCCTATTCTCCAGTTCTTTCTTCCTCAGATCAAGACTCAAATCAGCTAACCTTACTTCACCAAGTGCTTCTCCAACACGCTTGGCAACGGCTAAAACATTATCTCTAGACAAATCGTTCGTGTATGCATATATTGCTTTATCACCAAGAAAACCTCTTATTCCAATGCCAAACATCCTACCCGTTTGGGCAGTCTCTACCTTCCCGTTTTTCAAATCGATGTTTGTTGAGTACCTATCTTCCACAAAGAGCTCTGCGAAATCACCACCGTATTTTAAAACTGTACCAAGTATCTCTTCAGCAACCCTTTTGTCAAATCTGTCCAACACAATATCACCCCTTTCAGATAAAGTACTTTTAGAATACCTTCTCAAATTATCTCGACACTATTAACATATAAGAACTTCAGAAAATCTCACATTAATACCAGAATACCAGGCATTAATTCGTAATGCGAATCATATATTAATTTTACTCTTTTTAAGTTTGAAAGTCAACGGAAAAAGTTGAACTTGCTTCTCGAGCATTAAGTCCTTCCAAAATAGCTGTCGAGATCAGAAAAAGTCAATTTCATCAATATAGGTCGACCGTGAGGACAAGTTAGAAGGCCCTTTTCCCTTACCTCGTTCACAAGTTGTTCAGCTTCGTCTTCACTGATTCTATTACCCGTTTTTACCGCTGCCTTACATGCCTTAGAAGCCAAGGCATGATTCAAACTTTGCGGTTTATCGAATGGCAATCTATATTCTTCGAGTACTTCCATGAAAACGTCTCTTGCTTGTGTAACATTTAATATGGATGGTATCTGAGTAATCTTCACCTTATCACCTTCAATCGAAAAAGTAAATCCAACACTTTCCAGATCATCCTTAATTTCCTCAAGAACTTGCTCAAGGCTCTTTGGAAGTGATAGTTCAATTGGAATGAGTAACGATTCAGTTGAATATGCCTTTCCCTTCAAACGTTCGTATAAGATACGCTCATGTGCTGCATGAAAATCGACTATAACTATACCATCGATGTCTTCAAATAGTATGTATCTATTCTTCACGATTGTGAATTTACCGATATGTTGAAGGGTTGATATCCGCTGGCTTAATACTCTATCAAGAGGTATATTTTTTATGTTGCCTTCAGTAGAACGAGTTTTAAAAGAACTATCGGTAAAATGATCAGTTTTTGTTCTATGATTGTACACCCCTACATTTAATCTGCTCTGTTCCTTTTTCAGATCGTCAAATCGTTGATCTTCTTGCCAGTTTTCCGCTAAGTTTCCACTATTAACATTATGTGTGGTGTTAATGGGAGATTCAGATGCGATCTGCGATTTATCTATTTTGTCTATATACAACTGATAGCCAGTGAATTGACGAAGCGTTTCTCTAACTACCCTTGCCAGTTCGTTGTACACAACTTGTGGCTCCGAAAACTTCACTTGTAGTTTTTGAGGATGGATATTGACATCTATGGCATCTGGAACTATGTTTAAGAATACAACTGCGTAAGGGTGAAGACCATGCATGAGAGACTCGCCGTATCCTCGTTCAAGTGCCAAGTGGAGCAAATTATCTATGATGAAACGGCCATTGACGAAAAAGAGTTGACCTGTGCGATTTCTACGCGTATGTTGAGGAGAAGAGATAATCCCAGTAATCTTTACCTTCTCACCATCGTAGGATAGCTGTTGAAACTCCTTGACATCTGGAAATATGACCGAAAATCTCTGAGTTGATGTCTGCGTCCTCACGTTGTAAACGATGTCATCTTCCACCTTGTAACTAAACGAAATATCAGGTCGTACAAGCAAAAATCTCTCGATCATCTCCGTGACCATGCGTGTCTCTACCTTTTCAGAAGAAAGGAACTTTCTTCTGGCAGGAAGGTTGAAGAACAAGTCGTATACCTCCACAGTTGTTCCTCTCTCTCTGTGGGTTTGCGATGTCTTTACAACATTTCCACCAACAACTTCGAGTTTATATGCTTCAGAACCATCACAAGTGGTGATAACCGTTCTACTCACATCCACGATCGAAGCGAGTGCCTCACCACGGAAACCGTACGATGAAATTCTATAGATATCCTCTATCTCACTGATTTTGCTCGTCGTGTACCTTTGAATTGATGCCAAAAGGTCTTCTTTCGACATACCAACGCCGTTATCGGAGACTTTAATGTAAGACTTTCCACCGTTCTTGATATTGATGTCTACAGCACTTGCTTGTGCATCGATTGCATTTTCGATTAGCTCCTTCACAACCGATGCAGGGTTTATAACAACCTCACCTGCTGCTATCTTCGAAACAACCTCATCTGGAAGCTTTTTGATCCTTTTACTTTCTGTTCGCCATTGTTCTTCTTGCATCGTGTCATTCACCTTTCCCTTTTCGTTCATCATCCATCGAATCTATTAAATTATACCACCTGAACAAGTTAAAAGTAGACTTTAAAAAAGCAGCCTCAAGGTATAATCTCTTGAGACTGCTTTTGTTGCCATTAGTTCAAGACTTTAAGTTCCGTAAAAAGTGTATCTGACGAAAGGCTTATATTCCACCTGACAATTTAAGATACGCACTTACTCCTGGCGTTGAAGAACCCAACGGATTGAGACTATCGGTTGTCATTGACACTTGGAGATCTGCATTCAACAAACCTAAATTGATCTCCAGTCCGAGGCCGTTAGAATAAAATCCAGGTATCATTCCGAACATGTAATAAGCTTTCAAAACCTCGAGATTGATCCCTGCGTATGCCTTCGCTGCCCAATCGCCGTTAAGTGAGTACATCCCTGTAACACCCCACATGAAGAATCCATCGCTCTTGTAATATGCTGTTACATTGATTGGATTATTAACGCTCATCGGCGTGAGTAAAGATGAAAATTCTGGATCCGAAAGTGTATAAGTTGCATCGGCTGTTATATCTGTGCCCTCGGCTGCATAATTTACCGAACCACTTGCGTTTACGGCGATGGAATACCTTGCGGTGGCAGGTCTGATTGTGATGTCGTTAACTGCAAATCCAAATTTGTCGTTACCATATCCCAGAGATAGGCTTATACCTGCATCTTGAGAGAGGATGTCCATAAGTTCCTGAGAGGCAACCGTACTATCGGTCCACCTTGTATCGATTCCTTGAAAATTCAATGCACTGATGAGCACTACCTTTGCATCTGCTTCTACTTCCACATTCGCTGGTGAGGCAGAAGATGTGTAAGATGCATGTGCGTACGTGCGTATTGCATCGGAATAGAGTACAGGTACGAAGAAATTGCCTGTGACAAAGAAGTCGTTGAACATCAATCCAGCACCTACGTTCAATCGCAGGTTGGACCTCGCAAAGCCATTTACCGTATCTTCGACGTTCGATTCGAGCAATGTGTTACCAAAGAGTATCTGTGAAAACGTCTGCGGTAAGCTCATGGAAACAGCACCGCTGGCATTGACATAAGGTATCAAATGAAGGCCAAAAAGATTCAAATGTACATAAGCTCCAGCTGTGACTGGGAATGCAAGATGGATACCGTTGTCCAATGCCCTATGCATGCTCGTTGCATCGATCGTTATTTCCTCTTCATTCAAAAGCGCATTCAAATTGTCCATATTGAAGAGATTCTGAGACAGTTGTAAATCAACGGTTGGGGAAACTTTGAGAAAAGTTGTACCATCCATTTTTGTCAGAGCAAGATTACTAAACGTGCCAAATGGATCTATGATGTTCGAGATGGAAAATGTAGAAACAGAAAACGCACAGATGAAAAAAGTTATTATGAAAAGTACATATTTAGATTTTCTCATATTGCATCGCCCCCTCAATTACCATTACCAAGTTTAACTTCCGTTGCCACTTTCAATTCGACTGCTATGTAAGGTATAGCGTTTATGGCACCATTGTAATTCAGACTTACCGATTGATCTTTCGGGACCAATATCTTGTATTTCACACCACCTGTTGCTATACTCCGTATCTGCTCAGATGTCAGTACGATGCTTGGATTAGCTGTAGATATGTCGCCAGAAAGTATCTTATCGCCATTACTCTTTTCAAGAATGATTTCCGCTGCAAGGCCTGTTGTATTCTTCCAACCCTTGAACTTCAGACTTGCCTTATCGATGATGCTGGCTAAATCATTGAGAACCGATAAATCATCAGGCAGGTCTCCTTGGGTCAATACAACATCGGAAGGTGTAGCTTCGACGTTGAAAGGTACATCTAGGTTCAGAGCAAACTTTATCACACTGTTTTTACTAAGTATGCCTGTCCCTGTTTCGATCTTTGCAGAAACGTCCATTGGCTCACCTTGTTTTAACAACTCTTCTATTTTTTCACCTATATTGACAGGATTACCAGGTGTGACAGTATATTTTTGATCTGTGACAGTGATCGTCACGGTTGCTGGTATGGTTGCATTTTCAATATCAAGTGATATTGGCGCACTTATGTTGTAATCGAAATCTTTGAGGAATGCGGAATCACCGCTGAAGACTTGTGAAAAATCGACGCTCGTCAAAGAGCCCAAATCGTACGACTGGCCTTTAAGACTCACGTTATCGATCTCGAACGTTGCTAGTTCTGGTTGGAACTTTGCATACGCTCCATTTTTCAAATTCACGTTACTGAGCGTAATAATATCACCACTAACAGAAGGCGTTGCTTCAAATGTGAATGCATTGAATGAACTAAAATCGATACGCTTGTTTTCAGCCTTTATAACCTTTGTTTGAGTAGCTCCAGCGGTATCACCGAATGCAACTTGTTCAATTCCCTCATCAAAGAAGTTCGATGCAATATCTAGTTTCAGTCCGTCGATTCCCTTTATGTTGTACTTTATGTTTATCACCGCAGTTGCATCGAGAGAATTGACTAAATCCTTCACATCACTTGGTATTGCATAGTTTATGCTTATCGCATTACCTTTGAGTGCGTCTCCCGATACTTTTGCCGTCTCTATAATTATGTCCTGACCATCTGGTAGAAATGCTTGATAACTGATTGTTGAACCGGTCACAGTCGCTTCAAGGATTATATCAACATCCGATGGTAACGATACACCAGCAAATTTTACTTTGACAAGTGAACCACTTTCTGTATTGGAGCCGAACGTTGTTGTTGCTTGTATCGTTTCAAGGCCAGTAAAATTAACTTCCATGTATCCACTACTACTTTTGAAACTTAGTTCTGTGACGTTTGATGGACGTGGAACACTGAATTTTATTTCGTAATCTTTGATTGCTTTTAATGTAACTTGAGGTGTAACAGTCACTTTTGGTTTCGTATTTCTAAAGTCTGCCGAGATCTTTCCAGAGAGTGTAAGCTTTCCACTAACCTGTATACCATCACCGACTTTGAAGTACGTTTCTAATAGCGGCACTTCTAATGTATCAGAATTAGTGCTATTATTACCGAGAGAAATGCCTCCACTCCTTATCGCTAATTGTTGTGTCAAGTTTCCAAAGAATCCAGCAATCGTGATTTTTTGCTTTATCTTGCCACTAAGTTTTGTATACCAGTTTCCATCACTCACTAAGGAGATGTTCACATCTGGGATGGTATATTCTAATACTCCATTGCTATTGACTTTTGAGAGGTCTAAATTCTTGAAATAGTTGAGCTTGAGACCTGTAAGTTTGAGTGTCACCGTACCATTTGCAACTGACGAACTATTGTTCTTTATGGTCACCGTAGAATTTTTCTTTATGAACAGCGCTATCTTCTGACCGGTTTGCTTTTGAGAACCATCGATGAAAATAGATAGCGGACCGCCTGTTCCAATGAACGTCAATTCGATCTTGGCTTCCTTGAAATTACCTTCGTCGAATGGTAATACGCTACTCAATATGTTACCAACCTCGATCGAACCATTGGCTGGTATCACAATGGATTGATTATCGACTAATGTCATATCTGGAATGTCCACAGTCGTAATGTCAATTTCTGTGTCCTGACTTTGTAAATTAAAAGATGGAAGTTCTATTTGACCAGATAGCTGGCCGAGGAATTGCGATGTGTCAAGACTAAAGCTAAAGCCTTGACCAAATTGTGCAAGTTGATCTCTAAGCTGTTGTTCAACACCTGCGAGCACTGTTTCTGGCGAGTACACCACTTCCGTGGCGTACGTCAAACGTACTGGATCACTCTTGACGATGTTGAGAGGCGATAGTGTCAATTGATCCAGAAGACTGTCGATGAATGAGTTCATCTTGAAGTCGAACGTTGTAATCGGGAACTCGAGGTACTTTGTGTATTTGACAGAGACCTTTTCAGGCGCCTTACTCGGTACTCTTAAACCGCACGATACGAAGCTCAGAGCTACAACAACTATGAAAAAGATGTAAAAAGTTCTCTTCATACAGTACCACCTCCAATTTTAGCTTACGCTAACCTTTCTTTACGCGCCCCTTAATTATTTAGACCACCATTTTGTGATTCTGTTTAATTTTATCATAAAACTATTCATCATTCGCAAAAAACTTTTCCAAAAAAATACTGTAGGATTTGCACAATGTGTGGTAGAATATTAAATTGTAGTATGAGACAGCAGAGTGTGTTTGGAGGCGAATGCTATGGACTCAATCTTCAATTCAAATTTTGATACACTTAAGACCGCATTAGATGTTCAACTTAAGAGGCAAGAACTGCACGCTGAAAACATAGCGAATGCTGAAACGCCTGGATACAAGAAAAAATACGTCGCATTTGAAGAATATCTTCAACAATCGAAGATGAAGCTTAAGATGAATACAACGGATGAAAAGCATTTGTCATCATCACCAAGTGTTGTGCAAGCCAAGCAGATAACGCAAGATAACACGTCGATTACAAACGATGAAAACAACGTAGATATCGAAATGGAAACAATAGAAATGGTCAAAGACGCGTTGAGATATCAAACCCTTTCAAGGTTGATGAGTGCAAACATAGACAGATATAATACAGTGATTAGGAATACGAGGTAAATTTAGAGAATAAATACTTGAATATCGAAAAGGAAAAAAGAATATTTGGTAAGAGGTGAGTCATTATGCAGAGTGAATTCAATATAATGAATATATCGGCAACAGGGTTGTCTGCTCAAAGATTTAGAATAGAACTGATATCGACAAATATCGCAAATTCTGAAACCACAAGAACGGAGAACGGTGAGCCTTACAGAAGGAAGGTCCCAGTTTTCCAAGAACTGTTGAGGAATATCCAAGGGCGTCAGGAAAATAGTGGTGTCATAGTGGAAAGTATCTATGAAGATCCTTCGGAGTTCAGGATAGCCTACGACCCTACTCATCCAGATGCTGACGAAAATGGTTATGTTAAATTGCCAAATGTCAATATAGTCAGGGAAATGGTTGACATGATAAATGCACAAAGGGCGTACGAAGCGAATGCAACTTCCATTAATACAACAAAGGCTATGATAACTTCTGCCCTGCAAATCGGGAGGTGAAGTACGTGATAGAGAAGATTAACGGAATTCAGAATATACCAAGTACAACAAGCACATCAAATGTTCAAAATACAAAATCGGAGAGTGAATTCAGCAAAATCTTATCCGATGCGATAAAGTCTGTTAACGATCAACAGAAATATGTAGAACAACTTTCCGATGACTTTGCTCAAGGAAAGATAAGCAACATCCACGAACTCGTAGTTGAGGCTGAGAAGGCTTCCATTTCGTTACGCCTTACAGTAGAAGTAAGAAATAAAATAGTCGATGCATATAGAGAAATAATGCGGATGCAATTTTGATCGTTCTTTTCGTGAATCAGTGTGGAAGATTTTCTTACATCAGAAGCTATTTAGAAAATTTCAAAAAAGTGGGGAGAAATCCCCACTTTTTGTCTTCAGTTATAGCTTTTCTGACTTTCTAGAAACTATCGTTATGGTAACATTGCTCCTACAACTGCGGCTACAATACCTACAACAATTCCGATGATTCCAAACATCTGAGCCTGCTGAACCTTTGCACTTACTTCTTGAGAAGATTTTTCTAACTGCTCCAGTTTGGCATTAGCTTCATCAAGTGATTGTTGCATAAGAGCAAAATCGTCTTCTGAAATTTTTGTTCCAGTTGTGTCGTAAATCATATTTGCATATTCTTCAAGTAACTCTATCCTGTTCAACAGCGTCTCAGAATTCTCTTCAAGCTCAACGACTTTAGCTCCATTCTCATCAACGATCTTAGAAAGGTCTTCTATCTGTTTTCTGAGTAAATAATCTGTGTCGCCTATCTGTGCACCAAGTCCGGTGATAATCTCACTAAGCCCATCGATGCTTTCTCTTAGTTCTGCCACACTTGCTTCGAGTGCATCACACTTTTCGGCATCAGCCTTTGTAGAAAGATTATCGTAGATGTTGACTATGTCTTGATCATGCATATCTACTTTCAAAGCAAGTGATTCAATACTTTCGAAACTTGTTTCAAGTGCAACGACCATTTCTCTTAGATCCATGAGTTCGTCAGAAAACATACCTAGTGTTTCGTAAATCTTGAGAATATCAGTATCGTGGATATCAAGTGTTACTGTGATGTCTTCGATAGCTGTACCGATTTCACCCATTATTTCTTCCTTGACTCCTTCTACTGATACTTCAACATAGGAACTAAGCCTTTCTTCTACTGATGCAACATTTGCTGCAAGTTCGTAAAGCATGTCTCTTAGTGCTGGAAGGCCATCATCAATAGTGCTTTGTACATTAAGAACTTTTGTTTCGAGCTCAGCTAATCTTCCATCCAAATCAGAAATGACTGAATCAAAATCGTCTACTGATACTTTAGAACCAAGTGAGTCATAAATCATGTTTGAATACTCTTCAAGAATATCGACTCTGCTTAGCAATGCTTGAACATCCACCTCTTGTGCAAAAGCAACCAAACCGAACAAAACAACCACAAGAACAATCCCCAGTTTCTTCATATCTTTCCCTCCTTTTGAAGAATGTAATATGACCTAAACTGAAATAAAAGAAAAATCGAAATACACCCGGTTACGATATTCTCCTCCGCTTACCCAATTACCATGCACCCTCGTCTAAGTATTACAATGTACAACAGAACAGATATCACATTTACTCAAATGCTCACAGGACAGCGTAAACTGTATGCTGCAAGTATCTAGGTGCCAAAGAAGGTTTTTTAATTTCTAACATACAATTGTTATTATATCACTACATTGCCTAAAAGTGCAAACAAATTTGTACGTATTCTTTGACGATTATAGTTCGCATAACGTTCTTTCTGCTTAAACAACACGACATTTATGTAATTATGCAGTAAAAATCGCATTCAGATTCCTCTTTTCATACCAACTCTGTACAAACTCTGACAACATTTCTTGACAACAGTTAATATATATTGTATCATATTTTTGCCCTTGCTCGGTTTTGGGATTTTACCCTTACTTGGCAAGTGGACATAGCATACGGAGGTGCGAAGCGGTGAACGACTTCAACAAAGAGGAGATCATCAAAGAATTTCAGATTCACGACACTGATACAGGTAGCGCAGCTGTACAGATAGCCTTATTAACAGCTCGTATTAGACATCTAACGGAGCATCTTAAAAACCATCCAAAAGATTTTCATTCCAGAAGAGGTCTCATGAAAATGGTTGGAAGAAGGAGAAAGATGCTTAAATACCTCATGAAAAAAGATCCAGAACTGTATCAGGAGCTTTTGGAGAAACTATCCCTCAGAAAGTAGAGAAAGTAAACAACATCACATTAATGCACATAGTCCAGACAATTGAATAAGACAATTATCGACAACAAAGTAAGGAATACAGAATACATGCGCAACCAGTTCTTGAAACCAATTCAGAGGGCGGAATATCCGCCCTCTGCTTATGGAAATCAGACTATTGAAAGTCTATTCAAAACATTTATAGGAGCCGTGATAATATGAAAAAGCTTGATCTTAATTCTTTTCAAGATAAAGACCTACACAAATTAGAGTCTTACGATTACTATCTGCCACAAGAACTTATTGCCCAATCACCGATAGAACCTCGTGATAAATCAAGGTTGATGGTAGTCAATAAGACAACTGGTGAGATATCGCACAGGATATTCTCAGATATCAAAGAATATCTCAAAGAAGGAGACTTGCTCGTATTCAACGTAAGTAAAGTGATACCAGCAAGATTGCTTGGGAAAAAGACAACTGGTGCAAATGTTGAAGTCTTGCTAGTAGAGAAACTAGAGCCTGGGATATGGAAGTGCCTTGTAAAGCCCGGAAAGGCAATAAAAGAAGGCACAGAAGTATTATTTGAAAGAAATTCTGAGAAACTCTTGGCAAGATGTATCGACAGGGCAGAGGAAGGAACCAAGATTTTCTCGTTTTCGATGAAAGGAGACAATGATATCTTCTTCTTTGGAACAGCACCACTTCCTCATTACATAAAAACGAAAGATATAGATATAGATCGCTATCAAACGGTTTATGCAAGAGAGGAAGGTAGCATTGCGGCTCCAACTGCAGGGTTACATTTTACAACTGACTTATTAGAAAAGATAAGACAAAAGGGGATCAAATTCGCAGAAGTTACTCTACATGTTGGAATTGGCACGTTTAAACCTGTAAAAATCGGAGACATAACACAACATAAAATGCACGAAGAATACTACATCGTATCAGAGGAAAGTGCAAAAACAATAGAAGAGTGTCACAAGAATGGTGGAAGAATAGTTGCGGTTGGTACAACAAGCGTCAGAACGTTAGAAACCATAGCAAGACTCCCAAAAGCGTCTTCTTATAGTGGAAAAACGAACTTGTTCATATACCCACCATACGAATTTAAGTACGTTGATGCGTTAATCACCAATTTTCATCTTCCAAAATCTTCACTTATAATGCTGGTAAGTGCGTTCGCCGGCTATGAATTAACTATGAAGGCATATAACATTGCAGTTGAAGAAAAATATCGATTCTTCTCATTTGGTGATGCATGTTTCATTTTTTAGTTAACATTCTTTACAAGACCAATCGTAACATTTTGGACTAGTTTTAGATGTATAATATCCACTGGACGGTTAGTCACACATAGGAAGCAAGAGGAAACAAAAGACATACTCAAAAAGTGGAGAAAAGTTAGAGAAAAGAGGTCAACTACCCACCGCCTATAGGGGAGGGGGCTTGTAGAAATGCAAGCTCGGTTGATTAGCCTATGTCATTAGCTATCGCTAATGATTAGTTATAGCAGAATATATAGTCACCTTGGGATGCTCCACAAGTCCCATGCTCTGAGGGTAATAGTTAAACAACTCTGAGGGGTAGGAGAAGTGCTATTACCATTAAACCTGCTATAACATTGGCGATGTGGACCTACAGGCTTCGGCCTGACTTACCTTGATAGAGGTTTTAATGTGGTACATGTATCATCCCCCACTTACAGAAGTGGGAGTCTTCTTGCAGGAAAATGATAAATAATGGATAAGAAATAGAGGCAACCAGATTGGAGGATAGGATGCGAATACTTGGCATAGATCCGGGTTATGGCATAGTTGGGTATGGCATATTGGAAAAACAAGGTAATCGACTCAACTATGTTACACATGGTGCAATTGCTACCGGTAAGCAAGAACAATTTGAAAATCGCCTGGATATAATATATCAAGAGCTGAGAAGGATAATCTCAGAGTACAAACCAGATCTAATCGCAGTTGAAAGCTTATACTTCTACAAGAATGTTAAAACTGCAATTTCTGTCGGTGAAGCCCGAGGCGTTATTCTTTTGGCTATTAAACATTCGAACGTTCCATTTGTTGAATTCACTCCACATCAGGTAAAACTTACGATCACTGGATATGGGAGAGCAAATAAGGGTCAAGTCCAGAAAGTTATGAAGATGCTCTTGAAACTAGACGAAATTCCGAAACCTGATGACGCAGCTGATGCACTTGCAATTGCGTGGTCTGCAGCCGTAACCTATAGAGACACCAACAAAAAACTGTGATAAATGACTGGATCAAAACGATATCAACAATCAATAATCGGGGTGATTCCATGGTATATGCATTTGATGTGAGAAGATCCATAAGGGAAATCACGAAAAAACTTGGAATAGATGCTGACGGAACTTTGAAAAAGGTAATATACGATAAGAGAAGGGAATCAGTCACCTTCGTTGTTGAAAAATTCAGGGGTAATATAGAGACTTTTGGGAACGTGCTAAGTGAATTCCTAGGAGTTCACACTGATGTTTTAATAGAAGAGAAAACTTTTGACCCAGATAACCCAGAAAGTTTGAAAGACTATATCATGGAACTATTGAATGGTTCGGGCAAATACCTTGAAAAGATAGAAATAGAGGATAGTACACTCAAGGTATATGCACTTGGAGATTTTGCAAAAACACATCTGACAAGAAAGATAGAAAGAATAAAATCAAAGCTACCATTCGAAAAATATATCGTCGAGCTTTCCCCAAGTGAGTCTGATTATAATAACGATGAAGATAACGACCAAGACAATGGCACTGCTGATTACAAAGGAGTGGAGAGTATAGGAGATATAGAAAACATAATAGATAGTACCGATATAGTAAGAGCCAGTGAAGGGAAAGAAAAAAATACCTCGAGACAAGAGAAAAGGAGAAATGTTCCAACTTTTGAAAACACATCCGCTGACAGCACTATGAATCCGCTAAACAGCCTGGACAATCTGAATTCACCTTCGAACATGCCACCGACCAAGAAGCGGGCGAAAATCTATGGGAGAGTTTTTAAGCTTGAAAAGATATCAAATGATGTAATGAACATCTACATAACAGACAAGAAAGATTCTGCCATCGTTAAGGCATTCAATTCGAAAGTGCCACTTGCCGAAGAAAAGCTGAACCTGGGAGATTGGTACATATTTACTGGAATGCTGACATACGACAAACTTGGTAACGCATTTTTCAAAATGGAGAGCATAACAGAGGCTCCATCCCTTGATAGAATTGATAACTCCATCGAAAAACGTGTAGAGCTCCATGCACACACAAAAATGAGTGATTTAGACAGCGTAATGGATGTTACAGAATACGTAAAGACAGCAAAAAAATGGGGTTGGGAGGCAATCGCTGTTACTGATCATGGAAATGTTCAGAGCATTCCAGAGTTTTACGAATTAGCAAAATCGGTTGGACTCAAGCATATCTTTGGTGCTGAACTTTACGTAGCAAATGATCCTAAGAAGATAATGATAAACGAAATAGATGGTGAGATATCAGAAGCTACATATGTTGTACTAGATTTGGAGACAACTGGACTGAATCCAAGACAAGATGAAATAATGGAAATTGGTGCGGTAAAGATCAAGGGCAAAGAGATTATAGATGAATTCCATACATTCGTAAAACCTACAGCAGTGAAGAGAAAGAGCTTACAGATTACTGGTATCACAGAAGAGATGTTGAAAGATGCACCTGATATATCCGAAGTACTTCCTGAGTTAGAGAGGTTCCTCGAAGGTTGCGTTATAGTTGCACACAATGCGGATTTTGATATAGGGTTTTTGCAGAACACATTTCGAAGATTTGGCAAGAAATTCAATCCATCGTACATCGATACACTACGGCTTTCAAATGCACTATTGAGAAACAAGTTAAGGTCATTTTCGCTCGACAAAATAGTCGATTATTTTGGATTAGGAACATTCAACCATCACCGTGCACTTGACGATGCGAGAGTAACAGCGAAAGTCTTCTGGGAACTCGTAGACCTTGCAAAGAAGAAATCTATAACTACATTCGACAAACTCAACAAACTGGTAGAAAGCATAAATCCTTTGACAAAACACCCTATGCACTTAACAGTGTTGGTTCAGAACAAAATAGGCTTGAAAAACTTGTATCGACTCATATCAAAATCACATACGGAGACCTTTTTCGTTGTACCACAAGTCCTCAAATCTGATCTTGAAGAGCATAGAGAAGGATTACTCATTGGCACAGGCTGTTCAAATTCAGAAATATTCCACCTTGTACTAAGGAAAGATAAAGGTGCATTAAGCGAAGCGTTGAAATTCTACGACTACGTAGAAATAATGCCACTTGATACGATAAGCTCAGACGAATTCACACATGATGAAGTAAAAGATGCATATAAATTGCTTTATCAAGTAAGCAAAGAACTAAACGTGCCTATCATTATGGTTTCAAATGCACACTTCATAGACCAAGAGGACATAAAGGCACGTAAGGTATTACTTGCACCTCAGAGCAACATAGAAGACGAAAATTCCAATTACTACTTACGCACAACGGAAGAAATGATAAAGGCTGCAATGGAGATATTTGACGACGAACAGATAGCAAGAGAATTAGTCATATACAATCCAAAAAACATAGCAGACAGAATAGAAGTAATACGACCTGTGGAGAAGAAACTCCACCCACCGAAGATAGAAGGTGCAGAAGAGAACTTGAGGTCAATGACGTACAAAAAGGCATATGAGCTGTACGGTCAACCGTTGCCTGAAATCGTTGAGAAAAGGATAGAAAGAGAGCTAAACAGCATAATAGGGCACGGATATGCTGTACTATACATGATAGCTCACCTCATAGTAAAAAAAGCGGGCGAAGATGGATACGTAGTTGGTTCACGTGGTTCTGTTGGTTCATCTTTGGTAGCTCATCTTGCAGGTATAACTGAGGTAAATCCATTACCACCGCATTACGTATGCCCAGAATGCAAGTATTTTGAAGTGCAAGAAGACGCCGGATCAGGCTATGATCTACCAGACAAAAGGTGCCCAAAGTGTGGTGCAAAATTACAAAAAGACGGTCAAGACATACCTTTCGAGGTCTTCATGGGATTCGAAGGTGACAAAGTCCCGGATATCGACCTGAACTTTTCTGGTGAATACCAAGAACGTGCCCATAAATTCATAGAAGAACTCTTCGGAAAATCATATGTCTTCAGAGCGGGTACCATCAGCACCATAGCTGAAAGAAGTGCAATAGGATACGTGAAGGCTTACATGGAAGACAAAGAAGGCAACATAATTAATTCACTAAGCCCTGCGGAACAAGAAAGACTCAGTATGTACGTCACCGGAGTAAAACGTACCACAAGTCAGCACCCAGGTGGATTAATGATAGTACCGAACGATATGGAAATACACGATTTCACGCCATATCAATACCCAGCAAACGACAAAAAGGCGAAGGTATATACAACTCATTTTGCTTACGAATCAATTCACGATGACCTCGTCAAACTTGATGCACTGGGTCATGACGACCCAACGATGATTCGTCTACTTTATGAATACAGTGGTGTCGATCCGATGACGATTCCCATGGATGACAAGGCAACGATGAGCATATTCTCTTCTTTGAAGGCTCTCAAAATAGACCCCGAAGAGCTTGGCACAGATATAGGCACAATCGGTATTCCAGAATTCGGTACAGATTTTGTCATGGGAATGCTCAGAGATACGAGGCCGAAAACATTCGCAGAACTTGTCAGAATATCTGGACTTTCTCATGGAACAGACGTCTGGCTTGGGAATGCGCAAAGCATAATCAACAAAAGGATAGCAACGCTTTCCGATGTGATAGCTTGTAGAGACGATATAATGATATATCTCATCCACAAAGGGCTTCACCCATCAAATGCATTTAAAATTATGGAGAACGTTAGAAAGGGTAAGGAGTTAAGGCAGGAAGAAATAGAACTTATGAAAGAACATAACGTTCCTGATTGGTTCATAGAGTCCTGTCAAAAGATAAAGTACCTCTTTCCAAAAGCACACGCTGTTGCGTATGTTAGCATGGCTTTTAGAATTGCATACTTTAAAGTGCATTATCCATTGGCATTTTATGCCGCATTTTTCTCAATAAAGGGTGATGAGTTCGATGCAGAATTCATATTGAGAGGAAAAGATGCCATTAAAACAAGGCTAAAGGAATTATCTACGAACATGAAAAAGGATACCAAGGAAAAGAACGAAGAAAAAGTCCTTCAAGCAGCACTTGAAATGACATTGAGAGGGTTTGGATTCAGAAAACCAGACCTAAACAAGAGTCATGCAACGGAATTCATAATAGAAGGAAAAGAACTGACAATACCATTCAACAAAATACATAGCATAGGTGACAACGTTGCAAAGGCAATAGAAGAAAAAAGGCAGGAAAGAGATTATACATCGATAGAAGATCTTATGAACAGGGCGCATGTGACAAAAGCACAAGTAGAGGTCCTCAAAAGAATTGGAGTCCTCGATGAACTGCCAGAAACTGATCAAACATCGCTTTTTAGCTACTTCTAGGAATTTTAAAACGGTGAACTGAGGATTCTCTTAATAAGTTAGCTTTTAATGTTTACTTTCGTCAGTTTTGTCAATGTTACAACGGAGGAAATAGTCTCTGAGAATTACTCAAAAGACCCTGGCCAAAGTGGGATGTGAAATTGGAGGGATGAGTTAACAAATAAAAAAGAGAGTTAACAAAAAAGGGGAACCGTGCCAAAATTGTATCGAACACCAATCAATACGAAAGGAGGCACAGTTC
>Ga0209204_1000244_pt1 | contig 62665 bp, 67 predicted proteins | sample AD_JPNMR2_MetaG_FD_184425 | JGI IMG/M metagenome (GOLD analysis project Ga0209204, IMG submission 184425) | Active sludge microbial communities of municipal wastewater-treating anaerobic digesters from Japan - AD_JPNMR2_MetaG (SPAdes) (version 2) | ecosystem: Engineered > Bioreactor > Anaerobic...
GAAAACAAAGAAAGCATCCATTATGCGGTAGATAAAATAATGCGGTTAATTGAGCGTGAGGCTTCGTGCAATCACTCTGAATGGACTGACCTTTATTATAGTTCTGGCGATTATTACGGAAGATATTGCAATGATTGTGGAGAGTTCTTTGAGTGATTGCATGATTGCTAACGTTACGATTATTTGCGTTCGGTGGGGATTAAAACCATAAAAACAAAACTTTAATAATATGCAAAACGATTATTTAAAAAACAACACCCCCACTGACGCAAATAATGTGTTAGTGGCTGGGCTTTCTCTCATTAAAGCAAAATATGCTGCAATGATTGAAGGCAAGAAGATAAGACACCGATTTTTTATGGACGATGAATATATCTACTATAAAAGCGGATGTTGGTATACGAATGATGGTTATCAAATACCAGACGTTTGTTGGTTGAATCCTCAAGAACAAGCGTGGTGGGATGATGGTTGGTCGGTGGTGTTATAGCCTTGCATATAACGTATGGGTGTAGGTATAGTGCGCCAAAAGTTTTTAAATTAAGCGAATTGATTTCTAATGGTACAAATATTGGAAGGAAGGTTAATGAGTGGAAACCAACTGTTGGGTCAACTCACCCATGGTGTAGATGTTTGCTAAGATATCTTCCAGATGATTATGATTGGAGTAATGAAAGTAAAACTTTCACCCCTAAACCATATAAGGGTAAACGATCGGAAGATATTTATGGTCTTGTTAATATAAGGGTTGGAAAACATACATTTTAGTATTTTGCATGTATTAAATTGTAACTATATGGAGAATAATGTTTGTATTGACAATTTTACTTTTAGAGGAAAAAGTATTGATAGTTTAAGTCGAGATGAGTTAAGGCAGGCTCTTCAGTTTGTGTATTCTGATTATGTAAAGTTTAGGGATTTGTATTTCAAAACCCTTGATGAAAAGGATAAATTTATTATGGAATTCCTTAATGGCAGGATAAGTGATTTTAAGAAATTATCTGTTAATAAGTAGATTTAATGTATTATTATATGGCGAGGTTATTTGATTCAATTGATTCGTTTGGAGTTATAGAGTTGTTATTAGTTTTTATGTTATCATTTTTATTGGGTATTATTTTTTTGTATATAGTTATTTTTATTTTTTACAATGTATCGTTTAAAAAGTATTTAGTTGATTTAATGGATGCCTTTAATGAAATTTTTAAGCGTTTATAGTAATCACATAAATTGGTATTATATGTTTAACCTTAAATTTTTGTAATATGAGTTTGGATATCTTAACTGTTGAGAAAGTTTTAAAGTCATTTAGGGATGAAATGGGGGAAAGACCTGATTTAATGATAGTTGGGTCTTTATCCCTGTATCTTAATGGGTTTGATGTTGAGGTAAATGATATTGATCTTGAGTATTATGACCCATCACCCCAAAACCTTGAAAAGTTAGATTTATTTGAAAGGATATCTCCTTCTGGAATTAAGAATTATAGTGTTGATGAAGATAAGCGGTATGATTTTATGTATAGGGGGGTAAAGTTTAACGTTTGGATAAAGCGAGTTACTGAAAGCCTAGAGGTAGTTGCGGTGAAAGACGTACGTCGTTATACGTTTTGGAACTATTATAAGGTATCAAATGTAGTTTCTACGATAAGGGCTATGAGGGAGCAGGGGAGAATCAAGGATTTTAGAAATATACTTAAATTGGTTAATCAAATATCTATACACTAATGGCACGAAATGATAGTAAAACAAGCATTAAAGCAACTCTGCGTAATTTTAAAAAGAGTTATAATGGAAAGGGTTTTGCTGTTGATGATGATGACTTTTATTATAGAGTTAGTAAGATTAAGCGTAACAAGGTAAAACGAAAGAGGGATGAGTAATTTATGTGCGTAAGGTTACTTGATGAGATGGAAAATCGGTGTTGTAATAATTGCCAGGACTGATTCTATATTGATTGTGGTGTTTGTAAAATGGGCATGTATTATTTTTAACGTTTTTAAAATAATGGCTCATGGTAAAAAAAAATCATAAAAAAGTTTTATTTTTAATAAATATGATTTATATTTGTTTCATGTTTAACTTAAATTTTTAAGCGATGGGACACAATATTTGTATAGATGAAAACACTGGCAAGGCCAGCATTTTTGTCGTCAAAGAACCTGCTTGGCACGGGCTCGGTCAAGTAGTCCAGGAAGCCTTAACTGCCGAAGAGGCTATTATTCAGGCCGGTCTTGATTGGGAGGTGGTTAAATTACCAATATATTTTGGGGATAATGTCAAGATCCCTAATAAGTACGTTATCGTGCGGTCGGATAATAATGTTCCATTAGGAATCGTAGGGAAAGAATACACCCCTGTACAGAATCGGGGGGCCTTTTCATTTTTTGATGACCTTGTTTCGAAAAAGGAAGCCATTTATCATAGTGCGGGGGCGTTAGGAAAAGGGGAGAGGGTTTGGATCCTTGCCAAGCTTCCTACCGATATTATTGTCGGCAGGGATGATTTAATTAATAATTATGTTTTGGTTACAAACACCCACGATTCAAGCGGGATGTTAATGGCATTGATGACCCCTGTTAGGGTTGTTTGCAATAATACCTTGACCGTTGCCATTAGAAAAGCTACAAACAAGGTCCTAATCCGCCATACGCGGAATATTCATGAGAATTTAAGGCAGGCGCATGAATTGTTAGGATTGTCAAATCGGTTTAGGGTTGAGATACAGAATGCGTTCAACTTTTTATCATCAAAACAGATAACCGAAAAGGTTGCCGCAACTATCCTTGATGACCTGTTCTCTTTTAGAGATGATGGGGGTGAGGTTAAGCGTTACGGAACAAAGATCAAGGAGAATATCCTAAACATATATGGCTCAAGCGTTGGAGGCCAGGATATGCCGACGTGTCGTGGAACAGCGTTTGGTCTTTACAATGCTGTTTCGTTTTATTATGATAATGTTAGGGGTTACAAGAATAACGACCGTCGGGCTTCATCAACTTGGTTTGGTGGTGCTTCAAAGGTAAGACAGAGGGCTTTTGATTTGATTATGGAAAAGGTTTCATAAGCGATTAATGGGGGGTGGGGATTATATACTCCTCCCCCTATACTTGTTCTTTTTAAATGTTGAAAATACGTAAAATTTTAATGTCGGGTAGGAACCTTTTACTAATAATCCCGACTAAAGAAAGCACTGCCCGTTTATGCCTATATGGTTCCAAGGCTGTAAAACAGCAGGGTTTTCATGTTTAACTTAAAGTATTAAGCGTTATGCTGAAAATAAGTGATAAAATTATACAATGGGTAATGAGGTTGCTTAAGAATTATACGGTAGAGGTAAGTGGAGTTAGCAGAAATGCTAAAATTATTAGGGTTGAGCATATCGTAAGCCAAGAGATGCTTGATCATCATAGTAAAAATTTGCTTGATAGGATGGCCTATGATATTTCAAAAGAAATGATTAAGGGTGGATTTGTTTCCTTTACGGTAAAGGATTTTTTTGGTGAGGCGTATAGTTATTCAGATAGTGATAAATTTGTTGCTATAATGTCGGTAGAAGTTCTTTATCCAATAAAGAAGTATGAGTTATGAAAAGGGTTGTAATCGAGAACATTATTTACAACATTAAGAATGAGGATTTTTTACAAAATTTTATTGTGAAATAAAAATTGATTAATTTTATATCGTTAAAATTTGTTTGAATTAAATTGAATATGTAAATAATGGTAAATAAAATACTTGCAGATTTTGGCTTCTGTGGTTTAAGAAGTCTTTTTACTTCACTTTGGAAGTTCGAAAGATTTGAATTCATTATAGTATTTTCATTGATGGGAATGGTTATTTCTGAAATGGTAGGACTTCAGGTTTATACGATTAAGATACTTTTTATACTCTTGCTTGTTGAATTAATTATAGGTATTTGGGCAGGGGTTAAGCGTTTTGGTAAATTTAAGACAAAACGATTACAGCGATTTGGCCTAAAAGTATTTATTTACTTTTTAATGCTTTTAGTTTTAAAAACATTGATGGATCAGTATGAAGATTCAATTACAGAATTTCACATATATAGTTCACTTCATTCGTTTATTGTATTTTACATTATAGCAGTATATCTTATTTCTATACTTGAAAATATACACTATTTGACTGGTCAAAGCCAAGAATTAGGGCAACTTATAAATATTTTTAAATTAAGGGTATTTAGGGCTTCTAAAAAGATTTCTGAAGATGAACAAAAAATTGATGAATAGTTAATGAATTACACAACTTGGCTACTAAGTACGTTAAAGGTAATTTTGATTTTAACTATTAATGATTATACATAAGTACTATGGAACTAAGCAAACGTAAACCATATCCCCCAGTACAGGTTCGAGGAGCCGAAGGGTATGTTGAAACGATTAACATTGCAAATAGTGATCCTGATTTAGGGGTTGTCAATATGGCATCCCTTCCTGGTGACCTTATTCCTAAACGTCGGGCTGCCGACGATAGTTTTATGATTTGCATTGAGAGTGTTGGAATTATTAGGGTTCAATTAATAGGCCAGGATCATGGGGAAATTTTTGTGATTACGGCTGCCCAGGCTCAAGCATATTTGGGAAAATGGTACCCTGCTAAATTGGCTAAAGTATATAAAAGTGGTACTTCTGGGACATTTAGTGTTGGTTTTTAATTTTTAGGGCATGCTTGGCGAACTATTAAATAAGATTTTGCCTACAGAAAGTTCTGTAGATAAAATTTTAAAATTGGATAAGCGAATAAGTGAATTTGAAAATGAAATAAATGTATTGTCAAATATTTATACAGAACGATCAAATTTACTTAAAAAGTCTTCTGATTCTGAATTTTTTGATAGGGTACAGGTTGAGTATGAAATTTTTCTTAGCGAATACCTTAAAAGAATTGGAAAATTGCGTAAAGAATTAAGTTCGGCAATTAGTAAGAGAAATTCTTTACTTTTATCGGAAAAAATACATAAGGCGTATGTCTCTAAAAAGAAGGATTTATTTTTACAGTCGTGTATTGATAAGTGCCGTAAAGGAGAAATAACTCAAAATTTTTTAAGCGTATTTTTTAAAAGCATTTTAAATGTACCCATTCGGTATTCAGATGTTATATGCTATAATCCTGAGGGTAAATTTTTGATTATTCAACGAGCAAATAAGGAGGATGATAAAAATTCTTTACTTTGGGTGATTCCTGGTGGGCATGTTGATATGGGTGAAACCCATAAGCAGGCTGCTGCTCGTGAATTTTTTGAGGAAACAGGTATTAAGGTAAAGGAGGAAGATTTAGAACTTATTGCAAGATACACAGACAATGAAAAAGTTAAGATCGAATACTTTCAAACATTTACAAAGGAAATGAACCCTACTATTTTGCTTGATGATAATGAAACGTATGATTACAAATGGATTTACCCAAATGAAATTGAAAAGTATGAAATGCCTTTTAATATGCAAGAAAATCTTATTAAATTAATTGGTTGTAATAATTTTGTTTTGGACATTGAATAATGGGGAAAAATAGACCACATAAATACATAAAACGTATACCAAATGGTAAGGGTGGATGGCGTTATATTTATGAGGATCAAAAAGTAAAAAATTTAGGTATTAATTACCTTGAAAATTTGGTTAAAATAACCCACGGTAAGCAACAAGATTACTTTAGGGCACAGTTAAATGTTGCAAAGCCCGTTAAGGTTGAAAGTTTACATAGTGTTCTTAGCCCTGATGAAATTAGTGTAGTAAAGCGGTTAGGAATTAAGGCAAAGGGGTGTTATCATAATGCTTGGAAGGTAGCGACAACGATCCCTGGAGTAAAGTATGTTGAGGGTTACACCTTTTTATATGGTGTACCTATCGAACATGCTTGGAATGAGAAGGATGGAAAGTATTTTGATGTAACCGAAGAGTTGGCTTTACAAAATAGGTTGAATAGTGATTATACTGTTATACTTGAGTTAGATAAATTTGAAATTTATAAATATGCTGAAAAAACAGGGCATTCAGGCCCTTACATACAAATTTGGTTTAAAGAAAACTTTGATAATATGATGAAAAGTGTTTTGAAGGATTCGTTAAAAAAGGCTTATCTTGATGGCGATATAAGCCTTGAGTCGTTTAATAAGGCGATTCGAAATCTATCCCACCTTGTTCCAAAAAAGGTTCAGGTAAAGCGTAAAGATGGCACAACATATCAGGCTATACGATGGGTTGACCCTGAAACAGGTAAATCCCCTAAAATTCATGGTAAGAGTAAGGTTGAAGACTCAGGAGATATTACGGAGGAAAATATTTCAAGTAAAGTGAATGAAATTATTGAATCTGGTAAATCTGGAAGTGAAAAGTTAAGGGATTTGATGAATATAGGTATATATGACAAATCTGTTCTTTCACTTCTTACTGGTGTAGATTATGGTCGTGTACATTCAAGATTTAAGGAAGCAGGAATTGATGTTAAAAAAGATTTACCAAAGGGGGCAATTGAGGGTATAAAAGAAGAAATACGTAAGGTTCAAAAGAATATTACTCCGGAAACAAGGGAAAGTTCACCTATTCTTCGTGAATTTAGCGTAGATGAACTTTGGGAAACCTATGAACGTAACCTTAAACGGGTTATGACCGGTCGTCATAAATTTTGTTTAGCATACGGAACTGGAGGTGTTGGCAAGACATACACTTTTGAGAAACTTGCTGAAGAATTGGAATTAAGGGAGTATGATGAAGAAATTCAGCCCAACAATGATCAGTATGATTATGTTGTTATCAAGGGACGTATATCACCTTCCCAGGTTTATGCCGAAATGTATCGCCACAGAGACAAGTTGATTGTTTTTGACGATTGTGATACATTCCTTTCAACCACTGAGGTGCAGGGCTTCTTAAAGGCTGGACTTGATACCGGGAAAACAACAAAAATTTCGAACAAATCCCCTAAAAAGATTTACAATATTGAGGGGGATCCAGATTCAGGTGTAATCCCTTCGACATTTTCTTTTAAGGGAAGGGTAATTGCTATTACAAATCTTAGTTCACAGCAAATTGATCAGGCAGTAAGAAGTCGTGCTTTGGCTTCAAATCTTACAATGACTGTTGATGAGACAATTGATAAACTTGAAAGTATTCTTGATAAGATCAATATTTACACTGCTGACAAATCTTCTATTATTGAGGTAAGGCCAGAGGCAAGAAAACTTGCCTTTAATGTTTTAAAGGAATTTAAGGATAAATTGGGTAAGGATATAAATACCCGTGTATTATCAAATGCAATTTTGATCGCCGATGAAGGAATGGCGGACGGTGTTGACGAAAGGGCAATACGTCGTGAAATTCGTCAATACTTTGATTCTGTAACTGGGGAATTTGATAAAATTATGCGTCAAATTAAATAATAAATAAGGTTATGGGTATGGTAGAAAATATAAGTAAGGTTAATGGGTTAAATCTTAGCCTTGAAACCACAAAAGATCTTGAACTTTTATTGAAAAATGAATTGTATCAAGATATTGATAGTGAATTTGCTAAGGAAATTCAAGAGGAACTTGAAAAAAGGTATGAACAACAATTCAAAAAAAGAGGAAAGTAAGTTATGCCAAAAGAGTATCCGATAGGAACAATTCGAGAATGGCAGAAGGGGAGGGTGATTAAGGCACACAAGCCAATGGATCCATTTTCGAGTGGGTGGATTTTATTAAAAACTTCCCCAAGACTTCAAGAAATAGGGCAGCAGTGTGATGCTCTTGCCAGGGAAATTTTAAAGTATAAGATTCCTATTAATGGTGAAAAATTTCTTGACCATGAAATAGATGAATATACTGATGCAGATGGGAATAAAATTTTTACTGCAGATTTATTTAAGCAGTATGAAGGATTTTATGGTGCTGGCCGTTATTCCTTTAGGAATGAATTTTCAAGGCAGTACATGGAAGATGAAATGCGATTAAAGGAAGAAATTAGTGCTGCTTTAGTTCAAGCAAACAAAGAAAAGGGTGGTGATAGTAAAAGAATTGTTTTAACTGATGAAGAAAGAAATGAAATTAAAAAAAGAGTAATTGCAGAGCATAAGGAATGTGCTAATCCATTTACTGTTGAGCATGCCCAAAAATTATATGAAATTGTTAGGCGAGTAAAAGCACAATTGGAGGAGGGGGTTGATTTTAAAGACCCTAAAAAGAAAGAAATATATCAGAAATTTATTTCTGCAGCTGATAGCATCCCTATGTTATACGATAAAATTAAGATTAAACGAGCTTTGAAGAATAGTATGATAGAAATGATAGAGGATGCATTTAGTGATAATTGGGGGGTTCGTGAATCTTGTAAGGATTATATAAATAATAAATTTCAAGAGTATGTAAGAAAGTATGCAGAACAAATATCAAAAGATGCTCTTGATGAACAAATGGAGCGTTTTGGTGTTACAATTGACATGGAGCCAGATGAATTTTATAAAAGGATATATGATAAAATTGATGAAGAACTTGATAGTGATGATGGTTCCTTTAAAGATCTTATTTATTTAAGGTTTCTTAAAAAATATGGAAAAGTAGTTGATGGAAATTGGTCTTTGGAACATTTACCTGCTTTACACAATTTAGAGAAAACAATTCTTGAATTACCTGAAGGGCATTTTTTAAAAAATGATATGGTTACTCTAATAACCAATAGAACATATAAGGGGGGTGATCGTGGAGGTTATGCTTGGTATGATGGAGCTGATAGGAGGATAAATTTTAGTGCTAATTGTGTTGAGAAAGGAAGTGTATTTGGGGTTCTTAAGGATCCCGATGAATTTAGGTCAGTTTTATTTCATGAGATTGGGCATGCAGTTTCAAAAAAATTGGGTCGTCAGGAATTTTACGATTATAGGAAATTTGTTGTTGAGTGTGGTTGGACATACCAATCTCCAGAATTACGAAGTAACATGACTGCTACTGCCGGAGATAAACCTATTCCGCGAACAGGTTCAAATTCAAATATTAAACTAATTACTTTGTATGCAACTACTTCCCCAGAAGAAGCGTTTGCCGAATATTATTCATTTTATAATTTACATAAGAATGAAATAGACAAATTTCTTGATACTGGAAATGAGAATTTTTTAAAGAAAACGGTTGTTTACAAAATTGACAATGAAGATGGGATTTTTGTTGGTTCTTCAAATGTTTCAAAAAGAATGCTTGATTTAAGTAAGGATTCAGATTTTAAAATATTTGATGAGTATAATAAAACTATGGCAAGTTTGTCGCAAAGAGAAGAGCCAACGAAAATTGAATTAGTAAGTCCTTGGAAAACCACCTTTACCCCAGAAGAAGTTCAAAAGTATGATCCACAATTGTTGCGTGCAAGAAAAGATTTGAACATTTCAAAAATGCCACCAACGGTTTCCTATCGTAAAAATGATAAAAATGTTATTATTGATGGAATAACAAGGGTTGAGGCTGCAAGAATGAATAAAAGAGCAGTTCCAACAATTACTCTATCTTATGAATTTTATAAAAATCTTAAAGATAAGGGGTGGTCAGATGAACAGATTTCTAATTGTGCTTATACACAATATAAAAATGAAAGAACCCCCTATCAAAAAAAGAGTGAGGTAAAGATTTATGGAATGACATATCATCATCAATTTGTTCCAGTTGATGTTTTAAAAGAAAATGTAGATGTTTTTAGGGCTATGCGTAAAATTTACAATTCTAAAGAATTACAAAAGGCATTGTCTGAATTGTTTGAAAAAAGTATTGGGGATGGTGTTTCTAAAAATATGACCATCAATCAAATTGCAGAGCGTCATGGTGTTCCTATTAAGGTTATTATTGAGCAACTTAAGATGGGTGTTAGGGTTGAAATGGAGCACACAACTGATAAACAAGAGGCTAAGCGTATAGCACTTGATCACCTGTACGAATTTCCTGATTATTACACAAGACTTAAAATTATGGAAGAACAGGCTGAAGAAGATATTCCTCCCCATAAAATTGATATTAAAAAATCGGGTGGAGGTGTTCTTATAATATTTACGGATGTTATTGAGAAGGCACGATCAGGAAGGTATGTTGATAATAGTGAGAACAGGAGGTTGGGAAGGGTTGGGATGACTTACGGTGAATACCAAAGGAAACTTGAGTTTGATGAGGAGAGAAGGGTTGAGGAGCGCAGCAAGAATCTAGACCCCATATACGAAAAGGTTTCTAAAAGAATTGAGGATGGGCTTAAGAAGGCTGGGTATGAGGTTAAGTATATATCTAAATCATCAACACCATATGGTAAGAGTTGGTATTTAAGGCTTGACGATAGTGTTAATGGTGATCAGATAAGAATTTCAGACCATTCCGTTGGCGCTAAGCGTTACATTAATGATAATACGGTTGCCTATATTGATTATAGAATAAGCGATGAGGAGCTAGATAAGCGTATAGATTATATTGTTAGGTACCTTAAAAGGAAGGATGAAAAAAGGGAAGAACTTAATAGAATACGTGAAAGGGAGAAACAGGAATTTGAAGATTTTTCACAGAGAAGAGACAGGTTGTACGGTGAATTAGAAGAGCTGGGACTTGGTGTTTCAATCGTTGAGAGAACCTATCAGGATATTGATGAGATAAAATCTAAACATCCAGATTGGTCGAATATATTCCAGGAGAAACTTCCAGGCGGTGCTTTTAAGTATTCATACACTAAGCCCAAGGACAGCTACACTTCAAAGAGTAAGGTTTCAAGGGAGTATCTAAGATACCTTGAGGAAACATTCCTAAAGAAATCATTTATGGTGAATGATGTTTTAGGCATAAGGGGGTCTGCAATAAATTTAGTTAATTCTTTTACCGAGGATGAGTTGATTACCAAGGCTCGTTCAGGTATTTATATTGATAATCCTGAAAATAGAAGGTTGAAACGTGTTGGTCAAAAATATGGTTATAAAAAGCAAGATGGGGGTGTGGCTGACAATAATGATGATAATAAAAAATCTAATAAAGGTACTGATGAATATACAGATGATGAACTTGCTAATTTTGCAAAAGAGACATCAGATGAGGATTTGAAGCGTGCAGCCGCTGGAAGTGATGAGCGATTAAGAATTATTGCTAAAATTGAACTTGAACGACGCAAGAGTGAGGGTCTTGAAAAAGAGGAAACTTCTGATGGTGATAAGAAAGAAGAGTCTGTTGGAAACAATAAGGAGGAAGATAAACCAAAAGATGTAAAACAAGGCGACAAAGATAAGAAGAAAATATCTGAAAAAATTAAGGATTTAATAAAAAGGGAGAGAGAATTTTTTAGAAGTGGAGGTAATGAGCCTAATTCGGAAGAAAGAAAAAATTTATCAGAATTTTTAAAAAGAAAATCTAAGGGAATTGTTTTAGTTCTGAAAAAGGAAGTTAAAGAAATTGAAGAGGCATCAATAGAAATTGGTAAATTTTTTTCTGGAAAAAGGTTAAGCGATGAAGAGAAGAAAGCAATTAAAACAGTTTTCGGACATATGGCATTAGTTATTGGGAGTATTGCTGTTTCTGGTGGTGCTGGAAGTTTACTTTCTATGGGGACTGGAGTGATTTTTAAGGAACTATTTTTACATTACCTTGAACATGTTGGTTTAATGGGGGTTGCTAGGGTTGCACTATTTGCGTCGATTAATTCGGATATAGAGAAGAGTGGTGCGAATAATGATGTTGATGAGGTGTTGGAAATGCTTATTAATGATTTTGCTAATTATGTTAAGAATGAAAAAATTGATGAAGATGTGTGGAATGATGTATTTAATAAAGTTGTTGAAGAAATAATAAATGATGAAGATGATAATTCAGGAGAAGATGGCAACAAATAATGATTTTAACTTCTTTGTTCCCTTATCAAATATTGAAAAGGGGAAGGATAAAAATGGAAATGAAGTTATGATAGTTGAAGGTATTGCTTCAACAGACGATGAAGATGCGGATGAAGAAGTTTTGGTTCCAAATGGATATATCCTTGATAGATTTAGGAGTATGGGATTTATCAACTGGAACCATATGTCTAAATCAGATCCATCTAAAATTATAGGTGAACCAATTGATTGCTATGTAAAGGATAATAAGTTTTACATTAAGGGAATGCTATACCCTGACCAGAAGCAAGCTAGAGATACTTATGAGTTAATACAAATTCTTAAAAAGTCAGGTAGTTCTCGTAAGTTAGGCTGGTCAATTGAAGGTAAGGTTTTACAGAGAGACCCTAATAATCCTAAACGTGTTACTCGAGCATTAATAACAGGGGTAGCAATTACCCCAACTCCAGTAAATAGTAATACGTTTGTTGATTTGGTTAAGGGGCAACAAAAAGAAGATTTTATTGATTATGAATTTGATGAAACAGCAAATGGGGGTAAAACTTACATTCTTGATGTTGTAACTACAGATAATGTTAGAGTTCGTGTTGACAAGGATTTTAATATCATTATTGGTAAGGCTATGTCAACAGAATCTGGGCGACCATTAATGAAAGAGTCTTTAGATAAAAAACTTATTAAGTTAAAATCAGTATTAGAAAATTTAAAGAAGGCATATGATGATGGTTTAATATCAAAAGATGTATTAATGGTTGCTCGTAAAAAAATTATCAAGAATTTTTGATAAATTTTTTGTTGATAAATAAAAGTTGATTAATTTTAATCCATATTAATTATTCAACATTTGTAAATTTATAATCAAATTTGATTTTTACTAAATTTATATTTATATGTCGAAGATAAATCTCGAAGAACTCCGAAAGAGTCTTGAGGATTTAGAATTCTCGGAAAAAGAAATTGATTCAATAATCTCTAAGGCTAAAAAAGAAGCCGAAATTGAAGAGGATGAAGAAATGGATGAGGATTTTGAAGACGAAGAAGACGAAATCGAGAAAGATGAAGAAAGTGCAGAAGAGGAAGAAATTGAAAAAAAGAAAAGCAGTGTTAAGAAAAAATCTCTTGATGCTGATATCTTAAAAGCAATTAGGGCAGCAAATGAAATTCAATTACAAAGAGTTACCCAAAAACTTTCTGCTTCATTTGAGAAAGCATTAGAATCAATTTCGCAAAAAGTTGAAGAGGAACTAAATTCTATCAAGAAGTCAATTGATGAAATGGGAAAAATCCCAGAGCCACGTAGGGGGTTTTCTCGCCAAGCCATACTTGAAAAGGGTGGATTAGGTGAGGATGAAAACAATAGAAAAATTCTTAGCGTATCCCTTCAAAAGGATGAAGTAATTAAGGCACTTGAAAGTGTAATTGAAAAAAGTACTGATGTAAATCAGCGAAGCCGTTTTGAAAAGGCACTTTTGCATTATAATATGGGTAGTGCCCCTATTCCATATGATGTTGCACAGGAGTTATTTGTAAAAGAAAATATCCGTCTTGTACGATAATCAATAATTTTGAAATAATAAAAATTTTTTAAACAATGGATAAAATTCAGGATTTATATCAATACTCGGGACTTGAAACAGGTGCTCTCGAGGGATTTGAGACAGCGGGAAAGTTGTATGATTTAGTAAAAGCAATGTCAGCAGGGGATAAAACTGGTCGTGATTTAACTGGAATTGATACTTCTGGTGCTGCACTAAAAGTTGAATCCCTTGATCCTGCATTAAAAATCATCACTTCCCAGGATCGCCATATTAAGTTATGGAAAATGATGCCAAAACAAAAGGCATATAATACCGTTGAAGAATTCAATCAATTGGTTGATTACGGTTTAGATATTGGGATTTTTAATCAGGAGGGTGAAACTCCGCAGTCAACGGATTCAATTTACCGTAGGAATGCTGTGCTTATTAAGTATACGGGTGTTACCGGAGAAGTTCCCCATCCTTTTGAACTTGTGAAACTTGGTTCGGGTGTAGGTAATGCTCTTTCACAGGAGGTAATGAATAAAACACAATTTTTACTCCGTGCTCTCAATAAAGCACTTCCCACTGCTAATTCTAATCTTGTTAGCAATGAATTTGATGGAATTTTTGCTCAGCATCAGGGAGCCGATAGCCTTGCAACTTATCTTGGAAGTAGTAGGATTATTGATGCTCGTGGCCATGTTTTAACTGATACCCACATTGAAGCAGCTTCAAATAATGTAGTAAATGATGGTTTTGGGTATGTTACTGATATAATTTCAAATCCATTAGTTTTCAGTAATTACGTTAAATACTATCATGACCGTAAATACATTATTCCTGGAATGGCAGGTTCAGTTCAGGGGGCAACAATGGGTCAATCTGTTAATAAGATTCAGACCCAATTTGGGTTAATTGATGTTCAGGATGACATCTTCTTTGATTACAAGAAGCCACGCAAATTTGATGATGGTGCCACTTCACCCAAAGCCCCTGCTAAACCAGAAATAGTTGGCTCTGGTATTTCAATTGTTTCGGGTGACGTTAATACCAAATTTGGCGACGGAGCTGGTGGGTATTTCTGGGCTGTTGCTGCTAAAAACCGTTATGGTGAATCTGCCCTTCTTCGCTTAAATCCCGGAGCAATCCAAGCCGTTGGTGTTACTGAATCTGTAGATTTGCTTTTTACTGCAGGGGCTGGTGCTTATGCAACTGAGTCTTTTGTAATTTACCGCACAGAGGTTGATGCTCCTAATGAGGAGGAATACTACCCGATCTTTTCGGTAAGTGCTGCTGAACATGCTGCCGGTTATGATGGAGGAACTGCAGGAAAGGTTCGTGATCGCAATCGTTTTATTGCAAACACCCATTCGGCAATTGTTCTCCAGAACAGTGAGGAAGTTTGGGCAATTAAGCAATTAGCTCCTATTATGCGTATGGATTTGGCTCGTACAAGTCCTGCTACTCGTTTTATGGTCCTTGCTTACCTTACCCCTGTACTTTTTGCCCAGCAAAAGATTGCAAGGATTATTAATATTGGTAGTAAAATGTCTTAAATAATTTAAATAGTAAATAAGGGGAAGGTAGATAGTGACTGATTTACTTCCCCTTTTTTGTTAAAAAATTCGTAAAATATGAAAATTCAAACAAACAGAAAAGGATGGTTTGGCCAAACTGTAGGTATCGGTGGCCATAAGATTGAATTTAATGGCTCAGGTGTTGCTGAAGTAAGTGACGAAGTTGCCTTTGAAATTACCAAAAAGTATAATACAATGGTTTATCTTTTTGGTAAGTTACCACAAAGGGAAGAAACCGAAAAAAATAAGGTTGAAGAGCCAGAAATAAAGGCACTTCTTGAACAAATTGATGCACTTAAACTTCAGAATTCGGATCAAAAAGAGCAATATGAAAAGAAGATTGCTATTCTTGAAGATGAAGTAAATGGGTGGAAGAAAGAGTTTGAGGACTTAAAACTTGAATCAAAGGAAGTTGTAAAGCAGGCAATTAGCGATAAAGAGTTTAATGCACTTGCAGATCTTATTGAGCAAAACGTAAATGACCTTAAAAAATTTGCCGTTGATAAACTTGGATTTGAGCAAGCCACAGTTGAACCATTACGCAAGCCACAGTTGATTGTTGAAATTTTTAAGGCAATTATAAATGCGGATAACGTTTAGAATAAAGTATCGTAAGAATGGGGAGCTTATACTATCTCCTGAAGAGGTAGTGGCTCTCTATTTTTATGGTATAGATACCCGTTCACAAGATGGAACATTGCTTAGTATGGATGTTTATGAGACATACATAAAAGCAGCCCAACAAGAAATTGAGCGATACCTTGATATTTCATTTAAACCTAAATTAATTACAGAAAAAATACATTATCATAGGGATGATTATATAAGTGGCTTCCCTATTATGAATGTATCAAAACCTGTTTACAAACCATTAGCTCTTATAGGATTTATTAATGGAGTTGAACAAATTACTTATCCAAGGGTTTGGTTAAGTTCAAGAATGACAAGCGATTATTATTTTGAAAGAAAAATATTTGTTGTTCCAGTTTCTAAGGGGGTTGTTGAGGGTAGTGGTGAAGTTATACTTTCAGGTATAACAGCACAGACAGGATTACATACTTTTAGAAACATTCCTAATTATTGGACGGTTCAATACTTAACCGGATTTGGAAAAATTCCTTATGAGTTAATGAATGTTGTCGGGAAATTAGCGTCTATTGGTGTTTTTAATGTTCTTGGGGATATTGTTTTAGGGCAAGCAGCAGTTGCTTCTTATTCACTAAGTATAGATGGACTTTCTCAATCAATAGGAACAACAAACTCAGCAGAAAACTCTGCGTATTCTGCTCGTATAAAAATGTATGTTGATGAAGTTAAGAAAACTCTTGATAGGGTTAAATCAGTATATAGGGGAATAGGTTTTGCAACACTTTAAAAATTGAATTATGAAAATAAAAGGGATATTTGTTATAGCAGGGCACAGTGTTGGTTCACCTGGAGCATTAGGTTATGATGGTGTTTATGAATATATTAGAACCAGAAGTTTGCAAAAGAAAGTTGTTGAAAAGTTACATAAATATCCAGTTGATGTTATGGTTGACGATGAGAATATGTCATTGTTTTCCGTTGTTGATTGGATTAATAAAAATATTATTCCTGGCTGGATTGTAATTGAATTTCATTTTAACAATAATTTTCCTGGGGCAACAGGAACAGAAATTTTTGTTTCTGAAAATTCCGAGCCATGGCTTTTAGAAATTGCAAATAAAATGGTTGATGAAATTTCAAGGGCACAAGGAATTCCAGTTAGGGTGCCAAATCCTAACAGAAAGTATAAATTTCCAAAAGAAAGTGCCAGAGGGCAATTGGCAATAATTGAAAAAACTAAACTTAATGGTAAGAATGCACCTGTTATTCTTTCTGAAATTTGTTTTTTAAACAATATTGATTTGCCTAAGTATAATGAGGATAAAGTTGCTGATGCAATTGTTCGTAGTCTTAATCTTTAATGTTTTTTAAAACTTAATTACTTTATGAAAATATTTGATTTTACTAATTTATTTGAAAAATATTTAAACAGAATTAAGAATATATCTTTAATTCTACTTATAGTAATGTTTTTTGTGTCGTTAATTGTGAATGGGTGTAACAAAAAAAGGTCTGAAGAATTATTTGAAAGAGTAACGAAACTTAGATTTCAAAATGAAATTTTAAAAAAGCAAGTTATTGAGGTAAATTTGGCTATACAAGAAAGGCAAAGAATTCAAGATTCATTGCAATTGGCTTATAATTTAAAGGTTACAGAATTAAATATTTTAAGGGGAAATTACGTAAAATTAAGAATTGAGTTTATTGGGTTAAAAGATTCAATTTTAAAAATTCCTGCAGAGGAGAGCTATGAATTTCTTAATAAAATTGCGTATCCTTATCCTGGAGATAAACGTTTTCCATTTAATGAACCACAGATAAAGGGTATTCATTTAACCTGGATTGAGAATTCTAATTTAAAGTTACAAAATAAAAATCTTGTTGATCAAGTTAATCAATCAGAATTAATTATTTCCGATTTAAAAAATATAAACAAACAAATTGAAGAAAAATTTAAACTTTCTATGAGTAATTGTAATAAGTATAAAGATATGTTTGAAAATTCGGAAAAGGTAAGAATTTATACTGATAATGAACTTAAAAGAATGCGTCGTCAAAATAAAGTTTTACGTTGGGGGGTAATTGGGGGAGCTGGTTCTGGATTTTTATTTGGATTACTTTTATTAAGGTAATTGTAAAAGTTGAATGATATGGCAAAAAAGATATTACAAACCCTACCACCAAGCATTATTGGTCGTCCAAGTGTTACATTTAGTGTTTCGGAATTCGAGGCAATTGTTCAAAACAAGGGGTATAATGTTCTTTGGGAAGAAACAATAATGTGCCCATGTCGTGGTGAAAACACTTCTCCACTATTAACTTGTAAAAATTGTCTTGGGACTGGTTGGGTTATGCTTGGATTACGGCAAACTAAAATGATAATTACTTCAATTAACAGTAATACAAAATACACAGTTTGGTCTCCAGAAAGAAAAGGAACAATTCAGGTTACAGCATTAAATCGGGATAAATTATCCTATATGGATAGAATAACAATTATTGATAGTGAAACTATTGATAGTGAAATTTTATATCTTTCAAATAAGGATGTTAATGGTAAAAGTTATGCCTATTCTGTTTATAAAATGAATTCTATTATTAATATTTTTGGATTTTCTTCACCTACTTCACCATTAGTTCCATTAACTTTGGGTGAAGATTATGAATTTAATGATTATACTTTTACATTAAAAAGTAACCTAAAAACCCAAAATATGAAAATAGTAAGTATTCGTTATAAGCATTATCCGCAATACTTTGTTATTGATATACCACATGATATACGTTCATCTAATATTAGAGATGAAAATCATACGGAAAGAAAAATTTATTTGCCAATTAATGCTATTGCTGCTAAGGCAAGTTACGTTATTGATAGACCAAGTTTGATTGGACAAAATATAGATAATACGCAATGGTAGTACCAATTACTATAGATTTAAAGCCCTTAATACAAAAATTTCAAATTGATAGGGAGGACATTAGGCCATTTGTAACTTCGATGCTAAATAGCATTACTAAACGGATTGAAACTGAATGGTTAAATGCTTCGAGATCCCTTCATGGTTCAAGAATTGAATATCAACAAGGCATTTATATTAAGAAAGTTGATTATAATTCAGCAATTGTTGGTTTGGCTGGATGGCTTCCCAATGCCATAGAACAAGGAATTAGTGCTTTTGATATGAAAATTGGGTTTCAAAGAAGTAATAAGAGGGTTTTAACACTAAAAATTAGTAAAAATGGTAAAAATTCGTCGGGTTGGTATTTAACAATTCCGTTTAGACATGCAAGTGCTGGTGCTTTAGGGGAAAGTCAGGTGTTTTCAAATGTTATGCCATCAGATATATATAAAATTGCAAGTGGATTAACAGGGGGTGAAAGTATAAAGAAAGCCATGCTCCCACCTAAATATACAGAAAATCTTGGAATAAGACCAAGGGTTACAGGATATGATGGTGTGGTATATGAAACATATCAGCATAAAAGTTCTATTTATGAGGGGATAAGGCGGTCACAGAAGCCACACCATGGTAGTTATATGTCATTTAGAAGGGTAAGTAATAATTCAGATAAGAATTCTTGGATACATACAGGAATTCAAGCACACAATTTTCTTGAAAAGGCTATTATGAATTCAAATCTTGAAGAAATAAAAAGGAGGGAAATTGATAAATTCTTAGATTCATTGGGATTTTAAATGGCAGTAATATTACCAGAAATAGCATTATTAAAAGCACTTGAAGGGCTTTTTTTATGGTTAAAAAGCAATTATGAGGAAAGGGTTTTACAAGGTGCTGAAGAAAAATCTTATCTTTATAAATTGTTTTATGGAATTGAGTACAACGGGTTTAATTATTACGAGCAGGCTAAAAAGATATTCCTTTCGGATCCACTTGATCAGCGTAAGTTAAGGGTAAGAATTTTCTTTGATCCACAAAGAGCACATCTTCCGACAATACATATTACCCTTCCAGCAGAAACAAATGAGTTATCGGGGTTAGGGCAAAATGATAATGGTGAGGTGCTTGATCGATATTATTCCGTTAAATTTTCATTAGTAATTACTTCGGATAACTATTCTGAAGTTTTAATCATATATTACACTATAAAATCCCTTATTACGTCAGGTTTTATGACGTTAGAAAATTTAGGATTACGTGAAGTTGTTTTAGGTGGTGGAGATTTGCAATTACAATCGGATATCATCCCTGTTAATGTTTTTTATAGGGAATTATTTATTGATACAAAATATGAAGAGCGTTTTCCTAATATGGAATTTGATAGGGATGATATTATAAAAACGACTGAATTTATTGGTAAATTATTTATATAATGCTGATTCTTCCAGAAATAGGGTTACTTAGAACCATTGAGGGGTTGCTCAAATGGATTAAGTATGAATATGAGGATCGAATTAGTAAGGGTGCTGAAGAAAAATCTTTTTTATACAGATTATTTGGGGGAATAACCTATAATGGGTTTAACTATTATGATGCAGCAAAAGAAATTTTGATAAAAGAGCCGTTAGATCAACGGAAAGTTGGGGTTAGAATCTTTTTTGATCAAAGTCGAGCACATATGCCGACTGTTCATATTGTTATGCCAGGGGAAACAAATGATGCAAGCGGTTTAGGATATAATGATAATGGAGAATTTCTTGAAAGACAATATTCTTCACGATATGCACTTGTTTTAACTTCTGATAATTATGCTGAAGTTTTAATTTTATATTATACAATTCGCTCCCTAATTATGTCAGGGTTTATGATGCTTGAGGAATTTGGAATACGAAATATTAAGGTTGGTGGTGGAGATTTACAGTTACAACCAGATATGGTTCCCGTAAATATATTTTATAGAACCATATTTATTGATATGTTTTACGATGAACGAATTCCAAATATGGAGTATGACCCTGATGATATGATTAGGGGTATCTATATGAATGGAAGATTTATTGAGGGGGAAGGGGTTCTTCCACCAATTCAACCACCAGAACCATTTGTAAGATTAAGGCACAATGAACTTGATGAGGGGTCAAGAAGGTTAATGGGTCAGCACCCAGCAACTGCTATATCCCTTGATACTTCAGATTTTAATGGAAATTTAAATTCAGATATTACCGATGTTCAAAAGTTAGCGAAGGCTGTTGATAATTTGATTGGTGGTGGAATGATTGTTGTTGATAGTGAGTTTAGTATTTCATCAAAGAATCCAATTGAGAACAGTAAAGTTACACAAAAATTTCTTGAATATGATTGGAGGGCACTTGATTGGTAAAACCATTTTTCTTTATATATTTGTTTAATTATTTTTTACGTTAAAAATTTAAATTATGGCACAAGTAAAATTTTTTAAAGTAACGGCAGTTCCAACAACATGGGAACCAAATGCTTTTTATTATATTGAGGATTCGATCAATGGTTATGCCGAATCTTATATAACCAGCAACACTGGAGTTCCTAGAGCAATCGGTAACTCTGCAATGATTACTGAACTTATTGGAAAAATTTTAGGAGGATCAGCATTTAAAATTGTTGCAGATATTACAGAAAGGGATGCTATTGATACATCTGCAGGTGTAGCATTTCTTACCCTTGTTCTTAATGCAACAGGTGACCCAACAGTTCTTACGGGAGCAGCACTTTATGCATGGAATCCTAATACAACTGCTTATGTAAAGGTTGCTGAGTACGAGTCAATGGATGTAACCCTTGAGTGGGCAAATATTCAGAACAAACCAACATCCCCAGTTGCCCAGATTGACGCTGCGGCTACATTTGTTAATGGTTTAACTGTAACTAATACTCAAGTAAATCAGGCTGTTGCCGATAGTCACACCCACCCCAATAAGGCTGTTCTTGATGAACTTGGAGATAATGGTAACGACAATCTAACTTATAAGGGAACGGTGGTTTCTTCCATTTGGAATCTTCTTCAGTGGTAAACATAGTTGGGGAGAAATCCCCAACCTTAACATTTAAAATATGGAGAGGGTTAAATTTTGTAAAACATTAAGTAGTCTTCCACCTACCGAAGAACTTACAGCAGATACGTTGTATTTTGTTAGGGTTGGAACTGGCTTTGATATATATTTGACAACAAAGAAAAATGGCGTAATAATACCAAGGAAATTGAATTCAAATGTTTATGGTCTTGACTTTCATTTTGCTCAAGAATTAGGGGAATTAACGACCACAGCAAATACATATCAAACGGCACTTACGTTAACCACATCAGAATTGATAAATTCTTTTTACCGTATATCTGTTAATTTTAGATTTGGTATGAGTCAAACAAATAGGGATTTCTATTCAAGACTTTTGTTGAATGGTAACCCCTTAGGTAATCCTTTAATTCAAAGACCAACAAGGTCAATAAATAGGATATTTCAGTCTTATAGTAAAATTATTCAACTTTCTGGTGTAAATACGTTTGAACTTCAGTATCATGGAAGTGGTGGGGTTGCATATATATCTGATAGAATGATTGAATTTTGGAGAGTACAATAATGGAAAGGAAACTTTTATCCTATGTTTTAAATGGCGGTATTTTGGGTGTTGATCAAGAATCTTGGAATGTTTCTGATTTAAATGGAAATATGCCGTTTATCTGTATTTTTGAAAATGACACAATTCCTCAAAATTATGTAGATATTAGCTCAATAAAAAATTGGTATAAATTTGGAAGTAATTGCGTAAAAGATTACCTTTCCGTTCAAAGGGAAATAAGAAATATTTCATTTAAATCTGCTTGGAGTGATTTAACATCTGAAGAAAAAGATATACTCATTGAACTTTATGCATTTAAAAATGATAATGATGCAATAATGTATTTGGTAACCGAAAAGGGAATGTCTGAATCTGAAGCACAAATGTTCATTTTAAAGAATTGGCATATCCATCATGGGAACATGGTTCAATCTTGCAGGGATCGTTGGTTTAATGTTAAGTTTATAGTAGGTATGTTTTTACAGACACCTGATGCGGAGAACCTGTTTCAAATAACCCAGTTACTTATTTTTTCTTTTACGGATTGCGGAATTTTTGGAAAGAATTATGGTGATTCTTCTGATGGTATTATGGATTTTATTGAATCTACAAATGGGTATTTTGGGAAAGGGCTTAAGGAGCAAGGGTATACATTAAATTTTGGAACGTATGAAATTTTTATATCTGAATTAAAAAAAGTCTTAGTTGACGGAATTTATTAATTATATGAAGATTATTAGTAAAAGTGACTTAAGAAGTGGTGATGTTCTTCACTGTACAAGTAATGGTATTTTGGGTAAATTAATACAAAAATTTACCAAAAGCCGAATAAATCATACTGCTTTAGTAATTGAGGTTTGGGGGGAATTATTTATAATTGATAGCCAAAAGGATGGAACAAATCCAAGGCCATTATCTGAATGGTTAATTAAGTATAATTATAAATACAAAATCCACCGACCAAAAAATTTTTCTTATAGGGAAAAATATCGAGCAGTAAGTAAATGGGGTCATACTCCATATGATTTTTCTTCCTTATTTATATGGCAACCATTGTATATATTAACTGGAAAATGGCACGGTAGAAAAGCGCCAGGAGCAGATAATAGAATGTATTGCTCTGAATACGTTTCGTGGGTTTTTGAGATTCCTAATTGGTGGAAATTAAGCCCACAAGAAGCATTTGAAAAAATGAATGAAAGCGGAAAATTTGAATTAATAGAGTAAATTTTTAAGAAATGGCAAAGAAGAATGAACAAAATGAAAATTTAAATTCCGAAGTTGTAAGTAGGGATTTAGCAATGGACCTTTTGGCTGTTCCAGAAATACATAGGCTATATGTAACCAAGAGGTTTTTACCAAATGAAGAAAAGCCACTTGAAGAATGGAATTTAATTTTTAGGGAATACGGAATAATTTAATGATAAAAAATAAAAATTGATTAAATTTATTCCAAATTTGTGGTCTTTACATGTTTGAAGAAATTAATAAGAAATAAAATGGCTACTAATTTTATATTTAATAATAGGCGAGTTATACTTCCAGGAGCCTATTCGACGATTAAATCCGTTGTAAAAAACCCTCCTGCACAACTTGATTATGGAACTATATGCATTATTGATACTGGTTCTGGCGCAACTTTTGGTGGTGGGGCGGGAATTCAGGGAACCCTTTCTAATGGAAAAGATTCTGTTTATATTTTTGATGATATTCAGCAGTTTAGGGATTATGTAAAGGGTGGTCTTTGGTGGCTTTTAAGTGATCCACTATTTAATCCAGCACGTGGCGTTAATGGTGTTTCGAGGATATATTTTGTTAGAGCCTGTTCAACCACTCCTGCCGAAATAACTTTTTCACCAACAGGTGGTGGTAGTGCTGGTGGTTCACTTGTTCTTCAGTGTAGGGATGAAGGTGTTATAGGTAATGGTGTTCAATCGTCAATAAATGTTTTAGTAAAAGGTTATGCTGGCAAGCTTACTTCTGGAACCGATGACCCAAATAAATTTGTTTTTTCTTTATGGCGCGGAACGTTTAAGGGTGTTGCTGATGATGGTATTGCTTATGATGGAATTTCTTTGAATGAAACGACTCCTGAGTTACTTACGAAAAGCCCTGAATTTTCAAATATGAGTGAGTTAATCGCTTGGGCGGAAAATGATATTATTTTGAATAACCTTTTTCACATAAAAACAAAAACGATTACGGGAACTGGAGCCATTACTTCTGCTGATTTAATTTTGTATTCTGGGAATATTCTAGCATCTGGGGGTGTTGAAAATTATAGTGCCCCAAATACTCTTCAAGATGCACTTGATGCCGTTAAGGATTTACCATTTACATTTTTTATTGCAGATAAGTGGGGAGATGATGCACAAGGGGTACAAAATACTGCTATTTTAAATCATATTTACAATTCCGCAAGATTCGAAAAAATGATGATTGTTGGCGGTGGTGCTGACCAAACAAAATTTGACCAAACAAATGGCTCAATACAAATAGCAAAGTATTTTAATTCCGATAGGGTAATTGTTTGTCATGGAGCAGTTAAAAAGAAATCAATTTCAACTGGAAGCGGGTTTAGAATTTTCCCTTCTATTTATAAGGCTGCTGTTGTGTTAGGAAGAATTTGTGGTATAGCTCCCCAAATTCCTATAACCTTTAAAAATATTAATATTGATGGTGAAGTTCATCCTCTTAATGATAAACAAAAAGAAAAATGCCTTGAAAATGGCGTTTTAGCAACCTATTTTGATCATGATAATGGTTGGTTTCAAATTTTACAGGGAGTTAATTCATTACAAAAGAATAATAATCTTTTAAATCCAGATGGAACCACATTTTCAATTCAACTTCGAAGGATAACTTCTCAGATTAATAGGGAACTTGAGATTAATATTAAAAAAGAACTTCTTTCTGATCCTAATGGTGTTAACCGTAATACCCTTTCAGAAGCATACATAAGGGATTGGGTTATAGGTTACCTTCAATTAAAAACTGCAACAACTACAAGTGATAATTTGATTATTTCATTTAGAAACGTTACAGTTCAGCGTAATCAAGATGCTTATTTTGTTCAATATGAAATAGAAGCGAATACTGAAATTACAAAAGTATTTGTAACTGGACTTCTGAGCGTTTAAATTATAATAATAATATATAGATATGGCACAAACTAAAACATTAACTGCTCCTCTTGCCATTATTGAAATAAATGGAAAGGCAGTTGGTAAAATACGTAATTTAAGAATACAAGAACAGGTACAGCGTGGCAGCGTAAGGGGGCTTGGCGAATTACTCGATGTAGAAAAACCAATAATAGGTATGCAGTGCACGTTCAACTGTTCCTATGCTCTTGTTGACTTAAAAAAAATGGGGACGATTGACCACCCCTTTTTAGTTAGGGGTGTTTCTAGTGCTCAACAATTTGTTGATACTTTGCTGTTACAAGATTCGGGTGTTAATATTCATGTTTATCGTAAGATCCCTAAAACTGTAAATGAAAATAATGTAGTAACAGAGACAGATCGTGACAAAGTTGGGGTAATATATAATGCGTATATGAATTCTAATTCAATAGATATTTCTGATGGGCAAATTGCTATGTCAGATTTAAGTGGTGAATATCTTACTCCAATTTTATTCCAAGAATAATTGTTTAATTAAAATTTTTGTATAGTATGAATCGTGTAATTGAAATTAGTATTAAGGATAATAAGTATACTGTATCCTTTCCAACTGTTGGACAAATAATTGATATAGAAACTAAAAGGTCAATTTTATCAAGAGGTCAGTATGGAAACATGATTGAAAGTAAAATGCAAATGTCTTGGAATGTTCTTGAAATTATTGATGTTATGGCATACTTTCAAGTATTGGTTCCTAAATTGTTTGATGATTTAAATGTTAAATCTCTTGAAGAAATTGATGCAATTGATTTTGCTGAAATTGTTGAGGTTTATAGGGAGCAATTTTTGCCTTGGTATAACGGTTGGGCTAAAAAATTTAATGAGGTTATGCATAAGGCAAGTAAATAGTTTTTGCCATGATATCCGATATAAGGAGGTTTGTGCTTTATTGGGATACCCTATACCCTATTGATTTATGGTGGAGGGTAAAGCACAAAACTCCTTTTAATTCTAGTGCCCACAGAGAAATGTGTATGATAGACATGATGTTTGAATATATTGAGCATCAATTTTTATACAAAAAGTCTGAAAAATCTGAAAATGAAAATCCATATAAACCTGGTTTTGGAAATTGGTTAAATGAGCAAGTAAAAACTGAGGAGGAAATTGAGAAGGAATTTGAATCCGTAAACCTTGACGACATACAATTATGAATGAAACAAGAACAAAAGTAACAATTGACGACAGTGGAATAGATTCCTTTTTTCAGAGAATTAAAAGAAGTGCGGATGAGTTAGGAAGAGAAATGATTCAGGCATCGCGTAGGTATTCTACATCAAGTCGTGAAGTTTTAAGAGATATAGAAGAACAAATTAGGGCGATTGAACGTAGAAATAGGCTTGATGCAGAATTTCAAAAAACAAGATTAACTCGGCTATATGAATCTGGGGCAATTAGCCAAGAACAATTTAGGGAAAGAGCAGCTGAAATTAGAAAGGGAACGGAAGAGGATAAAATACAAATTGCTCTCCTAAGGGAGATGATTGAAACAATTAAGCAAACTGCAAAAGAGGAAATTCGGGAAGATCGTAAGGCTGTTGAAGAGCAAATAAAGCATTCGAAAACTGTTGATCAACTTGCACCCGAGGGTGATGAAAAGAAAATATTAAAGGAAACAATTCAAAGAGGATTGCTTGGGGAAGTTGGTGAAGGGGAGCAAGAAGACAGAAAGAAATTCCAGGATTATTTAACGGGAGGTGGAAATTTAGCAAATAAAGCATTAAGTATTGGTGCTTCAAAAAATGAGATATATGCTGCAGCAGCAATGGTTGCCCTAATGCCAATTGTGGGACAGGGTTTGTCAATGATAGCGACAAAACTTTTGTCATCGGCAGAAGCATTTGAAAATTCCAGGGAAAGACTTTATGGTGTAATGGGTGTTGGTGCTTTTAATTCAAGTGAATATGGGGGGTTGACTAAAGCAGGATATTCTTCTGCTGATGAAATGGCTGCTCGTGCTGATTATTTAAGAAGAAATTTTAGACAGGGTTATGTATCTGAACTTTATGCTGAAAGGGGGTTAGGTTTAGGAAGGCAAGAGTTGGGTGCTTTAGCAACTACACAGAGAGGAACGGAACAACAAGCAGGAAACGTTGCTAATTTATTAGCAGGGACATTAATACACCTTAATAAGAACGAAGAAGAAACAAGAGCATATCTTGGGGAATATCTTTCAATTTTAGTTGATGTAAATAAAGAGCAATTAAATACAATTGGTAGTGTTGATTCTGTAATTAATACAAAAGTAATTGCATCCTTAACGCAACTTGGAAAAGAATATAGAAACCCAGAATTCTTACGTGGCGTAATAATGTCTGTTAGGCAGGGGTTAACACAGGCACAAACTCCACAAATTGAGGCATTACAATATGCGGTTCTTTCAAGAATTAATCCTGGGGCATCTCTTTGGGAACTTCAAAAAATGATGGAAAACCCATTTGGTAAAGAGTCTCAAAAATATTTACCTGAATTTCTTAAATCGCTTATTTCTATATCTGGAAGTAAAGAAGATGCATACTTTAATGTTAAGGCAGCATTTGGTGTTTCAAATAAAGTTGCGGAAGATTTAGTTAATAATGCTCATAAACTTAAAACTTCAGATCAAATTGCATCTGTTGCTGGATTTGATCTTGAACAAGAAGCATTTAAGGCAACTGGAAATTTAAAATCAGCAACTGCTTCAACGGATAATTTTTTCCAGCAAAATGGTGAAAAACTTGTGAATTTTGTTTCTAAGGGTATAGATATTCTTGAAAAATTTTTTGAACATATTGGAGGAACTAAAGATAAACCATTATATACAATTGTAACTAATCCTGAAACTGGAAAACTTGAAGTTACTAATGCCCATAAACTTGATAATGCACAATTTGATTTATATTTGAAGGCTTTAAATGAAAACAATGAAATAATTAAAAAATATTTTAAAACTCCCCCAGCAGAAAATACTGTAAAATAATATGGTAGAAAACGTTGATTACATAGTATATGTTCATCGTAGTATTGAAATTGATAATTTTAAGCAATTTTTCAATGACCAGAATACTATTGTTCCTGGTTATAGTTTTAAGAGTGAATCAGAGTATAAGAAAAATCTTAGACATTTACTAAAATTTAAGGTAAATGGCATAACAAATTTTAAAAATGTAGTTAAGGCATTCCCACTTGAAAAAAGAGACCAATCATATTATAATGCTGTGGCTTCTGAGGACATATCTATTATTGATAAACTTTATCCTGGTACAGTATTATTTTTACCTATTTCAAGGGTTGGTGCAAAAACAGCAAGTATAACACTTACTGAAGCCCAAACGGATTATTATTCTTTTAATACGTTTTTTGCTGATAAATTAAAATCACTTTTACAAGATCCTAACTATACCCCAAAAATTAAGTTTGGAAAAAGGGGGATGATTGTTTCCCAAGTAAGCCATGTTATAAGTGTTTGGTTACTTAAAAAAGCAAATCCCTTTACAAATTTTAGTGGGTTGAAACCGGAAATTATAGATATTACGGAATCTATAATGAATGTTACAACAAATGTTGGCCAAAATGGTGGAAATTTTTCATTAACGATTTCTCCATCATATATTTATCCAAATACAATGGTTTCTTATACTAATGTAAAAGATATTTTAAAAGATAAATCTGCTGAAATTTATCGAACAATTTCTGAAAATGATGTTGTTTTTATAAGATTTGAATCGCTAAATAGCGAAAAGGATAGAGATTTGCTCACTGATAATATAAGTGAAACAGATATTCCTAATAAGATATATGATATGATTGGTCTTGTTGATACAGTTCAGGAGGTTTATTCTTCAACGAATATCGACATAATGATTCAGGGTAGAGATTTGATTAAACTTTTAATTGATGATGAAAATTATTTTTTCCCTTTATTGTTTGCTGCAGGACAGGATTCTTCATTTAATACACAATTGAAATCTGAAAGGATGATAAAAAGAATTTTTGCAACCGGAAAAGTTGAAAACACTTTTGTTTATTCGATGAGGTCAGTCGAAAAAACCTTACTTTTTATATACAGCCAATTAGCAAATTTAGGGGTTATTCCAGATGGATATGATCCATTTTCATCATATATTGATAAATACGGAAAAGATAGAAGAGGGTATATTGTTGATGTTACAGAAGATAAAATTGTTAAAAAAGAACTTGCTAATGGGTTATGGCAAATAATAAAATTACAAATTGATGATAATGTAAGAGATAGATATCTTGCTGATCCATCCATAGCAAGACCGGATGGGAGTATTTTAAGTCAAATTCGTAAAATTTGTCAGGAACCTTTTGTTGAATTTCTTTCTGATACATACGGTGATATGTATTATCTTATCGCCAGAAAGCCCCCGTTTGATTATAAATCTATAATGGATTGGGTTAAAACTCCTGGGATGGTAATTACAGTAGAACCTGAAGATATTTTAGATTATAATCTTAATTTTGAAACTCAGGTTTATACTTGGTTTCAGATAACCGTTAATGGTGCTTTTCTGGGTGGTAGGAAAATGGCTTTATCATATTTACCAATTGTGTACTTTCCGGAATTAGCAAGTATATATGGAAGTCGTAAATATGATATTCAGCATAATTATATATCATATAGATCTTTTTTTGGTCATACTGGTTCTGAAAGTTATGGTAATGTTAAAAGGGAGGTTATAAAGGATTTAATTTACGTAATTGAGTCACATATTTATTTACCTTTTACACGTCGTGGAACTATAACAATTAATGGAGACAGAAGAATAAAACGTGGAACATGGATTTACAATAAGGTAAGCGGTGAAATTTGCTATGTTGATTCGGTTTCAAATATTGCATCTATTTCCGACACAACTGTTGAAAGGAGCACCACTCTTCATGTAAGTCGATGTATGGTTGCTGGATTTTTGGATTATTACTTTAATATTTTTAGCTCAAAAATAGTTCAAACAGAACTTGAAAAGCAACTTGCTGCTGGTAGTGGTGTTGATGAATTTGGTAATTCAATGCAAGATTATAGCATGAATATAACAAAATCAGGTATAGCAAAGGAGTTTTTAGATTTCTTTTTGAATAGAAGGCAATTTTATGACGAACCTGTTTTTAATTACCTTTAGGATATGGCAAAAAGAAATGTTACAAATCAGCGAGATTTTATTGGTTCTGGTTTTATTGTTATTCCAGAACAAATAGATAGGCAGGAATATATTAATTTTTGTCGTGCAACACAACAAGCAACAATACTAACGGTTGATGGTAATTATATACCAGATGTCTTTATTCTTAATCACGTAATGAATGAAATTGTTTATCCCCCAACATTTAAAGAATTAGGAAGTCAGGTAATATTTGTTACAATGCCTTATAGCAGTAAGGTTATTGTCATAGGAACAATTCCTAAACAGGGTGAAAGCCGTTTTATTGGGGAGGGGGATTTTAGTGTTAAAAGATCTTTAGGGGATTCTGTTGTGGAAATTTCAGGTTCTTCTAAAGATGGTAGTATTAATATTATTGTAAATACAAATTCTAAATCAAATTTAAATATTAAATGTTATGGTAGTGAAAGTTCTGTAAATATAGAAACAGATGGTAAAACGCAAATAAAAGCAAGTAAAAATGTAACCATTAATTCTTTTAACGATATTAATATTGAGGCAATAAATATTGATGGTAAAAAATTATCAAAAATTTATTTAAAAGATGGAAAAATTTCTTTGAATAATGGAGGTGAACCAATGCTTTTAGGAAATAAAACGAAAGAGCAACTTGATAAATTACAAGCAAAGGTTGATTTGATTATTAATGCAATTGAGAATGGTGTTCCTGTTCCACAAGATGGTGGGGCAGGTTATCAGAGTTCAATGAAGGCAATTTTGTCATCAAGGCAGGATGCGGATTTTTCTGGTATAAAATCAGAAAATTGTACACTTGACTAATTAAATTTTGATTAACTTTATGCCATAAATTATTTTATTATGTCTCAACTCGCAAAGGATACATTTTATAACTTGCTTAATACGATAGGAAGTGCTGGGTTACATGCAATGTATCCTAATGATTTTGAGTATTACATGGTTGCATTGGAACTTGTTAAGTATAATGGTGTTACAATTGATATGCTTATTTTTCCAGTTTTACCAAAACAAATTAAGAGAAGTGAGCATACGGCAACTTCAATAAAAAAAACAATGGGAGGGGTTTCTGTAATAAAAACTTCTTCATTTATTCCAATAGATTTTTCAATATCTGGAAATTTTGGTAGAAAATTTAAGGTTCTTGTTCAAAGTGATACAATTATAGATTTTCAGGCATTACGATATTCTTTAAAAACGGGTGTAACACAAAGAGATTATATTGATAAAGATATAATTTCTGGAAGTAAATTTAATAAGCCAGCATTTAATTATGCCATAAAAACTGGTTACGGTGTAACAAAAATTCTTGAATCAATTGTAAATAAATCAAGGGGCTCAATAGATAATAAACCTAATAGGCTAATTTTTTATAATTTAGCGTTTGGGGAAAGTTATTTAGTTGAGGTTATAGATTTTGATGTTTTCCAGAGCATGGAAAATAATATGATTTGGAATTATTCAATAAACATGAAGGCAATTGCTCCTTTAGAAATGGTTGAATGGTCAAGAGAAAGAAGTGTTAAAAGTGTTCTTACCTCAAGTGTTTTACAAAAAAGCATTAATAGTGTTGCAAATAATGCAAAAACTTTTTTAAATGATTATGTTTAATGAATTTGAAAATATAACTGGATTTAACGTTAAAGATTTTATAGAAGAATCTTCAAATTTTCTTTTATCAAAATCTCAAATATTGAGGTCGTATTATAGTGGAAATGATGTTAATCCTGAAATATTTTTAATTGAACTTGATCATTTAGTAAATAAGTATAAAGAATTTACGAGAGTTACTATTTTAAATAGTAGGATTTTTGATAATGTAATATTTTGGGAATTACTTGATACAGTTGAGGATTTGGGAATTAAATTATTGATGATAACACAATACTCAAGGTTTTTAAGAAGTTCAAGAACTTCGGAGTTTGGTGGGGATATGCTAACGGTAAATAATTTAATGGGGCAAAATGATACAGTTGAAAAATTAGCAAATCAATATGGTTCAGATGTTCTTCAAACATTTGTTGATAACGATCTTAATGAGGAAAAATATACTAATGAAGGTGGTAATCTTTTAAAATTTAGGTTTAATAGGTATAAGTCTATAAAAATACAAACAATAATCGATAACCCAATTGGTAAAAGGGTTTATGGAAAGGATCTTAATAAGAAATTTAATTTTTTGTCTGATGACATAGAATTTCTTAATCCAGAAGATTCAGTTAGGCAAAGTTTTTTTATATTAATTGGTCTTAGGAAGGGGCAAATACCTGAAAATCCTGATAGGGGAATTGATTTAAATTCTATTATTGGATTAAATATAAAAACTATAGCATATCCAACAATAGTTAGGCAACTTATTGACACAATAAGAACAGATGATTCATTTGAATTTATTAGGATTGGTGGAGTGAGTCTTAAAGATAATACTAATGTATTTATTGATGTTAGTGCAAAAACTATAATTGGGGATGAAATAATGGGACAAATTTCTTTATGAGCCTTATACAAATAAATCCAGGATCACTTAAGGGGAAGAAATTACTCCCCCCGAAAATTGATATTTCGTCGAATTTTGTTGATTTTTTATCTTCTGAATTTACTGACAGCGATCCACAAAGTTACTTTATTTCTTCAAATGAAATTCGTGGGGATTTAATAATAGTTGCTCCCTATAGATTTAGGGTAAGTTTGGATGGTATAAATTGGTTTTTATTTGTTGTAATTCCATATTCACCAGGAGGTATACAAAATAAGCAAATTTGGGTAAAATTTACACAAGGGGAATTTGGAACTTTTAATAAAAGTTTAGTTCATTATACTGAAGGTAATTCCGTTGGTGTTTTAGTTACAGGCATTTGTAGTTAATTATTCAAATCATGAATACGAAACTTTTAACAATAGAAGAAATAAAGCAAATTATTTCAGAATTAGCCCTAACAAAAACAGATAGGGTAACAAAAATTTCTGAAGGTTCTGTTTTTTCGGGTATAATTTATGGAATTTCAAAAATCTCCCAAAAAGCAATAAAAGATATCGCAATTATAGAATCCCATGTTTATCCAGAATTTGCTTATGGAAAATATCTTGATGACATAGCATTAAGATTTGGTATTCAGCCAAGACTAACAGCAAGTGGGTCTTCAACTTGGGTTAGGGTTGTAGGTGAGCCTGGAACAGAATATTATTCCGGACTTAATAGGTGCTATGATATACAGGGTGTAACTTTTGATTTTGAAGAAAATTTTATCATTCCGCCTATTGGTTATACGTATCAAAAGGTTAGAAGCGTTGAAGTTGGAAGTAAAACTAATTCGGCACCATTTACTATTAATAGGGTTTCACCGCAACCAGATGGGCATTTTTATATTACAAATGAATTTGCTGCACAGTATGGAAGAGATTTTGAAAGCGATGAAATGTTAAAAATTAGAATAAAAAATTCTCTTAATGTATTATCTGCAAAAACTATATCGTACCTTGAACAAATTTTAATTAAATTTAACCCAAATGTATTAAGGGTTGTTCGTGGGGGAACAGAATCTGGAAAACTTAGATTAATTGTTTTATCCCAAAATGGGATAAATTTTACCCAAGAAGAATTTGAAATTATGCTTAATGGGATAAAGGATTACCTTTCTATTACTGATTTACAAAGTTTTGGATCTGAACAAGTTGGAATTACGTTGAATAATCCGGAATGGAAATACATTGACATTGATTTTAGGTGTAAACTTGATGATTCTGCTGACCCTTTTAGTGTTAGAGTTGATATACAATCAAGGCTCTCAAAAATGATAGATTTTAGATTTTGGAATTATGGGATGAGTGTTGAATGGGATGATATACTTAGTGTAATTAAGTCAACAAAGGGCGTTAAATATGTTCCAGATAATTTCTTTAATCCAAGAACAGACATTCCTGTCGGAATATCTGAATTTCCAAGATTTAGGGGGTTTGTAATGCGGGATATAAATGGGGTAATAATTAGTGATTCGCAAAATCAAATAAATCCAGTATATTATCCAAATAAGGTTGATGGTACAATTCAAGAAATTTTATAAATGGCCATTATTATTGATACTTTAACAGAATTAATACGTTCTCAAGGAATACTTGAAGTTAAAACTTCTTATTCTGGGGAGAAAAAACCAGAAAGTTTTTCTGCAATTACGCAAAAAGATTCAAATTTTATTTTGCAAAAAAATAAGGAGGGGAAGATTATACAAAAACGGGACTATAATCCATTTTTAATTTTAAATGAAGAATTTAATTCAAATTGGGTTGACACTCAAATAGATAATTTTCCAAATGAACCTAAAAATATCGGGAATATTACATTACCATATGCTTGGAAAATTAAAAATAATCTTTATCAAGTATTACCAAACCTTATTACTGCAGAACAAATAAGTAATGGAGTAAGAATAATAAGCACAGGAGAATCATCATTAAATGTTGATGGATATTTTTTTACTTCTCTTCATAATTACATAGAAAGAACAATATCGGGAAGTTTACCAAGTTCATATATGGTAAATCTTGAAATCGTTGGAAAACTTATTTCAAATCCAGGAATTACTTCTAGGATATTTTTAAGAAATTCTTCGCTTGATATAATGTTTAGGGTAATTAAGCCATCAGCAATTCAATTAAATTATGAAATTATTTCAAATGAGAATGATACTGAATTTTCCTTATTATTAAAAGATATACCAATGGGTATAAATACTGTTGATGGAACGGTTCGTGTTTTAGGTATAGCGTTTCCCCTAAATATACCTGTGACGTTTGAATTATATTCGGTAAAAATGTTAATAATTTAGTAAAATGCCATCAGTTTTAGATAAATCAATTAGGGAATTTGATGAAAAGTTAGAAAATGAACTTGACGGTAATGAGGATTTTGTCGTAGAAGATTCATCAAATAACTGGAGAATAAGGCTTGAAAGCGTTAAAAATTGGACTCTTTCAAAAATTGAGCAATATTTAGGATTTAAAATTGCAGCAAAAACCCCAAGAATAGATTTAGGAACGAAATCGTCAAATTTTACCTTAAATCTTGAAAATGATGCAAGATATACGGTTAATGTGGTTCAAAATTTAAGAATTAGTGTCGATAGTTTAACGGATACTCATTCGGCAACCATTTTACTGGAACTTATTGTTGGGGCTTCTGTTACTGAAATACTTTGGGATGAGGATTTTACTGTAAATAATTGGGCTGGTAAGAATATATTAAATCCTCTGGGTGGTAAAAAATATCTTGTTAGTTTTAATACAAATGGTATTTCTAAAGATAGAGTAGTTATTTCTTGGCGTTCAATGGGCGATACAGAGGGTGATTCAATAGAACCCTTTACTAACCTTACGGATGGGGCTACGGTTACTTGGGATTGTGTAACAGGGCTTAAAAAGAATTTAATTACTAATAGGGAATCTTTTCAATTAAATGTATTAAATGTTGAAAATGGTATGGTTGGTCAATTAAATCTTACCTGTAATTCCCAAAATTTGAATTTAGGGCTTCCTTTTGGATCAGAAATTATAGGTAAATTTACTGACCTTAAATTAGGTGAATACGTTATATTTTGGAGTTATAATGGTTCTAATTTTAGATTTATTAACTGTAAAACAATACCCGAAATTACTTCAATTATTTCTGTAGATAATTCGAAATTACTTGTTGAAACTATTAATGGAATTTCAGAAATTTCTCTTATTGAAGGTGGAATAAACCACCAAAATATTAATGGCGCTGGAAATAAAACCCATGAAGAAATAGATAATCATATAAATTCAGAAGAAAATCCCCATAAAGTTTCTTTAGGTCAAGCAGCAGTTCATGGAAATATAATTGGTAAAGAATTACATATAGGTTCTTCTTCGGAGGCTTTTAGGATAAAATATGTAAAAGACCCTGAAGATCCTCAAGATGCAGCAAATAAGGCTTTTGTTGAATCAATTGCTCAAGGGCTAAAATTGAGACCAGAGGTTGATGTTGCTACCCTTAATAATTTAAATGTAACTCCAAGTGGTTCAGGTATTGGAAAAAAGCTTACGTTCGTCAATGATGGGATTCAGATAATTGACACCATTCAATTAATGTTGGGAATGCGGGTGTTGGTTAAAAATCAAACCAACCCTGTTGATAACGGTGTTTATGTTGTTAGTAACGAGGGCGGTCCTTCAAGTAAGGTTGAATTGACAAGGGCATCAGATTTTGATGGGGATCCTTCATGGGAGGTAACTGTTGGATCTTACCATTTTGTTAGATTTGGTGATATCGGTGGGGCGGGAAATAAAAATACTGGTTGGGTAGTTACAGGAACAGGTTCTATTAATGTAGATGTTGATCCAATTAATTTTATTCAATTTTCAGGGGCAGGAAGTTATACTGGAATAAATGGAATAAAGCAAGAAGGAACTCAGTTTAGTTTTGATGCTGAAGATGTTATAGAAGATAATTTAGAATTGGGGTCACAGCCACATAAAATAAGAGTTAAAAATTATACAGCAGTTAATGGGGCAACTGTTTTACGCCAAGAAAAACAATCAGGGGTAAATCTTGTTGTTGGAAATAACCAAATTACTCATTCTTTGGGGGTTAAAGAGGTGTCTGTTATTGTTTATGATGAATTGGATAATACAGAAGTTGAATTAGGAATTCAGCCTATTTCAACATCGAGGGTTGATTTATATACTGACGTACCATTTACAGCAACAATACTTATAATCGGATAATTTATGATAAGTAAAAAAAGAAACATACCACTAATTCTTCCAAAGGTTGGAATTACAGAAAACCCACCATCAACCCATATGCTAATTTACCCTAAGGCAGATGAAAAACTTTACATAAAGAATTCTTTAGGGGAAGAGAAAGAGGTTGGTGGAAGTGGTTTACCAATTGTGTATAATGAAAATGTCAATCTTAATCAGCAAATTAATTTAGTTTTATTTGAAAATAAAACTAATGTTAATTATGTTGATATTGTAATACAATATCGGCATGGGCAAGTAATTTATCGATTAGAAACTGTTTTAAATATTGACTATATTGGAAATCAGTTTAAATTTGTTAAGCAAATTGAGTATATTTCTGATTTAGGAACCCATGATTATTCTTGGGAATTTTCTTTTAATAATGTGGAAAATAAATTAATTTTAACATTTAATACATCCGTTGCTGAATCTGGAACGGGTGTATTAGTTGTTCAGGCACAGGTAATTGAGAATTCTTAAAATATTTAACTATGAAAATTCTTGTAATTTACACAAATACAGAAATTGTATCTGCCCAAGAAATTATTGAAAATGAGGTAGCAGCAGTTTCGTCTCCTGAAAATTTTTTTTGTGGGGATAAAGAAGATATTATAGCTTTTTTTGAGTTAAAAGGATTCGATACTTCTATTATTGAAAATTTATAACTTATGAAAACAAGGATAGAAAATATTTTGACTAATAAACTCACCTTAATTGATTCCAATGGGTATAAAATTGGGGAGATTTATTCAGAGAATCAGGAGTCTTTAAAAGCTAAATTGGGTGAAGAAATTTATGATTTTGTTTTAAATAAGCCCTTTATTAAAGTAATAAATCCTAATATAACTAATGACGAGATAACATTAGATATATCTAAAAATAAGTCTTATATTTTAGAATTTACAAATCCGGTCAATCCATCTAATACGGTATTAAAATTAATTTTAAATACAGAGTCTGGGATGGCGTCGAGGGGTGAAATAATTTTAAAATATAAAAATGCCACTTTTGGATACCAATATTTTGATATAGTAAATGCATTTTATGTAAACTCTTTAGATGGATATTCTATTGGATATACAAGAGATATAATCTCTTATTTATATGATGGAGAAGAGTTGTATGTTAATATAGGAAATACTTACGAGAAGTATGTTTTTTAGTCAAAATAGAAATTGGAAGGATTTCCCTTCTATAAAAGGGGATGCTGGTTATGTTCATGCTGTATTTGATTATTCACTAAGAGCATCAGAGTCTCCAAATTTTGATTCAGATTATGAATATGATTCGTTATATGATGGATTTATTTCTCCTAAAATAACATTAACTAATTATAGTATAAATTCTAATGGTTTATTAACTATAAATTCAGGTGGTAAAATTGTATTTAATGATACGAATGCTGTTAAATATGTAATATTGAAAGGAGATTATATTCATATTGGTTATGTAAAATCAGATTTTAATCATGAATTGGTAATAAATAATACTTCCTCTCTTACATTAAGAGAAGCTAATAGTGATTATTTTTTTATAGTGGCCTGTAAATCGGAATTAAATATTCTTGGTTCTGTAAGGATTAGTAGAATAATAGTAAATAACAGAATAGCGTTTTTTCCTGAATTTATTAATGCAAGTAATAATAATAAAATAAAAGCAGATTATATATCTAAATATGGTTTTGCTGATTCTAATCCACTTATTAATTCTAAAAAAATATTAAGAGTTTCAGATAATAGGGTGATAAGATTCCCTGAGTTTAAGGTAAAGAATCTTTCTAAAATAGCATCTATATTATATAGAAATGTTTATGGAAGATATTTAAAAGAACTTTATATAGATAAATTTTATTTTAGAATAAGAAATATTACTAGTAATGGTGATAAATTAATTTTAGGGGGTATAACTTCCCCTTACTTAAATAAAATAGTATTTGATGGTTATGTTTTACCAATATATGACCAAACCTATGCTTATGAGTATTTACCTCAATCCACTATTATAAATTTGTATTTTTATGAGAGAGCGGAGGCTGGAGATATTTATGGTGTTTATTTGGATATGGTTATTATATCAAACAGGATTTATAATTTTATTTTACCAGAAAGTGGTGTATCTTTTTTAAAAAGAGTATTCCTTAAAAATATGTCAGCCGAAGCATCCGGAGGCACTATAAGATTTCAAGGTGTAAATTTAGAAAAACTAATAGGTCCTGAAACCTCAGAAATAATCATCCAACCATTTACTGGAGATATAGATTTATCCGACCCTATGCCTGAATTATCGGATACAGAGGCGGTAATGAGGAGAGTTACGTTATATGTTCAATATTTCGAAGGAACTATAAATTTGAGTCAAAGTTATTTAAAGTATGTAAAATTAATATTTGCGAGTTCAACGTCATATAAAAATTCTTATACAGGAAAGATTATATTTCCACGGGATTCTGAATATACTGTTCAAGTTTTAATAGCAGGATTTACTAGTGCTGTACCCGAACTTTCAGTGTATACTGCGTTTTACTTTAATAGAAATGCAGATTATCCTTCTATTATTAATTTAATACCAAGTACGGTTGTTGGTGATGATTATAGTACCCTTTGTTTATCAGGATCTGCTTATTCTCCATCTACCAATCCAACTATTTTTCCGAGTATTATTAATGTAAATTCTCCTAAAGTTGAAATAGCATTTTTGTTTTCCTGTTCAGATAATCTTAATACTGCTGTAAATTTATCAGAACAAAACTATAATTATTTAACCATTGGAATAAATACGCCTGATGGGGTTAGTGAAGATTTTAACTTTCAAATAAACAATATAGAAAGAGCAAAGAATTTTACAAGTCCCACAAAAAGTAATTCTATATTTAGTTTTAATGTATTTTCAAATTTAAGTCCTAGTTCTAAAAAATTTTCTACTATTTTCCCCTATTATTATTATTTTAAACTTGTATTATTTAAATTTAATATAAATAATGACTTTTCTTTTGTTGAATCAGAGTTAGAGGATGCTGGTTATTGTGAATCTTTTCATATACAGTTATATGATGAAAATTTTTATAAAAAAACTACGTTACCTAAACTTAATGGATTATTAGATTTAGAGATGACTAGAATGAGTAGAGTTGATTTAACTAAAATAAACACTCTACCTGCTAATTTTAGTAGTTTTAATTCAAATTATAAATGGAGTATTAACTCTGAGGGGTATTTGTATTATAGTTACAATGTTTCGTTAAAATTTAAAAAAGAAGCAGATTCTATTTATTTAAATAACCATACTGCGCATAGTATTTATATCAGTGAAAATAATATTTATTATAAAACTTTTAGGCCAGGTATTAATATAATATGTGGTAATTTTTATTTGCCCTTCGGTGCCTATTCTGTGGCAGAATATCTCAAGGATATATTAGATAATTATTCTAAATTCAAACCAAGACCTAATGATCCATCTCAAGATACGTCTGATTATGCTAAGACTCTTGGGGCTCAACTTTCAATTTATAGAAATTCTATAAAATTTAGTCAATTATTTACTTCAATTAATTATTTATCAAAACCTTTAGGTTATATACAGGCTAATAGTAATACGGTAGGGAATAATGGTACTATAGTATATCCTAAAACTAAGTTAGTAGATGGGGATGGCTCTATAGAATTTATTTTTGATAGTAATAAGAAAATGAGAGCTAATTTTGAATTAACAGAATATGATGAATTTGTTAAATTAGAATTAAATGTAAGTTTTTCAGGGGAATTGGAGGGAAAAGATTTAGAAGACTATATAGTTGGATTGACACCCTTTAATAGAATAAATCCGGAAGGTGGATGTGAAATATTTGGTGAAGCAATTTCTCAGATTTCTTCAGGTGATACAAATGGGGGGTGGACTTTGCCAGGACTTAATTATGTTTGTCAGATAGATGAAAATGGTAATGCATTATTTAATTTTATAGTAAAAGGAGACTATTTATTATATATATTTAAACCTACGAGTAGTAGTACTATAAAAGATGCTATATATTCATCTAAATTAAATATAACATCAGACACAGTCTTAAATTTGAATTTAAATAAAATACCAAAATTATGTAAATTAGATTTTAATGTAATTATAGATGGTGTTCCTACGAGTGTGTCAAGTAAGGCGATTTTAGAATTAACAATAAATGATTCTTATTTATTTAGCTATATCGGTGTTAATAGTGAATCTTTTAAAGTTCCTTATTTTACCGGAGACAACACCATAAAGGCAGTTTTTAGTTTTAGTGCAAACAGTGCAGCTTATCGTATTGTTAGAGAATTTACCCTAAATTTAGTAGACGAGAGCCTTGTAACATTTGATATTGAAATAGATTCTACAAATATTAGAGATATAACTACTAATACTACAAGTTCACGGCCTATTTCTTTTTTAAAGGTATCTTCTTCTAATACTGTGGGTAATATTTTTAAAACAGAATTAGGTACTACATTTATTATATACGAAAAGGCCTTTAGTCAGTATGATAATACCCGTAAATTAATACCTTTTAGAAAATATACAGTAGATCAAAACATTTCTGTTTCATTTTATTTGGAAAGTCAAATAGAAGTAGATTCCACGGGGATGAATTATGATTCTGCAAATAGTAACGTTTGGTTTAGAGAGGGTAAATTAACATTTTATGATTATAACATTGCTTGGTTTTATATAGTTTTAATGGTAGATGTGGGTGGCGGTGTTTATGAAGAAGCGGGTTATTTTATTAGTAATTATTTACCTGGTGTTAAGTCGACTGTTATGCCCTTAACTTTAACTAAATTTAAAGTTGTACCGGTAATGTTTTTACAACAGGTAATATCTCAATATGAGATGGCTTATATATTGGGTAATCAAAAGAAAGATAATTCAGAAACATTTAAATATCGTTGGACGTTGTCATTATAAGTTATTAAAACTATGGCAGTAACCTATAATCATATTACTGGGGTAGGCGATTCGTTTATTGTTAAGCCAGGAGTTCCACTTGTTGGTGTTGATTTAGTGTTTGATTTTGTTGATGATGTTGAGGGGGTTACGTCAGAGCGTTTTTTTGTTAAGGAATTTCGTTATAGTAATGATGGAATTACATATACCGATTGGGAAATTATTACACCAGGAAATTTGCAAAAAATTAATATTTTTAATAAACAAATATTTGATATTGAGTACCGTTATACAAGAGCAGGATCAGACAATACGGGCGTATTAATATTTAATTCTTGCTCTTTAAAAATCATTTATACCCCTGTTGAAAATCCAAATTCTTATAATGATAGTTTTTTTTCTGATTTTTTTGATTTTAGTGATCCAGATGTTTTAAAATGGGCTATAAATGTTTTGGGTAAGGTTTATGAAAAAGGTATTGTTCCGGATTTTATTGAAAGAACCGATGATTATAAAACATTTTTTAGCATAATTACTCATTGGTTTGCTATCATTGTAAATTATGCAAGGCTTTACAATAAAATTGAAGATAAATACGAATTACTTTATGATTTTCTTAGGCAAAGAGGTATAATTTTAAAAAATAGTCATGAAAAAGATGAATTATACCAATTTATGAATAAAATTTTTAATATTTATCTGTTAAGAGGCACTAAGTTAAGTAAAAATGAAGAAGTTAATCGATTAATAAATTATAGCGAAGGCGGTATTTTTATATCGGCACTTTTAGAAGATTGGCGGCGTGGTTGGAATATAAATAATTCTTCTCCATTATATAGGGGATTGTGTGGAACATTAAATACATCAATAGGTTTTGAAAGTGTTTATGGTGTAAAAGAACTCGATAAATACCCAATACCACAAGAGAGTGAGCCATTTTGTAAAATAACTTATATTGGGTATTTTCAAGTTATTCATATTGATTCTCCACCAATTTATCATGGGATTAGTGCAAGTAAAACCCATGCTTTACCAATTGACCCAAGAATAACTTGGGAAGTTGAGGCAATTGTTCAATCTGTTGGATTAAATAATGATCCATCTTTTTTGAGGTTCGGGTGTAAGATGTATAATAGTGATTTAGAAGAGGTTGATACATTTTCAATAGAAACTGGAATTGCTGATAATTCTGAGGGGAATTTTGTTGATGATGCAGTTTTAGTTCGTGGGCAAAAGACTGTTATTCGTGGTATTATTTATAAATTTGATGAAGGCTTAATGTCTTCGGAAAATTCTAAACTTAATATTGGGCAAGGAAAAAATTTAAAATCTTCTATTTCAGCAAAATTTTTAAGTGTTACCTTAAAATTTAAGGGGGAAACGAGGGGGCTGCTCATTTATAGTTTAAAAATTAGGCCTGCAGCGCTAAAGGCTCCTATTGGTTTTATATCAATTGTGAACCCTATTGTTTCCTGGATTGAAACAAAAAATTTAAATCTTAATAAAATTCAGGTATTAAAAGAAATTATTGAAAAATTTATTCCATATAATTCTAATTTTTTACCTATTTGGATTGATGAAATTAGCGAATCAGAATTTATTCCATTAACAATAGTTCAAATTATAAAAAATAATATATCTTGTAACCTTATTAATGATGGTTCAATAACAATTCAGGTAAGTGGTGGAAAACCTCCATATATGTATTCATTAAACGATTTACCCTACCAATCTAGTAATTATTTTGATGGATTAAGTGACGGTAATTATGTTCCAAAAGTTAAAGATTCAGATGGAGTTGTGGCAATTGGAACTGATGTAATTATTTCAAGGCCATCAATTATTTCAATTAACGAAATTAATATTGTGGACGTTTCCATGTATAATGGAAATGATGGAAGTATAACTGTTATTGCTTCTGGTGGAACTCAGCCATTAATATATTCTATAAAAAAGGATGATAACCAGTGGTCACAATATCAGCCAATAAATGTATTTACAGGACTTAGTGAAGGAATATATAAAGTACGGGTTTCTGATGTAAAAAATTGCCCTCCAGTTGAATCTGATAATATAATTATTACCCAGCCTCAAGAATTTAAAATAGTAAATGTGATTTCAACAGATACTACTTGTAGTTATTTAAATAATGGAACTATAACGATTGAAACAATAAATGGTATACCACCTATTGAATATAAGTTAAATGAAAATGGTTCATGGCAATCATCAAATGTATTTACTGGTTTAAGTGCTGGTACCTATAAACCTTTTGCTAAAGATTCTTCTGGTTATCAAATACAGGGAATTTCTAAGGTAATAAATAAACCCCCTGAACTTATGATTATTTCAGCATCTGTTCATCCTGATAATAGGGGGTTTGATGTTGAAGTTTTTGGTGGTACTGGTCCGAATATATATGTATCATATAAAAAAGATAATGGTTTATGGTCAAGTTGGGTTAAGGCAATAAATATGGTTGCTTCATTTAATAACCTTTCTCCTGGAACATATTATTTTAGAGCACATGATAGTAATGGTTGTTCTGCTTATTCTTCATTTTCTGCCGTTTTGCCAGAAGTTCCTGCAAACGTTAATGTAAGAATAGTTTGGAATAATTCATTTTATTCGAGACCAAGTGATGGTGTGGGTGGTGTAATAGAAGCCAAAAACAGTTTAGATCTTATTGTAGCATCAGTTGATGTTCCAAAATATACAAAGGATTCTATTTTTACTATTACTATTCCTGAACCAAGTAAAGGTTATAAGTTAGATTTTTCAAAATTAAAAACTTACAAATTTGGAATTGGTTCTACCGAATATTCCGTATCATGGGGTGAAGGGTTAAATAGTTCGGGACCATATAGTAGCAATAAGATAACTGGACTATATTATAGTGAAATGGAATTTCTTGTTTATGTTGCTTGAAGTTAAGATACATTTTTTATGTTATGGCAAAAAATTTAACAGTAATAATTACGGTTTTAAATGATAAAGAGAACTTAATTGAAACAATACTTTCAATTAAGCAAACAAATCTTGGATGTGAGCAACCAAAAATTTTGGTTATTGATGATTTCAGTAATGATGGATTATGTGCTAATGACGTTTTAAAATTTAATGATACTTATTATATAAGAAATGAAAGAAGGTTGGGGTCTGGAATTTCAAAAAATATTGGAATAAAAAATTGTAAAACAGATTATTTTTTATTTATTGATTCTAATGTAAAATTTAAAACTTTTGGATGGGCTCAAAAGGTTGAATCTCTTGTGAGAATAAATAAGAATTGTTTTATTAACTTAACGTCTATTATTTCTTGTAATGATAAAAAATTTGATTTTATTGTTACTCCAAAAAATTATGGTGCAACAATACATTTGACAAAAATTGAGAAAAATGGTTTTATAAAATTTCTTGAAAAAGAGGGGTTACCTATAAAGGATAATTCTATTTACGAAATACCTTGCCTTATGGGATCGGGTTATGCCTCTTCTGTTAATTGGTTTAATAGTATTAAGGGATTTGATGGAGTATATGGTTATGGTGCTGATGAACAATGGCTAAGTCTTAAGACATGGCTTCTTGGTGGGCGGGTTTTACAAACAACGGAAATTGAAATTGAATACGTATTAAAGAATAACCTTTACTATAAAGATGAGGAATGGACGGAATTATACAATAAAATTGCGTTAACAAAAATATTATTGCCAGAAAATTTTTATAATTTTATAGTAAAAAATATGGCTATTTCTAACGTAAATAAACGTGTTTTAAGTGAAATTAATAATAATAGTTCCATTAACCTTAAAAGGCAGTTTTTTCACGACAAAATTAAATTAAATTTTAAAGATTATTGTGGTAAATTTAATATAAATTGGTATGAGTAACTTAAAAATTAACAATGACCTATTTTTAGGAAAGGAAGAACTAAATAGGTTTAGGAAGTTTCTTGATGAATCTGGTTATAGAAGGTTTATTGGATTAATGACAAAATCTTTTGGGATTGTTAAAAATAGTAATGATTCTGATTTTAAATCTTTTAAGGTTGTATCTGGAATTGCAAATAAAATAAAGGTATTAGGAAATTCTTTTGCTATTGATGAAGATTTAAATTTAATCTATAACCCAAATGATGTCACTATTCAAATTCCAAATGATGATATTTGGTATTGGGTCAAGATTAAATACAGTAAAACTAATCTTGAGCAAGGAACCGTTACTTTATCATCTAATGGCCAACTTTCCGGGGTTGAAACAAAGTTTTCAGAAGTATTAAGGGGTTCTCCTAATTATCCATCAAGAATTAGGCTCTATTCTGCTGACCAAAATGGGTATTTTACTCAATATGAAGGAGAGGCTGAAGTTATTTCTGTTTTAAGCGATACAAGTGCTTTTATACATTTGTATTCGGATTCTTTACCTGGAATTTTAAGATATTCAGTTGTTGGGACATTTACTCCGAGTATTGTTGTTCCAGAATCAAGTAAAATGATATTTGAATACGATTATGTTGATATTGAATTGGTTCCTGAAATTACAGAAGATGTTCCACCTGTTAAAAATACGAATGAGTATTATATAGCAAGAGTTAAAAATTCCGGAGGAACTTTAACGATTAATGATAAAAGAACAGATATCTGGTGTTTAGATATTTCTGGGGATATCGTAAAAAACTCTTATTATTTAGGTGATCCTAATCAAGATAATTCTTGGAGAATAACCACTAATGGTGGACAATTAATTTTTGAAAGAAAAGAATCTGGGCAATGGGTTAGTAAAAATGTATTTCCATAATAGATAAAAATTAATAACTATGATAAAACTTTATTATACTACGCCAGAAAGGGAGGGTGCTGAACAAATTAGGCCAATGCTATCATTGGGTGGATATAGGGCATCAAATACAATACCAAATGATGAAATTGGTAATCTTTTTGGTGAAATTACAGATCTTTCTGTTGATAAGAATAAGGACGAATATAGGGCAATCATTATAAGAAACGAAGGCACTAATACTATTATGAATGTTCGTCTTTGGTTTGAATATCCAGAAAAATCTTATGCTAAATTTTTAATTTCTGCAGTTGAAATGTTTGTTGGTGAACGGGGAGAACTTGCTATGGAGCATGTTAATACAATATTTTCAAGGCCAATGTATGCTGAATTTTTTGAGGCTAAAGGTGAAGAAAATGCTGTAACTATAGGGGATATGGATGCTGGAGCCCAAATTGGTATTTGGTTAAAGAGGGTTTTAGATATTGATATGATAACTCAATGTAAAGAATCAAATTTAGAATATGACCACCAAACTAAACTTTTTAAAGAAATTCCACTTGAAACAGTTGAAGAAATAGGTTTAGTTATAGATTGGCAAAATTAAGTTATTTATATTTAGTATAAATAAGCAATATTTTTGTAAGAAAAAAAATAAAATTGTTTTATTTTTTGTTAATTCTTTTTATATTTGTTACAGATTTGTAATTTTAAACTTTTAAAGCCATGGAAATAAAGTATTATTCACAAGGGGTTCTTAATTTTAAACCAAATCCTGGGTCGGATATTGGTTTATATGTTGGGGATTCGATTGTAAAAATTTTATCCACCGTCGCTCCGAATAGGTTTAGAATTGAATTTAATAACGGGGATAAAATTATCACAGACATGGTCACACCTGTTGATCTTTACATTAATGAATTCCTGGTCTCTAAAAAATCAGATAAGATATTTTTGTTAAGAAATGGTAGTATTGGGGGTCAGTTTTATTTTAGGCTTAGGTCTTGTAAAAATGGGAAAAAAACATTAACAATTAAGAAAAATTCGGTTAGAAATAGTAAAACATTATATATAGATGAATTTGGAGAGTGGTTTATCCCACCTGGGTATAATTATATTTTAGGCTATGTGTATTAAAATTTATTAACATTTATAAATATTTGTAACCATGACAGAATTTGAAAACAAAAATTTCCCAAATCTTTCCGTAAGGTTTACGTAGAGAGGGATGGTAATAAGGGTTTCTCTTAACATTGAAAAATCAATGTATAAGTATTTATACCCGTGGGTTCAAAAGGGGGGAAGTATTTTTTGTTCATTTTCTTGAGGAAGAAATTTATGATGTAAATATTCATTTCATAACAAATGTGTATAAACGATTACTTGATCAGGCAATGATAAATTGTCGTAACGCAAAGCAAAAAGTTTTACAAGAAGAAATTAATAAATTAACATATAGACAAACCACTTTAAATTTGTAAGCCATGAAAATATCTGAAATGACAAAGGAACAGGCTCAAAATTATTTAATTGAATTAAATAAATTATATCGTAATGGTGAGCCAAAAGTAACAGATTTTGAATTTGATAAGTTACTTGATGAATATAAATTAAAATTTCAAGATGATGATTTTATTGATAAATTATTACTTGGAGAAAAGGGAAAAGTAAAATTGCCTGTTGTAATGGCAAGCCTTGATAAATTAAAAAGTTTTGAAGAAGTAGTATCTTGGATAAAGTTAATTGGGGAAAATCAATGGTTTATTATTACACCAAAATATGATGGAATTTCTTCTTGTGTTAAGGTTAAAAATGGTAAACCTATTCAATGTTTGACCAGGGGTGATGGGGAATTTGGACAAGATGTTACAAGGCATTTTCAAAAAGTTAATTCATTAATCAAATTTAATTATGATGGATATTATATTGGAGAAGAAATCATTAAGAAAAAAACTTTTTTAGACAAATATTCTAAAGATTTTTCAAATCCTCGTAATATGGTTGCGGGTCTTTTTAATAAAAATGAACCATCATATCAATTATGTGATATAGATTTTGTTCCATATACTTATATTTCTTTTATTGATGAAAAATTTGATAAAGATTTTCAAATGTCAATTATAGGTTTTGGTGATAGTTATAAAAAGGGATATAAACTTCTTGGTAATGAAATAACGGAGGATTTATTAAATAAATTATTTCAGGAATTCTCAATTGATTATGAAATTGATGGATTAGTAATTGATGTTAATTCATCAAATATAAGAGAAAAATTGGGGTGGGGTTCAAATGGAAATCCAGAATTTTCAAAAGCAATTAAACTTGAATCATGGAGGCAGGTTAAGAATTCTAAAGTTATTGGGATTGAGTTATCTGTAAGTAAGCAAGGTTTTGTGAAACCTGTTATAAAAATAGAACCAACCCAATTATCTGGGGTTACAATTGAAAGAATTTCCGGATATAATTATAGGTATATTTGTGAAAATTTTATTCATCCTGGGGCAATAATACAGATAACAAGAAGTGGAGATGTAATTCCTAAACATTTATTAACTATCGATTTTAATGAATTAGAATTTAAAAAATATATTTCACAAAATTATACAAATTGTCCATCTTGTGGTTCTATTCTTGAAATACATGATGTTGAAGCAATTTGTTTAAACACAAATTGCTATGGTAAATTAATTTCTCGTTTAGTATCCTTTTTTGAAATACTTGAAATAGAAGAGATGGGTGAACCAACAATAAAAAAATTAGTTAATTATGGGTATAATGATGAAATAAAAATTTTAACTTTAGAAATTAATGAAATTTCTTTAATTGAGGGTTTCGGTGAATTATCTGCATTAAAACTTGTTTCTCAATTTAAGGAATTAATGAAAAGTGGGGTTGGTTTGTCAAAATTACTTCATTCTTTAGGGGTATTTGAAGGATTAGGAGAAAAGAAACTTGAAAATATTATTTCTTATCTTCCAGAAGAACCGGAAAATATTTTTGATTTTTGTAATATTATTTTAAATGATGTAAATTTCGATAAACTTTTATTTATTCCTGGGGTGTCAAATAAGACAATTGAAAGTCTTTTGGGTGGAATTGAAAAAATTAATGAGAATAAACAGTTTTTTCAGTTACTATCAAATTTAATACCAATTAAAAAGAAATTTCGTCAAATTGAAGGGTTTTTAAGTGGTAAAACTTTTTGCTTCACTGGGTTTAGAGATAAAGATAAAGCAAAAATGATTGAAGATAATGGTGGTATTTATAGTGATTCTATTAAAACAACAACGCAATATTTGGTTGTAAAAGATGTAAATTTTAATTCATCTAAAGTAGAACTTGCAAGAAAACGTGGTATAAAAATTATTACAATAGATGAATTAAATTCAATGTTAAAAATTTAAATTTATAATTTATATGGCTGTAATTAAACATTTTGGGTATAATATTCCATACACACAAGTATCGAATTTAATTATAAATGATAAACGTATATCATTTAAGGCAAAGGGTATACTAATATACGTTTTATCTAAACCAAAAGATTGGAATATAAGGATTAGCGATCTTGTTAATAAATCTCCTTTGGAAGGGATTACGTCAATTCGTTCTGGTATAGAGGAATTGGTTCTTGCAGGTTATGCAGAATTGTGTAATGATTATGATAAAAAAACAAATAGGCTTACTGGAAGGTATTACGTATTTTATCATAAACCATTGTTTAGTAAGGGGTATAGGCTTGCTGAAAATAAAAATAAGAGATATGTTAATGGAGAAACTCTTTGTGGTCTTGATGATTAGGGGTGTTTACTTAAATTCGGGAAACCTTAATTTAAGGAAACCTATATTTTTAAAAATAAATATTTATTTACATAAATATTTAAAACCAAAATTAATAACTAAACATTTATTGATATAAATGTTTACTTATTAATTTAAAAGAAAAAAAGAAAAGGGAAAATCGGAGATTTTCCTTCCCCTTATTGATTAATTTTTTATTTATAGTATTTTTTGTAAATAAAGTTTTTATATTTTTGTTTATGGTAAAAATTACTTGCTTTACTGATGGGTCTTGTTCCTGGAAATCCAGAAAAGGTGGATGGTCTTATCTCGCTATCCTTCCTAATAAAGAAGTTATAGGTAACGGTGGATTAAGAAATACGTCTGTAGGGCGTTGCGAGTTAATAGCGTTAATTAAACTGTTAGAAAAATTTAAAGATACACAATTTTTTATGGAAGTCTATGTAGATAGTCAATATGTAGTATTTCTTTTTCTTAAAAATTGGCTTCATAGGTGGATAACCACAGGAGCCATAAAAGATAAGAAAAATCAAGACCTATTACTTAAATTATGGGAAATCTATGTTAATTTTTATCAAAATAGATTAAGTTTAATTTGGGTGCGTGCGCACACAACAGATCAAACCATAGCGGCCCAAGGTAATTATATAGTTGATAAACTTTGTAATTATAAGAATAAATTTAGTATCGTTGAGGATGATTTAATTTTTTAAAGTATGTCTAAGAAAACTAAATTATACATTAAGGTTGATAAAACTCTTGTTAAACTTAATAAATTTCCTTTAATATTATCATTAATGCCGAGCGGTGAGGAAATAGTTAAACATTTTTCTTTATGTAATGTTATTGGAAAGCCCCATCCTATTGAAATTGAGGTTAGTGAGGAAAATTTTTATTTGATGGTTAAAGAAATTCGTAAGTGTTTGGGCGTTAATATTTCTGGTTCATCTATACCTATTGTTTTTGCATCAAACTATTATCCTATAGTTCGTTTTAACAAAAAATAAAAAGACAAATGATTAGAAGAGAAGAAGTTTTAGAAAAATCGTTATCGTATTTTAATGGAGATGATTTGGCAGCCCAAGTTTGGGTTGATAAATACTGTTTAAGAAATAATAATGGAGATTTACTTGAATCGTCTCCTAGGGATATGCACGAAAGGTTAGCAAGTGAATTTCATAGAATTGAATTAAAGTACCCAAATCCTTTAGGTAAAGATGTAATACTAACATTACTTGATGGGTTTAAGTATTTAATTCCTGGTGGAAGCCCAATGGCTGGAATAGGAAATAATTATTTAATCTCTTCGCTATCAAACTGTTTTGTGATACACAATAATTACGACCATTATGGTTCTATATTTGTAACTGATGAAGAACAAGTTCAAATCATGAAGCGTCGTGGTGGTGTTGGGCATGATTTATCAATGTTAAGGCCATCAGGTTCAAATACAAGTAATTCTGCAAAATCAGCAACTGGGGTAGTTTCATTTATGAAAAGGTATTCAAATTCTACTGGAGAAGTTGCCCAAGTTGGTCGGCGTGGTGCATTAATGTTAAGTCTTTCTATTAAGCATCCTGATGCTGAAAATTTTATAAAATCAAAGCAAGATAGGGTAAGTATTGTTTATGCCAATATTTCTCTTAGAATTACAAATGATTTTATGAAAGCAGTAATTGAGGATTCTGATTTTTATCAGACCTTTCCTATTGATATGAGTGATGAAAGAATGTTAATGGAATTTGGGGATTTACAATTTGAAGAAATTCCGTATGATGTATTAATTGAAGGTAAAACACGTAATACATTTTTAAAGAAGGTTAGAGCAAGGCGATTATGGAATATGCTTGTAGAAAGTGCTTGGTGTCATGCTGAACCAGGAGTTTTGTTTTGGGATAAGATAATTAATGAATCTCCTGCAAGGGGTTATGGTGAAAATTGGAAAGAAAAATCAACAAATCCATGTGGGGAATTACCATTACCAGAATATGATAGTTGTAGGTTAATGGCATTAAACCTTTATTCCTATGTTGTAAATCCTTTTGATAAAAATTCATATTTTGATTTTGAAAAATTTAAAATTGATGTAAGGAATTCTCAAAGATTGATGGATGATTTAGTTGATTTGGAGATTGAGAAAATTGAATTAATTATTTCAAAAATTAAAAATGATCCGGAACCAGATTATTATAAAAGGGTTGAATTTAATTTATGGAATAAAATTTTAAGTAAGACCAAAAGAGGCAGGCGGACTGGTCTTGGTGTTACTGCAGAGGGGGATATGTTGGCTGCGTTAGGTATGACTTATGGAAGTGACCAGTCAATTGAATTTACAGAAAAAGTTCATAAGACTCTTGCTATTGAATCATATATTTCTTCCATAATTCTCGCATCGGAGCGTGGGTGTTTTGTTGATTGGAAACTTGATAATGATTCACATAGTGAATTTTTACAAAGATTGATTCCAGAATTACCAGAAAAATTTATTAAGATGTATAAATCAACAGGGCGTAGGAATATTGGTAATTTAACTATTGCTCCAACAGGTAGTGTTTCAATATTAACCCAGACAACATCAGGTATAGAGCCAGTCTTTTTGATTCACTATAAAAGGAGGCGTAAGATTTCACCCGACGCAACTATTTATGATTACAAAGATGAGGTTGGTGATAAGTGGCTTGAATATAATGTTTTTCACCATAAATTTATTGAATGGTTTGATAAGAATTGGTATAAATTAGATGTTAAATGGTTTGATATTGATCATAAGCCAGAACTTGAAACATTAAGTGATGACCAAATTCAGAAAATAATACTTAAATCACCCTATAATAATTCGACTTCTAAAGATGTTAATTGGTTAAGTAAGGTTAAAATGCAAGGAGTTATACAAAAGTGGGTTGACCATTCAATTAGTGTTACCGTTAATTTTCCTAAGGATACTCCAGTTGAAGTTGTTGAGAAAATTTATATTACAGCATGGGAAAGTGGTTGTAAGGGTTGTACAATATATCGTGATGGAAGTCGTTCTGGTGTTTTGGTTAAAAAGGAATCTAAAAATTTTGAATACCAGGATAGTGTTAAGCGACCGGAAGTTTTGACATGTGACATTCATAGACTTACTGCTTTAAAGCAAAAATGGGTTGTTCTTGTTGGTTTATATGATGGTAAACCATTTGAAATATTTACGTTAAGGGATATAGAAAATTATACTTTTCCAGAAAAAATTACGAAAGGTATAATTAAAAAAGAACGTAAAAGAGTATATTCTTTAACTGGTGTTTACAATGGAAAAGAATATTATATTGATGATATATCAAAGTATATGACTGATAATGAATCCGTAGATACACGTAAGTATTCCTTGATGTTGAGAAGTAGAATTCATCCTAAATATATTGTTGAACAAATTGATAAATATGCAACCATAACTTCTTTTGATAAGGCAATTTCAAGGGTATTAAAGTTATATCTTAATGGTCATAGTTCAAATGATACATGTGAAAAGTGTGGTTCAAAATTAGAATTTGTTGAGGGTTGTCTTGTTTGTAAGAATTGTGGATTTTCTAAATGTGGTTAATTATGGAAATTGATGGTGTTATAAATTTGTATGAAAGTATTTATAAAAAGATCAATCATAAGATCCCTAAAATAGGAAAAATTCAATTGAAGGCTATACGTAATTTTTATGATTTTATAAATTCACAATTTTTTGTAGGAGAGCAATGGTGGTTTGATTATTTTTGTTTTCAATTTGAATATTTTTGTGAAAAGGATACTCAATTTGGTAAGGGTAAAATTTTACCAAATTGGGTATTTGGAAAACAGGCATATGAACGTTGGGTAAATCGTGATGATGAATTTTGGGTATATTGGGTTGATAAATTTATTGAGAAGTATAAAATTGAACGACCGAAAATTGAGGTGGGGGTTAGTAGGAAAAGTATTGAAATTTTTCGTGAAAATGAAAGGAAAAGGTTTTTTAATTCCGATTATGGGTTATTACATTGTAAAACCAATAATCTATTTAATTTAGAATCAAAATTATGTAGAATTTGTAAATTTAATAGTATTTGTAATGAGTAATATTTTTGGAATTTGTAGGGGGTGTGGAAAAAATAGGCCAATACGTAATAAAACTTTTGGTCTTTGTGATAATTGTAATCAATTAAGGTTACATGGTAAGGATAGGGTTACAAGAAAAATTGAAAAAATTAAATCTCGTCAGGTAAAAGTTCGATTAAAAAAGATTAAACCAAGAAGGTCAACAGGAGAAGCAAAATTATTTAAAGAGATTTGGGAGGAGCGGGAACATGTATGCCATAATTGTGGTATACCATTAGGCGATGAAATGAAAACATTTTTCTTTATGCACGTAAAATCAAAGGGTGCTCATGGTAAACTAAGATTGGTTAAATCTAATATTGAACTTTCTTGTTATGATTGTCATATGGCATATGATAGAATTGGTATTGAAGCGTATAAATTAAGAAATGGTCTTTATTCAAATAAATAAATTATTTTTATTTTTATAAAAATGAATCAGTATTTAAAATCAGCAGTTAAGAGGTATGAACAGTTAAATAAGGGTAGGAATGAATTTTTAATTTCTCCTATTTCAAAAGTTGATGCTGAGATTGTTGTTGAGATTATTGAACTTTTTAAGAAATTTAATGCTAAGGGTATTGTTGAAATTCTTAATAACTATAAGTTTAGAAAGGATGAGGAAATTAGGGATTTGTTAATTGAGGCAAATACTAATTTCAAGGTGCCTAATGACAATAAGGAAGAAGATGAAAAGAATATTTCTAATATTTCGAGAAGTAAGAGGGATTTTGTTAAAATTAAGGACGAGAGGATTTTTATTTGGGCAATAACTTCCTGGGGTAAAGATGAAAGGTTTTGTTCCAAGAAACGTGAAATTGTTTATTCAATTGTTCTTAATAGAAATAATAAGAATTTAGAATTATCAAAAGTTTCTATGTATGCTAATTATACATTTGATTTTGATGATATAGAAGAGCGGGATGAGGCATTTGAGAAACTTGATGCAGCATTATTAGCATCTGGTATAATTAATATTTGGGAAGTTTAATTTTTAAAAAATTTGTAGTTATGGCAAAGTATTTAGTTCAGGAGTTAACTTTAACTCAATTTACCTTTTGGTTAAATGAAAGGTATAAAAAGAAGAAATCCGGTAAACCATTTACCATAAATGATGCTAAAGCCTATACTGTAAGAAAACATTTACCAAGGTATTTAGGATTTAACAGAATTGAAAAATCTCGTAGAATAAAGGGCGTAAATCTTTATAGTGTAAGGGAGGATGCTTATGGAATTTAAAGCAAATTTTGTGGTCTTCGACATTGAAACAGGTGGATTAAATTATGAAAAAAACCCTGTTTTAGAAGTTGCAATGCTTACATTAACAAATGACCTTGAAAATGGGGATGAATATAATTCTTTAGTAAAACCTTATGGTGGTTTAATTATTGAAAAGGCAGCACTAAATTCAAATGGAATTGACCTTGATGTTATTGAGAAAATAGGTAAGGATGTTGATGTTGTGGTTGATGAATTGTGTAATTTTTTAAAAAATCAACGGGTTGGAAAGGAGAATCCAATTTTGGTTGGCCATAATATTGATTCATTTGATATACCATTCCTTAGTGCAATGTTTGAATTTTGTAAAAGGGATTTATCAAAGTTTGTAAATGATAAATTTACAATAGATACGCTGTGGTGGAGTAGAATTTGTTGGCAAGAATCTCCTAATTACAAACTTGGAACCTGTATACAAAATGCTGGAATTGAACTTGTTAATGCACATAGAGCTCTTGCTGATACAAGGGTAACAAGGGAGTTGGCAAGGAAATTTATTATGAATCTTCGTAGTAATTCATCAAATTCCACTGAAGAAAAAAGATTTAGATATTCTTTTGAATTTTAATTATGCTTCAGAAATATAGTCAAACAGTTGATTCTTATAGGGTAGTTTCTGAAATAATAGAGAATTTACCCGATGATGCTTTAGGGGAATTGCTTAGTGGGTATAATTGGGATATAGATAGGCTATTTTCAAGCACAATACAAGAAGTTGACCGTATTTTGAATGATGGGAGGACTTCAATAGATTTATCAACAATAGAGTATTTACCAAAATTTCAAAAAACTTTTGACGATACTTTAAAAATTATTTCTTATAATTACTTTAAAGCAACAACGTTACTTAATTTTGATATGGGTTGGCGGAATATTGAATGGGGAAATTTAGTTCAATTGTATCCATGGAGCAGTTTTAGGTGTTCCAGGGGTAGTGGTAAATCCTATGAATTTTGTTTTGCATTTCCATTATGGAGATTGTATCGTTATAGAAAGCCAAAGGTCTTTCAACAAGATACATTGGATAACAGAAATAGCAGGGAAACCGTTATTATTACTAATGAATCTAAATTAGCAAGGCTTCATCTTTCAAAAATTGTTCAAGAAATACGTTCAAATGATTTATTACATGAGGTATTACTTCCAGATAAATTGAATGATTTAGGTAAAGATCAAATAAGGACTAAGAATGGTGCTGTTATACATTTAAGGTCTAAGGATTCCGCAATTAGGGGTTTGCACGTTGGTGCTGTGGTTGTTGATGATTTTCTTGATAAATCTTGTATTTATTCTGGGGATCAAAGGGAAAAATTTAAGCAGGTTTTTTATTCTGAAATACTTAGTATTGTTGAGCCTGGCGGACATTTAATTGTTTCAGGTACTCCATTCTTTTTTACAGATTTATATCATGATATAGAAAATGATAAGAGATTTAAATCTTTTATTTACCCTGGAATTTTTCCTGATGGTTCAATTTTAGCTCCTGAACGCCATTCGTTTAAGTATTTAATGGATATGAAGGAGTCGATGGGTTCATTAATTTTTTCAAGGGAAATTCTTTGTGTGCCTGTATCAGATTCTTCAACAATTTTTCCATGGGAATTTCTTGAACGTTCATATATTGGTATGGATAAAATTAAACTTGTTGACAATATAGAGTCTTTTCCTATTAAGATGGAGAAAGTTGTTGTGGGTTGTGATTTTGCTATATCTGGAGGTATTGGTGCTGACTATTCTGTTTTTAGCGTTTGGGGTCGTGGTGTTGATAAAAAGTATTATTTAATATATGTTTGGAGAGCAAGGGGTGCTTCTCACAATGAACAAATTAGCAGAATGCTTTTTATTGATAGTGCATTTAAACCTAATAAATTTATTTGTGAAAATAATAATTTTCAGCGTATACTTTCACAATTAGCAAGGGAAAGAGGGTTAACAAATATTGAGGAATTTACTACTGGTAGTAATAAGAGGGATTTATATGAGGGGCTTCCTTCTATTTCTGTACTTTTTGAAAGAGGTGAAATTAAGTTACCTTATGGTGATGAAAAATCACGTGATGTTGCCCAGTGGCTTTGTGGGGAATTTAATTCTGTAACTTTTAATCAAGATAGTGGAAAATTGGAATCGGCAACGGAACATGATGACGGTGCAATGAGCACATACTTTGCTATTCAAGACCTAAGGGAAAGCGGTGGAACATTTAAGGTTTCTTATTTATAAATTTGTAAAAATTATATTTGTATGGCTGAACCAATAACTTTGACGAATACTTTTTTGAATGAACTTTTTAAGTTATGTTTTTTAAAAAAACCTGTTTTAGAAATTGTAACCGTTCATTTAAAGTATACGTATATAGACGATAGTCTTATAGCGTATAAACATATTTTAAAATCAATTACATCTTTTTATAAAAATAATGATAAACTTCCTACTATAGGGTACGTTTCTCAGCAATTTCCGACAAATTCGCAAGTTCAATCTATTTTATCTGAAATAAAGGATTCTAAAGTTCCTGATACGGAAGATATTTTAAGGCAACTTGAGCAATACATAAAAAATATTAGATTTTTGCAGTTGAATGAGCAGGTTGCTAATTTATATAATGATGGCAAAAGAGAAGAGGCGGTTGCTTTATCAGCAAAAGAGTCTCAAGAAATTATCAATTTTACTTTAAAGCAAGGCACATCCCAATTTATGAAGTTGTTTAGGGATTTTGGAACAATAATGAGGGAAAGGCAAATAGCAAAAGATTGTGGTGAATTTGATGGGGAAAAAATTCCTTTTGGTATTGACCCGTTAGATGCTGTTACTTCTGGTGGATTAGATAAGGGTGATACGGCATTATTAATAGCAAGAAGTGGTGTTGGTAAATCAACATTTTTAAAGGGGTGTGCAATTTATGCAGCAAGACTTGGGTATAAGGTTTTACATATACAATTAGAGTCATCTAAAGATGAATGTTTTACAAAATATACGCAAGCATGGACGGCAATGTCTTTTAATGATGTAAGATTTGGAAATATTGATAAATCCCTTGAAGTTAGGTTACAGAAAGTTGTTGATGATATGATTAAAAGACAAAGGGAAATATATATTTATGCATTTGAGAAATTTGATGAGGCAAGTTGTGTTGATGTAAGAAATTTAATTACAGATTTTGAAAAGGAAAGTGGTTTTCTTCCAGAACTTGTTATTATTGACTATTTAGGTTTACTTCATCCAGGAGATGGGATAAAATATGGTGTTGATACTCAGTCAATAAAGATGAAAAAACAAAATGTTGCAAAAAGACTTAAAAATATTTGTATTGAATTTGGTACACGTATTTTAACTGCGGATCAGGTTGATAATGTTCCAATGGAAGTTTGGAATAGTCCAGATAGGGTAATTACAAGAAATAATCTTTCTGGGGATAAAAACCTTATAGATCCATTTTCTTATGTTTTTACTTTAAATCAAACTAATGATGAATATAAAAATAATTTAATTCGTATATATTGTGATAAATTAAGGAATTACAAGGCACAGCAGATTTTGATGGTTGCTACAGATTATGAGCACGGAAGATTTTACGATAGAAAGAGAACTAAAACCTTATTTGGTGATGGAGCGAAGGAAGATAATCAGTGAGTTTGGTTTAAAACCTTTTGGTGTAAAGGGTTGGTTTTCAAATCCAAAACTGGTTTGCCCTTGGTGTGGAAAATCTGAAAAGTTAGGTTTTCTTTTTGAGGGAAGGGGTGTTGTTCACCATTTTAAGTGTGGGCAAAAGCATTCACTTTATAGGTATTTACGTGATATTGATAGGCTTGATTTATTTGGTGATGACCATCCTACTGTAAAGATTAAACCACTTGTTCCATTAAAAGAAATTTTTAATAAAAAGGATGATGTATTAATTGAGGAGAAGAGGCTTCCTATTGGATTTAAACATATTTCAAGAAGTGATTATTTGGATAGTCGTGGATTTTTAGATGAGCATTATGAATTGTTTGAGCCAGGTGTAACGGGTATAGTTTCTAAATTAAGGGATAACTATATTATATTTAAAATGAAGCATGGAGATAAGGTTGTTGGTTGGGTTGCACGTTCTATGTTAAGTAAGTCTTGGCATGAAGAAAATCTTAAATTATTTAAGGAAGGTAGGGCAAGATTAATGCTTAGATATGAAAATTCTTCTAATACAAATTTTTCAAAGATTGTTGGTGGGTTTAATGATATAACGCCAAATACTGATACAATTATTGGCGTTGAGGGGATGTTTGATAAAGTTGGGGTTGATAAAAAATTAGGATTATATAACCAAGAAGGTATAAGGTGTTGTTTCTTTTTTGGAAACCATGTAACAAATGAGCAAGCACGATTAATTAAAATGAGTTTTCCAAATGTTAAGAGATTTTATCTATTGTTTGATAATAATACAGAGTATGAATCTAAAAGAGCGGGTGGGTTACTTCTTGAATATTTTGATACGTATATAGGAAGAATACCTTGGAAAGATGAAGACCCTGGTTCAATTTCTCAATCGCAACTTATTGAAGTTTTGGAAAATTCATTGAGTGTTATAGATTTTCAATCTGGTATAATGAAGAATAAAATAAAATCTGATTAAATTTGAATCGTATATAAATTTTTGAGTTTATGGAGTTAAAAAAGGATAGAGATATTCCAATTACCGATTTTTATACAAATTTGCAACTTGAATATTTGTCGTATTACATGAGGGGCAAAGTGTATAAGCGACCAGAAGATTTAAAAAAGTTTACAGATATTTGTAAAAAAAAGAGGGAAAAGATTGAGGGACTATCCCGTAAGAATTGCCTTCCTAATATATTTAACAATAGGGCATACAGAGATAGGTATTTAAATTTATTTTTAGGGGAATTTGGGTTACCACAATTTCAATATCGTGATGAATATCAGCGTAAGGTAAAGGGAATGTGGGATAGAAAGTATTATTTTCATGAGGGAACTAATGTAAAGGTAAATATTGATGGATTTATCGATGTGGGGATTGTAATTGAAAATGACCATGAAAAGGGGAAAGTAAAAGTTAGATTATCTATGGATAAATCTGAGGTTACCCTTTTGTATGATAATGTTCAGAGGGTTTTTCCTGAACAGTTTTTTGAAGATTTAGGTAATTAAATATTTTTTACTAACCTTAATATATATGTATTATGGAAATTCGTATTGTAAATAAATCAAGTTACCCTTTACCAAAGTATGAAACTAAGAATTCTGCAGGTGTTGATTTACGATCAAATTTACAAACCTTTATTCTTAAGCCATTTGAAAGAATTTTAGTTCCTACTGGAATATTTGTTGAAATTCCAGAAGGATATGAGGGGCAAGTAAGACCCAGAAGTGGGTTAGCATTAAAACGAGGTATAACTGTATTAAATTCCCCAGGAACAATTGATTCAGATTATAGAGGGGAAGTTGGTGTAATACTTATAAATCTTTCAGGTGAAGAACAAATCATTGAAAGTGGCGAAAGAATAGCGCAACTTGTTTTTAGTAAAGTCGAAAGGGCAGAATTTGTTCAGGTTGAATCCCTAACTACAACGGAAAGAGGGGCTGGAGGGTTTGGTCATACAGGAGGATTATAGAAAAATTGAAAAAATTTTTATGATTTTTCGTAAAAAGTTTTGTTGATAAATAAAAAAATTTTATTTTTGTTACGTGATTAGTTCATAAATTTGTTAAACTTTAAAAATTTGGAGCCATGGAAACATCTGTAATTCGTAAGAAATTAGAAAAGTTTAGCACACAGCAGCTACTTTTTAAAGTTGAAAAGAATAGCCTTTCAAAAGAGGAAATGGCTGTTGCTCTTGAAATCATTGAAAAACGCACTGGGTCTCCTCTTGAAACTGCTGAAAAGGAGATGTTAACAAAAGGGGAACTCGATATTGAGGATACCCAAGAAGAAAATCCTGAACTTGAGGGTTCAATTACAAGCGAAGAGGTATCAGAGCCCGAAAAGAAAGCCAAGAAGAGCGATAAGCCCGAAAAGAAAGCCAAAAAAAGCGGAGAGAATCTTTTTGAGTTTTACGGGTTTAATCCAAACGATTATACCCAGTTTAAGGTTGATGGTGAAAAGTTCCTTTTGTGTGCTGAGGGTGCTGAGGATGTGGATGTTAGTAAGTTCTCAGGAATTGAGGTAATCAACTTGCTTGGTGGAAAATTGAAAAAGGGGGACAAGGTTACAGTTACCACAGCAAAAGGTAAAGTGGTTTCTGGTTCGTTCTGTAGGATTAAGTTCTCATCTAAACCCTTTGTTTTTAGCGTTTACGTTACAGACGAAACGGGCGAAAAGGTTGGGTTTAGGCTTGGTAGTGTTAAAAGTATTTTTTTCACCGAATAAAGTTTTAACAGTTTAATTTCAAAGGGCTCCTATGGAGCCCTTTGTTTAATATCAAATTTAGAAGATGTTGTGAAGGAGTATATAATGGAATTAAACAGGATTTACAACGAGGATTGCTTAGAGGGGATGAAAAGGATTCCGGACAAAAGCATTGATATGATTCTGTGTGATTTGCCGTATGGGACAACGTCTTGTAAGTGGGATACTATAATTCCTTTGGATAAATTGTGGGAACATTACGAAAGAATAATTAAACCTTTAGGTGTAATTGTTTTAACTGCTAGTCAACCTTTTACAAGTTTTCTTATTACTAGCAATATAAAGTTATATAAA
>Ga0209204_1000248_pt1 | contig 61998 bp, 53 predicted proteins | sample AD_JPNMR2_MetaG_FD_184425 | JGI IMG/M metagenome (GOLD analysis project Ga0209204, IMG submission 184425) | Active sludge microbial communities of municipal wastewater-treating anaerobic digesters from Japan - AD_JPNMR2_MetaG (SPAdes) (version 2) | ecosystem: Engineered > Bioreactor > Anaerobic...
CTTTTTTGATTAGAGTTTTCTATAAATATTTACTCATACATCTATTTATTTTTCCAAGATTAAAATTTTATTTATATTTGCACCATCAAAAAGTTGCATTTGTGACTTGAATTCACCAATGTAAAAAATAAATTTTAATAAAATTGGGTAATTTATTTTTCCCTTTCCATATAACTATTTTTTTACGACATTTGTGGCCTAAAATTAAAAAAATGAATAATTTAATTGTGCTTGGATTTTTAGGAGGATTAGGTGCTCCTGAAATCATTGTGATTTTAATCATCATCTTATTGCTTTTTGGTGGTAAAAAAATTCCTGAACTTATGAGAGGTTTAGGCAGAGGCGTTAAGGAATTCAAAGATGCCGCCAAAGGGGAAACTAAAGATAACGATGAGAATAAGTAAATCTTTATTTGAAATACAATTTTCAATGCTCAATATTCAATTTTCAATGTTCAATTTCTAATTTTGTTTTCTTCAATATAGTGGAGTGTTTATAAAACTATAAATGAACATTGAGCATTGAATATTGAATATTGAATATTGAGCATTCAAAATTTCTCATAAAACCTAAAAACCTGCTTATGTATTCATACAAAGATATAGATCAATTACACACCGATTTGAAAAATAAAAAAGTTACCTGCACTTCGCTTGTTCAGCAATATATCCAAAAAATTAAATCTCAAAAAGATAACCCTATTTTTCTGGAAGTATTTGAAAAATCTGCATTAGAACAAAGTCAAAAAATTGATGAAGAAATAGCACAAGGTAAATTTCGCCCTTTATCAGGTCTTGTGGTTTCAATAAAAGATAATCTATGTTACAAAGGACACACTTGCACAGCCGCATCCAAAATTTTGCAAAACTTTGTTTCTACTTATACATCTACTGCTGTGCAAAGATTAATTGATGCAGGGGCAATTATTATTGGCAGAACAAATTGCGATGAATTTGCAATGGGTAGTAGTAATGAAAACTCTGCTTATGGTGCTGTTAAAAATCCTTTGAATAATGAGTATGTACCCGGTGGATCATCAGGCGGATCTGCGGCTTCATTAGCGGCTGAATTATGTATGGCTTCTTTAGGTTCGGATACTGGTGGATCTGTAAGACAACCTGCTTCTTTTTGTGGAGTAGTGGGATTAAAATCAACTTATGGCAGAATTTCTCGTTGGGGACTTATTGCTTATGCATCATCTTTTGATCAGATTGGAATATTCACTTACAATATATCAGATGCGGCAAAAATTCTTTCTGTTATAGCAGGTGCAGATAATTTTGATGCAACCTGTGCTGAAATTCCAGTGCCAGATTATGTGAATGAATATAAATCTATTAAACAGCAAAAATTCAAAATTGCTTATTTCCCTGAAGTTATTGAATCAGAAGGATTGAATATTGAAATAAAAAAATCTATTGAAAATACTATTGAACAATTAAAAGCAAATGGTCACATTGTAGAACCTGTTCAGTTTTCATTGTTGAAATATCTTATTCCTGTGTATTATGTATTAACAACTGCCGAAGCATCATCTAATTTATCTCGTTACGATGGTGTGCGTTATGGATACAGATACAAAGAAGCACAAACACTTGAAGAAATGTATAAAAAAACAAGAAGCATTGGTTTTGGCACAGAAGTCAAAAGAAGAATTTTGTTAGGAACATTTGTTTTAAGTGTTGGATATTATGATGCTTACTATACCAAAGCCCAAAAAGTAAGAAGAATTTTATATAATACCATCAAAGATATTTTCAAAAAATATGATGCGATATTGATGCCAACCACACCTTCTACTGCATTTAAGATTGGACAAAAAACAGATGATCCGTTGAAATTATATTTAGAAGATATTTATACTGTATTGGCTAATATGGTTGGAATACCTGCTATTTCAATACCTGCAGGAAAATCAAAAGAAAACGGATTGCCTTATGGCATTCAAATTTTAACGGATAGTTTTCAAGAATCAAAATTATTTGCTATTTCAGATAAGATATTGGAATTAAATCAACATAAATAATTCATTGTAATTCTTAAATTCCATTTTGAAATATGAACATAAACACATTATACAGCATTTCCCCTATTGATGGAAGATATTATGATAAAGTAAAATCATTAAGTAATTATTTTTCTGAATTTGCTTTGATAAAATACAGAGTATTTGTTGAAGTGGAGTATCTTATTGCATTGTCAAAATTAAATTTAAAAAACTTTCCACCATTTAATAATGAACAAATTCAATATCTAAAATCTATTGTAGAAAATTTTTCTATTCAGGATGCTGAACATATTAAAGAAATTGAAAAGAAAATAAATCATGATGTAAAAGCAGTTGAATATTTTATCAAAGAAAAATTAGATGCAAAAGGATTATCGGATATTAAAGAATTTGTGCATTTTGGTTTAACTTCGCAGGATATAAATAACACGGCTATTCCTTTATCATTAAAAGATTTTTTAGTAAAAGAATTTTTTCCTTCACTTGAAAATTTAATTAATGAATTATCATCCATAAGCAAAAAGTATTCTAACATTTCAATGCTTGCCCGCACACATGGGCAACCTGCAAGTCCTACTACACTTGGAAAAGAGTTATATGTATTTGTTTATCGTTTAGAAAATCAATTTTCTGATTTGAAAAAAATTCCTGTAAAAGCCAAATTTGGAGGGGCAACGGGAAATTTCAATGCTCATTATGTGGCTTATCCGCAAGTAAATTGGATACAGTTTGCAGATGATTTTATTCAGTCAGTAGGATTAAGCAGATATACTTTTACTACTCAAATTGAAAATTACGATTATCTCTCTGCCTTGATGGATGCGGTAAAGAGAATTAACACTATTTTAATAGATTTTTGTGTAGATGTGTGGATGTATATTAGTATCAATTATTTTCAGCAAAAAGTAAATCCAAATGAAGTAGGTTCATCTGCTATGCCGCATAAAGTTAATCCTATTGACTTTGAAAATGCAGAAGGTAATTTGAAATATGCGAATGCCATTTTTGAATTTTTATCAGAAAAATTACCTGTTTCACGCTGGCAAAGAGATTTGACTGATAGCACAGTGATTCGTAATTTAGGTGTTCCATTTGCTCACACAATGTTAAGTATTTCAAGTATTCAAAAAGGTTTGTCAAAAATTATTCCGAATGAAAAAGTTATTGAAAGCGAGTTGAACAACAACTGGCAAGTAGTAGCAGAAGCCATTCAAACGATTTTGAGAAGAGAGAAATATCCAAATGCATACGAAGTATTAAAACAATTGACACGAGGAAATACAGAAATCAATTCTGAAAGTATTCATCAATTCATTGATACATTATCTGTATCTGATGAAGTTAAAAAAGAATTGAAAAACATTACACCAAAAAATTATATTGGTAAAAATCCTTCTTACTAAAACATAACAGCAATGAATAAAAAAATCTGGATATATATTATTGAAAAAGAATTGAGTGATGAACAATTACAGCAATTATTAGAAGATTGTAAAAATTTTGTATCTCAATGGAAATCTCACGATGAGCCCGTAAAAGCCGAAGTTGAAATATTTAAAAAAAGATTGTTGATTTTCAAGAATGATGAAGATTTTAATCGCATTGGTGGTTGTGCTACAGATAATCTTTTTCGCTTTGTTCAAAGTTTAGAAAAAAAATTCAATACATCTTTATTAAACAGACAATTAGTTGTGTTTGAGAATACAAAAGATGTTTTAGAAGTAGTTCCATTGAGTGAAGTGGACAATTTGATTCAACAAAAGATTATCAATGAAAATACAATTATTTACAATACATCTATCATTCATTCATCAGAGTTGAATCAGTTTGCACAAAAATTTTCAGAAAGTTGGTTACAAAATATATTGCAATAATTTTTTAAATGAAAGATTTACCAAAAAGAACGCTTACAGCCGTTGTATTTGCAGGAGTTTTATTATTTCTCATTTATTATTCTTTTTACACCTTTTTATTGTTGTTGTTAATTATCAGCATTGGCGGATTGTTTGAACTCTTTAATTTATTTTCAAAAACACAATTTCATTTGAATACTAAATTTTTAGTCATTAAATCAGTTATATCCATTTTATTTTTGTTATATCCAGTATTTGATGATAAAGTAAATTTTTCAGATGTTCAATTAATAGTGTTGTCGGGATTAGTAATCATAACATTTTTAGAATTTTTATTGAGAAATAATTTTGCAGAATCTATTTCAGAATTGTTTGCTTTACTTTATTTGATTTTGTTAGTGATGAGCGGATTAGATATATTTTATTTTTTAAATCAACGGGAATATCAGTATTTATTGATACTTTCGGTTGTATTAATGATTTGGGCAAATGATACTTTTGCTTATTTTACAGGAAGTTTGTTAGGTAAAAGAAAACTGATGCCTGATGTTTCACCCAAAAAATCTGTTGAAGGATTTATAGGAGGTATTATATTTTCACTGATAACGGGCTATTTGTGTTATACTTATTTTTTAAAGGATTTACAAAAATGGACAATATTAGATGTAATGATAATTTCATTAATTGTAAGCATAGCAGGAACTTTTGGAGATTTATTAGAATCAAAATTAAAGAGAATGGCAAATGTAAAAGATAGTGGTAATTTATTACCCGGACACGGCGGTATTTTAGATAGATTTGATTCGTGGTTTATGGCATTGCCTGTAATTAGTTTGTATTTACATTTGAAAGTTGTGTTTTTTTGAGAAGTTAATTTTATATTCTTTGATTAATTACACATTTTGATGATATGATTTTTAATTATAAAATTACATTATTGAAAGTTTAATTTAATTTATATATATTTGAGTGTTTCTTTTAAACTGTAATTTTTAAAATTCAATATTCAATACAACTAAGAATGTTAATGAGAAAAGTAAGTTTAATATTTGTAAGTATAATATTAATAATAATTTCTTGTAATAATGAGCCCATTGAAAATAAAAAATTAAATGGCCTTAGTGAAGATGAAGTTGTTAAAATATTTGGGAAACCTGATACAATTTTAATATTCAAATTGTCTGAAGCAAAAATGTATGAATATAGAATGAACTTACCTATAATTTTTTCTGAATATAATAAAGATACTATACATATTAAAGAGATAATGTGGAAAAATAGAGAAAATAATATAGTAATATGGCTTATAAAAAGAAATGGTAAGTGGATTTCAATTGATAATGTTATTTGGGATAATGATAAAGTAACTTTTTAATTTGATATTTTTTGATTTTTGTAATTTTACAGTGTATAACTTTTTCATGCTAGAATAAAAAAAACTTTCCAAAGTTTATAAGTAGAATTTTTATTTACTATTAATTGATTTTTTGTATGAAATGTATATTTCTAAAATACAATAAACTTCAACCGAATTTATTTAAAAACTAATTTCCACTACTATTATCTTCTGTATTTTTCTTTGAGATAAATTGTGCTACTTCATTTAATTTCATTGATAAGCCAAAAGTATTATTTATTCCGCCCACTGCCATTTTTGAAAAAGCATAAGATATTCTGAACTTACTCACTTTAATTTCAAAACCAAAACTTAAACCATTTGCAGGGCGAGCATCTGGAAGTCGCATCTCTTGGGCTCTGCGAAAATTATATCCAACTCTCAAATAAAAATTTTTTGACAAAATTATTTCATTGCTAATAATTAAATGTTTTACAAGTATAAAACCGAATTTCTTTTTATCATTTATAGTTACCCCTTCACCAGTTAATATATTGTTTTGTATATCAAAGATTGGACTTACATAATCTAAATGCCAGTTTAATAAGTCGTTATAAATAAGTTGCAAACGAAATGGGGCTTTGGGTAATTTATATGATACAGCAATAGCAGTATTTTGTGGAAGCGTAAGCGAATATCCTTTCAAATAGGGCTTCCATATTTTTCCAACATTTTGTGCAACAATAGAAGCAGTAAAAAATCTTTTGTGATAATTTAATCCAAAATCTAATGCATTACCTAATGCATAAGAATGAATATAGTATGAATAAATTGTTTTTAAAGTTACACCATAAGAAAAACTGGTATCGTTGAAAGCCGCAGAATAAGAGAGATTCAAGGATAAATCATTGGCATAAAATTTACCCGTTTGCTCATCATACTCATTGTAACCATTAAATTTTCCATAATTAAAATATTGCAGTGATCCAACAAAAACAGATTTATTTTTCAATGCATACGAATATGCAAGATTTCCGAAATTAATATCTGCTACATAATTATTGTAAGTCAATGCTAATTGGTTATGTGTAAGATGAGAAACAGAAGCAGGATTAGAAAAAATCAAATTAACATCATTATCAAATAATGCAGCGGATGAACCACCTAATGATACCGCTCTTGTAGGAACAGAAATATCAAGGAAACGAAATCCACGCACACCTATGCCGTTAGATTGGGCAAACAACTCAAATGCAAGCAAATTCAAGAATAAAAATGTAAAAACCTTTTTCATTAAGATATTTAACGAATAGAATTTCAAATTATTATTAAACATTTACTTTATTCATATTTTCTATAAACTGGTCAAAGAGATAATGGCTGTCGTGAGGTCCAGGAGCGGCTTCTGGATGGTATTGAACGCTAAAAGCAGGTTTGCTTTTTAATTGAATACCTTCAATAGTGTTATCGTTTAAGTTAATGTGTGTAATAACTACATCGGGATGATTTTGTGCATCTGATTCTTTAATAGAAAATCCGTGATTTTGAGAAGTAATTTCACAATGTCCTGTTATTAAATTTTTCACTGGATGATTAAGCCCTCTGTGTCCGTGATGCATTTTGTAAGTAGAAATACCTACTGCACGAGATAATAATTGATGACCTAAACAAATTCCAAAAATAGGAATGTTTTTATCTAATAATTGTTTAATCACTTCAACTTGCTGATTCATTGTAGCAGGGTCGCCAGGACCATTAGACAGCATTATACCATCAGGATTATCAGATAAAATTTCATCAACACTTGCATTGTATGGAAATACTTTCAAATAACATTTTCTTGAACTTAAATGTCTTAAAATATTTTGTTTAACGCCATAATCAATTACGCTAACTCTAAATTGATAATCTTCGCAAGGGATTTCATAAGCAATTTTAGTAGATACTTTAGAAGAAAGTTCTAATCCTTCCATTTTAGGAGTTTGAGATAAAATTTTTTGAAGTTCATTTTTGTCAAAAATTTCAGAAGAGATAACAACATTCATTGCTCCCTTACTTCTAATATGACGCACTAATGCACGGGTATCTACATTACTCACTGCAACAATTTTATTTTGAATAAAATAATCTTTGAGAGACAGGTTAGTGGCAGGACGACTAAATATCTCGCTAAAATTTTTACAAATCAATCCGGAAATTTTTATGCTATCACTTTCGCTTTCACTTTCCAAAATACCGTAATTTCCGATATGCACATTAGTCAATACAACAATTTGACCATAATAAGAAGGGTCAGTAAAAATTTCTTGATAGCTCGTCATACCAGTATTAAAGCATATTTCACCAGATGCAGTGCCTTTATATCCAGATGAATAACCTTCATACATTGTGCCATCTTCTAATAAAATGACTGCTTTTTCTTTTTTTTGATATTTTAGATGCATAGGGTATTATTTTTTTAATTTATTCAAAATATTTGTAGTAGAATATCCTTCTAAATAGGGGATTATCTCAACTTTTCCACCATAAGATTGAACAAAATCTGCACCTACAATTTTATCCATTGTGTAATCTCCGCCTTTTACCAAAATATCTGGTTTTACCTTTTTAATTAACTCAAAAGGTGTTTCTTCATCAAATATACAAATATAATCTACACAAATTAATGATGCCAATACTTCTGATCTTTTATCCTGTGGATGAATGGGTCGCTCTTCTCCTTTATTTAAGGACTTTACAGATGTATCAGAATTTAAACCCACTATTAAAATATCCCCTAAACTTCTTGCTTTATTCAAATAATAAATATGCCCAGGATGAATAATATCAAAACATCCATTAGTAAAAACTACTTTTTTACCAAAGAATTTGAATGTATTTGAATATCTTTCTAAATCATCTGCTGAAATAATTTTTTTTCTTAAAATTGTATTAAAATCTGCCATACTAATTTTTAGTTTTTGAATTGATGATTGGTAACAAAATAAAGGATAATCCTCCTGTCATCAAAATTAAAAGAAATTGTGTTCCCCATATAATCCAAGGAAATGCTACTGCCGATGCTTTATCTATTTGATAAAACAACAATAATTCTGTGATTAAAAAGTGATATGCTCCAATTCCACCCGGCGTTACAATTACACCAAATGTTCCAAATAAAAATAATACTAAAATTTTGAAACCGCCTAAATTTTCTGTTGAATCCATTGATAATGCACAAAAATACATTGATAGAAAATAAAATAACCATATTACAATACTCCATATCCAAAAACCAACAGGATGGCGAATTTTATGAATACTTAATAATGGTTGAATTAAATTTTTTATCACTTTTAAAATTTTTGAAATAAAATCTTGATTTGAATTTTCATCAGTTTTTTTTCTGATTTTCATCCAGATAATAATGCTTGCTATTATTAGAATTAAAGCAATAATCAAGTAGGATAGTGATATTTTTTGTGATAGTGGATCTAAAATATACTTATTTAATAGCAGTTGTAAATCATTCCATTGAAATAAAATCACTAACATAAATACAATAAACAGTAATAATAAATCTACCACTCTTTCTGCAATAACAGTTCCTAATGCAATATCCATAGGGACATTGTTATATTTTGCAACCACTGCACATCTTGATATTTCTCCCATTCTGGGCAATCCATAATTTGCTAAATAACCTATCAATACTGATGATGTAGATGTTACAATATCCACTTTGTAATTATAATTTTCTAATAAATAATTCCACCTATATGCCCGAGCAAAATGACTTGCAAAACTTACTACTAATGAAATAGCAATCCACCAAATGTTACTACTCTTAAAAGCATTAATTAATTCTTCTTTTGAAACACTTGTTCTTTTAATTGATAAATAAATCAATAATCCGCCAATGGCTAATAAAACAACATACTGAATTATTTTTTTTAGACGATCATTCACAATATTATTTTGTTAGCAGTTTATTTGTTTTGGTGTCTGGAAAAATTATTTTAGGGCGAAAATTTTTGGCTTCTTCTTTATCCATCCAAGTATAAGAGATGATAATGACTACATCACCTACATTGAATTTTAATGCCGCTGGACCATTTAAGCAAATAATACCACTTCCTCTTTTACCTTTAATAACATAAGTTACAATTCTCTCGCCGTTTCTTTTATTCAAAACATGGACTTGCTCATTTTCCATCAAATCGGCGGCGTCCATTAAATCTTCATCAATGGTAATACTTCCTATGTAATCTAATTCTGCTTGCGTAACAGTTACACAATGTATTTTTGATTTCATTATTCCTATTAACATATCACTAAAAATGCCGTGTAAAGTTGATGAAATTTATTGTATCCTGCAAATTTTATGTTGGTAATTCTTTAATATCCAATGCTAATTTTTTTTCTATCCAGTAATGATATAAATACTTTTGTTCATACTGAAATTTAGGTTCAATTAAATAGATTTTTTGTGAATCATCTTTTATATAATGTAAGTCCATTAAGGTTGAATAGCCGGGGCGTGTGATGATATTATTTGATTTTGCAATCAATTGATTTGTTTCTAAATAATTTTTCCATCCAAGAAATAAATTTCCATCATTTTTTAATGAACCAATGATTTTAAATGCTACATCTTTATTTTTAATTTGCAATGATTTTGCCAATTTTTCAAACACTTTTTCGTAATATATTTTTTCCTTTTTTGTGCCACTAATGATAAATAAATAATAAATTTCTTTTTGTGCTTCTATTTTTTTGAATAATGATAATGGTTGGATATACTTCAAGGTCTTAACTTTCATTAAGTTTTCATTGTGTGATAATTTACCTGCTAAAGATTTTTCTTCATCTTCATAATCAGGAATCCATATTTCATCAAAGTTTTTTAATAATTGAAAATTTAAATTTTGTGCAAATGAAAATATTTTTGGCACTTGTAAATTGATTTGATGAGTAATACAAATACTTTTAATACCTGAATAATAAAATCCGTATCTATTATCTGAAATTATCAAGTCAGGAACAAGTTTAGTTTTGATGTAATTTTCTAAAATTTTTCTTTCATTTCTAATTGCAGAAAAAAAGTGATGAATATTGAAAATGATATTTGATAATAATTTATCTGGATTAAAATTGATGTTGTATGAATGAATATCTTCCTGTAAAATATCTGGAAACAATTTTGAGTAAAATAACTTTTGATTTTCTGTAGAAAAAATAACGATGTGATTTTTTTCTTTTAATTTTTCAATGATAACTGCTGTTCTATTTAAATGACCTGAACCCCAATCTAATACGGAAATGAATATAACTTTATTAGAAATACTATCTAACAATTGCAAGTTCTTTTATGTTTGAAAAAATATATTGCATTTCTTCTTTGATGATATTTGCTACTCTTATATATTCATCTGTTGGGTTAATTGTATTATCTGCTATTTTAGGGTCGTCATAGGGTAATAAAATTTTCTTTTCAGCATTAGGAACATAAGGACAATTTGTTTCTGTTTCGGAACAAACCATTATTGCAGCAAAACTTTTTAGTTGCTTTGTAACTTCCTCAAAATTCTTGCTATACAATGGTAATTTTATACCTTCTATGTCAATTTCAAATAAAGGATTATCGCCTTCTGATTTTTGAATGATTGAAAAACCAAATCTTTTAAATGCTTCAATTGTATTTGGATGAATTCTGGTAACTTCTACACCTCCAGAGAAACAATTCACATTTGAAAAATTATTTTGAATAGCCGCATGTTGAGCTAATACTTGTGCTAAATGGCTTCGCCTGCTATTTTGAACACAAATAAAAATTAAATTAACTTCTTCTTTTTGATGTATTTTATTTTTAATGTAATCCTGTATTTGCTTTAATTTTTCTAATCTTGATTCCTGAATCATTTTTAATCTTTTGAAAAATAATCAGCACTTTGATAAACACCTGTAAGTTCTTTTTTAATCTGCATCAAAACATCATTTGCCAAACTACTTGCTCCAAAGCGAAACCATTTATTATCTAACCATTCATCACCTAACACTTCTTTAACCATTACAAGATATTGCAGTGCAGTTTTAGCATTTGAAATTCCACCTGCAGGTTTCATTCCTACCATTATTCCAGTTTTATCATAGTATTCACGAATGGCTTGTAACATCACATAAGTTACAGGCAAAGTAGCGGCAGGCTGAACTTTTCCAGTGGATGTTTTAATAAAATCAGCACCAGCAAGAATAGCAATTTCAGAAGCACGGCGAACATTATCTAATGTAGATAATTCTCCTGTTTCTAAAATCACCTTTAAACGAGCGTTGTATTTATTGACTATTTCTTTGATAGTTTTAATTTCTTCATAAACCAATTGAAAATTTCCTCTTAAAAATTCTCCACGATTGATAACCATATCTACTTCATCTGCACCATTATCTAATGCAAACTTTGTGTCTTCAATTTTTACATCAAGAGGTGCTTGTCCAGAAGGAAATGCAGTAGATACAGAAGCAACTTTAACATTAGTATTTTTCAAATGTTTTTTAGCAATTTTGACAAATGTAGGATAAACACATACAGCTGCAACAGTTGGTAATCCTTCAATATCATCAGCAAGATGCACGGCTTTATAACACAATTGTTTTACTTTTCCTTCGGTGTCTTTTCCTTCTAATGTAGTTAAATCAATCATATTCAACACCATTTTCAACCCTTCTACTTTGCTTTGTTTTTTAATACTTCTTGCTGTGATGCGAGATAATCTGTCATCTACACCTACTTGATCTACTCTTAAATCATACAAAAATTCCCAATCTTTATTAGAAGAAAATTCTTTCATAAAATTTTTATTAGTTTTACGCAAAAATAAGGAATTAAAAGCAAAATATGGCACAAAAAAAAGTAATTTGGCTCTTTGGCTTATCTGGTGCAGGAAAAACAACTATTGCAAAATCATTGAGTAAAATTTTTATACAAAAAAATATCCAACATTTGATATTAGATGGCGATGAAATAAGAAATACTGTAAATAAAGATTTAGGTTTTTCAAATGAAGATAGAAAAGAGAATATTCGTCGTTCTGCTGAATTTGCAAAGTTGGTAAGTCAGCAAGATATAAATTGTATATGTGCATTTATTACGCCGTTGAAAATGTTGAGGGATATTGTAAGAACGACATTATCTGAAAATGTAATGATTTTTTATATTGATACGCCATTAGAAGAATGTGCTAAAAGAGATGTAAAAGGTTTTTACAAAAAAGCATTAAATAATGAAATACCTGATTTTACAGGAATTACAGCTAATTTTGAATTTCCTGAAAATGAACCTGATGTGATAAAAATTAGCACCGCTAATAGAACTCCTGATGATTGTGCTAACGAGATTTTTAGTTTTATTGAGAAAAACAAATTAGATAAATCCAAAATATAAGTTAGATTGTTCTAAAAATTACAACCACTTTTTCTTTCTAAAAATATAAAGAATAACAACAGTAGATAATATCATTAAAGATAATGAAAATGGATAACCATATTTCCATTCTAATTCAGGCAAGAATTTAAAATTCATTCCATAAATACTTGCAATTAAAGTAGGGGGCATAAATATCACAGATACCACTGTAAATATCTTGATGATTTTATTTTGTTCAATGTTAATTAAACCAAGCATTGAATTTTGTAAAAACTCTAATCTTGTGAAATTAAAAGATGTATGGTCAATTAAAGAGGCGATGTCTTTTAATAACACCCTGATTTTTTCTAAATTTTCATCTTTGATAACTTCATTTCTAATTAAAAGTGATAATACTCTTTGGGTATCAAATAAATCTTCACGCACACTTATAAGTGCTTCTTGATAAAAGTTAATTTTCAAAATAATTTTTTCATCATTTGCAGAAGCAGAAAGTGTTGCAGATTTACTGATAGAATTTATTTTTGCTGATAAAAACTCAATAATATCAGCATCGTTATCAATACCTTGTTCTAAAATAGCAATTAAAATTTTTAAGGCATGATTGTAATGAGAAGGTTGTTGTTTAATTTTTTTGACAATTTCTTGAAATACTCTTGATTCAAAGTTTCTATTTGTTAGAATCACATTATCTTTTACAATAATACTAACATCTGTATCTTCAATTTTTTCTGATTGAGGTAAAAAGTTGATAAACCTTGTAATGATTTTAATAGCATTATCTTCTTCAATGTATCTTGAACTTAATTCAATTTCTTCTTGTTGTTGTTTGGAAGGGAAAGTAACACCAAATTTTTCTTCAATGGCACTTATATCGTGAGCACTTCCGTTTTGAATATCAATCCAGATAAAGTTATCCCATGAGGGCAATTCATCAAATGAATCTACCTTTATTTGAGAGTAATCGGGGATAACAAATGCTCTGATCATAATCCATATTCAAAATAAATTAATAGAAAATTTTCGCCGCAAATATGCAAAATATATTTGGAAATAATGCAAACTATTTTGTATAATTGCCCCCGCTAAAAAAATGGTCCCGTAGCTCAGTTGGATAGAGCAACAGCCTTCTAAGCTGTGGGTCGCAGGTTCGAATCCTGCCGGGATCACTCTCAAATTTCAGTTTGAATAACTTTGTTCCCCTTATTACTGGTGCGTTTGTTGTAGTATTTAGTATTACTTTGGTGTTTTTACTCTTGTTTACAAATTACTTTGATTATTTATCAAACACTAAAAAAATCATTACTGTCATTATTCTTGTATTGTACACATTTTATAGAATCTACAAGGGTTATATCATTTTTAGAAGAAAGTAAAGATATGATTTTTACTTTTTACTTACTTTGTAATAACGAATGAGCAAAGCAACTAAAAGTATAAATATTAAAAATGTAATAGAAGATAAAATATAAATTAAAACTTTACTTTTTTGTATATCTTCTTTGATGGGATTTAAACTTTTTTCATTTTCTTCTCTTAGTTTTTGTTCTTTTACAATAAATTCTTTTTGTGCTTCTTTTAATAATTTCTCTTTTACCTGTGGTGAATTGAATATCTTTTCTTTTATTTCATTGTAGTTCTTTAAATTTATGAGTGCTAATTTATAATTGCCAAGAGTATCGTAAATCATTGAAAGTTCATAATATATGTCTTTTTCTAAATATAAGTCAGGATAATTTTTTAGCAAACTAAGGGATTTATTAAGATATTGTTCTGCAATTTTAAATTTTCCTTTGTGATAGTTGATATCACCAATGGTAAAAAGTATTTTACTTAAAATCATCTTATCATCTGACTTTTCTGCTAATTTCAATCCATTTTCTGCTATTGCTAATGCAGTATCTAAACTGACTTTTTTATATTCTAATGATAAATGATAAAGTGTTTTAATATAGTTCGTATCAGTTTTTTCTTTTGTAAAAGAAGAAAGAACATTTTTTAAAGAATCGATTTTATTGTTTTGTGAAATAAGAATGTTTTGAAACACAATTAATACAATAAAATAAATTTGAAAAAAATTTTTCATAAGTTTTTAAGGACAAAGATAATTAAGATATTAAAAATGAAAAAGTAAAAATAAATTTTACTGACAAATATCTTTAATACCAAAATATGTATAGTTATATTTTTAATTCTAATTAACTTTCAAATCAGACATCTGATTTAGTATATTTGCAAAAAAATAAAATTATGAGAGTTGCTATAAATGGTTTTGGCAGAATAGGTAGAGGGTTTTTCAAAAGTGCATTTCCTCACAAAGAAATTGAAATAGTTGCTATCAATGATTTGACAGACACAAAAACTTTGGCACATTTATTAAAATACGATAGTGTGCACGGAAAATTTTTAGATGATATTTCTTATACAGATAATCAATTAATTGTTGCTGGGAAAAAAATTCCCGTTTATTCAATTAAAGAAGTTGATAAATTACCATGGAAAGATTTAGATGTAGATATAGTCATTGAAAGCACAGGATTATTTTTAGATAAACAAAGTGCCGAAAAACATTTGCAAGCAGGTGCTAAAAAGGTTTTATTAAGTGCTCCTGCAAAGTCAGAAGGAATTAAAACAATTGTAATGGGTGTAAATGATTCTTTATTAAATAAAGATGATTTAATAGTTTCAAATGCTTCCTGCACTACAAACTGTGCGGCTCCAATGATTAAAGTTGTTTTAAAATTCGGTATTGAAAGTGGTTATGTGAGCACTGTTCATGCTTATACTGCCGATCAAAGATTACACGATGCACCTCATAAAGATTTAAGAAGAGCCCGTGCGGCCGCGGTAAATATCGTTCCAACATCTACTGGTGCCGCAAAAGCAGTTACAAAGATATTCCCAGAATTATCAGGTAAATTAGGTGGTTGTGGTATTCGTGTGCCTGTATCTGATGGTTCATTAACAGACATTACTTTGTTTGTAAAAAATCCACCAAAGAATGCCGATGAAGTGAATGACTTATTCAAAAAATACGCTGATGGCGAATTAAAAGGTATAATGCAATATAGTGATGAACCATTAGTTTCTTCTGATATTGTAGGCAATCCTCATAGTGTAATATTTGACTCTGAATTTACAAGCGTTATTGGGAATATGATTAAACTTATAGGATGGTATGATAATGAATGGGGATATAGCAATCGCCTTGTGGATTTGAGTAAAAAAATGTATTCATTAAAATGATTACAGAATTAATTTTTGCTTCTGCCAATACGGGTAAAATAAAAGAAATCCACCAAATATTAGGAAATAACTTTATTATTAAGGGTTTAAAAGATGTTGGTATTACTGAAGAAATTCCTGAAACAGGAAATACTTTTTATGAAAATGCCTTAATGAAAGCCAATTATGTTTTTCAAAAAACTGGAAAAAATACTTTTGCAGATGATAGCGGATTGTGTATTGATGCATTGAATGGCGAACCGGGCGTTCATTCTGCTTATTATGCAGGGTTACCTAAAAATGATGAAAGAAACATTCAAAAAGTTTTATCTCAATTAAAAAATATTGAAAATCGTCATGCAAAATTTTTGTGTGTTATTTGTTTAATACTTAATGGGAAAATACACTATTTTGAGGGAGAGTTGAAAGGTAATATTGCTTTGCATCCATCAGGTATAAATGGTTTTGGCTATGACCCTATTTTTATTCCTGAAGGATATAATAATACATTAGCAGAGTTAACATCAGATATAAAAAATTCAATTTCTCACAGATATAAAGCATTAGAGAAAATGAAGTTGTTTTTAAGTGCTAAAAATTAAAGTTGTTTTTGAAAGCAAATTATTTTGTTTATTTTTTGTATAAAATTGTTTTAGTGTAATAAAATATGTATTTTTGTTTGTAAAAAATTTTATGGAAAAGATAAAAACCATCATCATTGATGATGAAAAAAATAGTAGGGATAACACAAAAATGATGTTGAATAAGTATTTTACTGAGATTGAAATTATAGGAGAAGCAGAAGATGGTATTAAGGGAAGAAAATTAATAAATGAATTACATCCTGACCTTGTTTTTTTAGATGTAAATATGCCCGAATTAAATGGATTAGAAATGCTTGAAAGTATTCCTGAAAATGAAAGAAATTTTTATGTGATATTTTTAACCGCTTATGGTGATTATACAATTCAAGCCATTCGTGCTGGGGCAGTAGATTATTTGATGAAACCACTTATTAAGGATGAACTTATTAATGCTATTAAAAGAGTGAGTAAATTTATTAGTGAAAAGAAAAACACATCTACATCTGCAAAAACACAAGGGTCTAAACTAATGGTTTCACATGCAAAAGGTTTTACTCTTATTGACTTTGATGAAATAATAATGTTAGAAGCATCAGGTAATTATACAGATTTTTATCTTACCAATAACCGAACTATCATTGCTTCTAAAACATTAAAGGACTACGAAGAAATTTTAGATAAAAATTTATTTTTTAGAGTAAGCAGAAGTGCAGTTGTAAATTTAAAGCATATTAAAGAGTATAATAGTTCAACGGAAAAATTGATATTAACTGAAAACAAAGAAATCAATATATCCCGCACTAAATGGGCAGAATTTTCCGAAGTTATTCGTAACAATACCATCAACCCACATAAGTAGTTTTAGTAAATGAGGATACTATTTATTTATTTTCTTATTTTTTTATTTCAAAACATTTTTGCTCAAAATGTTTCATTTCCTTTTTATCATTACGAATCTGAAAATGGATTAATTCACCTAAATGTTTTATCAATTAAACAAAATAAAAATTATATTTTATATGCAGTAACGCAAGGAGGCGTGTATGAGTTTGCAGGACAATCTTTTCAAAAAAAACAAGAATTTTCATCACTTAAAAATATCCGAAATATCTTTTTTAATGATACTACTACATTTTTAGTTCATAGAGATTTAGGGCTTTTTTATTTTTCAAAAAATAAGGTAAAGCCATTTTTTAATAATAATCCTTTCAAAAGACCATCTGATGAAATCTATTTATTAAATAACTTTTGCTACAACTATACTGAACAAATTTCTTTAGAATTTTATGATTATATTCATAAAGTATATTACAATGATTCCATTCTGTTATCTGATAATTCTAACTTTGCATTATGTGTAAATCAAATAAATAATAAACTTTTAGTAGGAAGAAGAAAAGGTTTGTATGTTGTAGAAAATAACAAAGTAAAACTACTTCCCGCATTTAAAAAAATTCCTGTTTATTCAATTTTTCATAGAAAAGATAAACATTTGTTGTATTTGGGTTCTAATCAAAAAATTTATATTTGTGATGATAGTTTATTTAGAATAAAATATACTATTCCCGTTAATGTCCCTGTTTCTAAATCATCAAATTTGGTTTTGTTTAATTTAGAAAAAAATATTAGTAAATTATTAGTTGATAAATATGATAGAATTTGGTTTTGCACGCAACCTGATGACAATTTATATTTGGTAGAAAATGAAAAAGTGTATGATGTATTTGAATTCTTAAATATCTTGCCTGTTTTAATCAATGATATTTATTTAGATAATTTCAACAATGTTTGGATTTCTACTTTTAACGATGGTATTTATCAAATCAACTCAACATTCTGGCAATCTTTTAGAATATCTGCTTTTGAAAAATATCTTTCTGTTCATAATATAGAATCGCTTTCATCAAACTTATTTTTTGCTACCAATAATGGTTTGTATTTTTCTGATACTACTCAACCCAATTTTATTCAACCTATTATCAATGCTGATAATTTTTTTAATAAAGAAATATTCTCAATTATAAATTACAACAATAAAATTTACGCATCTGAATACACTGCATTTGAACATGTTTCCATCAAACAAAATAATACTTCAATAAATATATTTCCTTTCAAATACCTTGCTATTAAAAATAATCAGGAGATAATTGTTTCAGATATTACAAATAATGCTTTGAAATTTAATTTGAATAAAAACAAAATTACCGATACAATATTTAAACCAACTGATTTTAGATTAACTATTAAACATCTGTTCTGTTATGACAAAAAAATCTATATTTCTACAAATAAAGGTTTATTTATTTACGATGAAACTCAAAAGCAAATTATCACAAAAATTGAGGATAATGATGTCAGAAAAGTTGTTTTAATTGATAATCAATTGTATGCATTGTATGAAAATAAAATTTACAATTTAGATCAAGAAAAAATATTTTTTGATGCAGAAAAATGGAACATTATTACTATAACAGATTTTGAAAAGTTCAATGAATATTTCTTTGTTTCATCAGAAGAAGGACTTTTAATTATTGACAAAAATTTAAATATTATCAACTTTTTAGGTAGAAAAAATGGTTTAATATCAAATGTTATTAACGATATTTTAATTTCCAATAATATCTTATATGTTGCTACTGATAAGGGTGTTTCTTATACAAACATTCAAAATTTATTAAATTTTAATTTACTCATCAACACACCTGTTATTACATCAATTTATACTAACAACGACACTTTTAATTTATCAATATCACAATCATTAGTTTTCAATAAAAACACTCAAGATATTTACTTCAACATTGTTTGTCCAAATTTTAATCCTCTTACAAAAATTACTTATCAATATTCATTAAACAATTCTGAATGGATTGATTTTGAAAATACACCTTTACATTTTTCATCTATTGCAGGCGGAGATTATATTTTACAAATAAGAGCCACAACCGATAAGATTCATTTTACACCACCATTTCAAATTTCATTCAAAAAAGAATTAAGTTTTTCAGAAGAAAAATGGTTTTGGGAATTGATAATCATTTTAGGTATTCTAATCATTTTAATCATCAGTTATATTATTCGTAAAATTGAAAAAAAGAAAACAGAAGAAAGATTAAAAATTATACAACAAATGAATTTACTCAAGCATCAGGCAATGAATGCTATTTTAAGCCCTCACTTTATTTTTAATTCCCTAACTGGTATTCAAAATTACATTTTAAAAAACGATGTGGATAAGGCAAGTGATTATTTATCAAAATTTTCTCGCCTTATTAGAATGATTATTGAAAGAGCATCTTCACCTACCATTACATTAACAGATGAAATTAAACGACTTCAATTTTATCTGGAATTAGAAAAAGAAAGATTTCAGGATAAATTTGATTTTGAAATTATCATTGATGATAATGTTGATGTAAATAATATTGAATTACCGAATATGATTATTCAGCCATACCTTGAAAACGCTATATTGCACGGCATTTTACCTAAAAAAGATAAAGGACATTTATCAGTATCATTTAGTATAAAAAATGAAGATAAAAAATTTTTAGAAATTCTTATTGAAGATGATGGAATAGGCATCATTAAAGGCGAAGAAAAGAAACCTAAACATCATAAATCGCTTGCTACTAAAACTATTGCAGAAATTTTAAATATTAATTCACAACTTTATGGCAAATATCAATCCGTGCAAATAATTGATAAATCAACCATTCAGCCCAATTTATCAGGAACTATTGTAAAAATTTTAATTGAATTATGATAAATAAAAAAACATACATATATCTTTTATCTTTCTTTATTTTACAATTATCTGCTTTTACTTTTGCTCAAAGTATTAAATTCTTTCCCGATACAATTTTTGTCTGCAAAAACGATAGTGTAAAACTTTCTATTCCCAAAAATATCCTTTCAAAATCTTTGAATATTCAATGGATTACACCTTATTCAATCATTTATCACACATCATCTATTACTACTTTTAATGAAGGAAAATATATTCTTAAACTTAAAACTAATCAATCTATTATTATTGACTCTGTAATCATTGTCAAATCTGATATTCCAAAGTTTAGTATTCCAGATACTATTATGTGCGTGGGTAAGCCATTAAAAATTTCACTTATTCATCCTGTTTACAAATTTTATTTTCAAAATGATAAAACACCCACCAAACAAATTACAATTAATGAGCCAGGCACTTATTCTATTCAAGTTTCAAACAAGGGATGCACTATTACAGAAAAATTTCAGGTAAAATCAATTTATCCATCAGGTATTGAGCATAATGAATATACCTTTTGTGTAAATGAATTACCAAAAAAAATTTCGCTCAAACATAATGGTGTATCAAAATTATTGTGGAGTAATGGTTCTACTCAAAAAAGCATTGATGTTGATAAAGATGGCATTTACTGGGTTAATATTCAAGATAAATTCTGTGGTAATAAAACAGATACTTTTGAAGTAAAACTAAAACCTTGTAATTGCGAAATTTTAGTGCCTAATACTTTTTCACCTAATGACGATGGCAAAAACGATTATTTTTTTCCAATTCTTTCTTGTGAATACTCGTATTTTAACTTCACAATTTACGATAAATGGAATAATGTTGTTTTTTCATCAGATAATCCAAATGCCAAGTGGGATGGCAAATACAAAGGCAATCTGTTGCCCGAAGATGTATATATCTACAAAATTGAAACTATTGAAAAAAGCAATAATAAAAAAAGCGTTCGCACAGGTAAAGTAGCACTAATTAGATAAAAATATCTTATGACTTATTTTTTAATTGCAGATAGTGGCTCAACTAAAACAGAATGGGCACTTATTACTAAACAACAAGTTTTATTAAGATTTCAAACAAAAGGAATCAATCCTTATTTTCTTAATGAAAAACAAATTGCACATTTGTTATCAACAGAATGTTTGCCATATCTTTCTAAATATCTCAATTTATTGCAAGCCGTGTATTTTTATGGTGCTGGATGTAGCACAAAAGAAAACAAACTCAAATTGATTCATAGCATCAGAAATGTTTTTCAAATAGAAGAAGTGCATATCTGGCACGATATACTTGGAGCGGCAAGGGCTACCTGCAAAAAAAATAAGGGAATAGTTGGCATTCTTGGCACAGGAAGTAATGCTTGTGTGTATAGTGGCTTAACTATTATCAATACTGCTGTTTCTTATGGTTATCTTTTTGGCGACTATGGAAGCGGAGCACATATAGGAAAAACTTTTGTTCAACATTATTGCGATAATACATTGCCCAAAGAATTAAAAATTGAATTTGAAAAAGCGGGCTACAATGCAGAAAAAATTTTAGAAGGTGTTTATCAAAACCCAATGCCATCTCGGTTTTTAGCATCTATTTTTCCATTTGTAATAAAGCATAAGCACCATTCATTTGTAAAAGAATTAATAGAAAATTCATTAAAAAAATATTTTGAAATACAGTTATTACCTATTGTTACCGAAAAATATGACTTACATTTTGTTGGCAGTGTGGCTACTATTTTGAAAGAAGAATTAACTAACATTGCTAAACAATATAATCTTAGACTTGTAAATGTAATGAAACACCCAATGGACGGCTTAATAGAATATCATCAAGGAAAATGATTTTTTGTCAGTATTCATCTGCAGCATTTTTAATTTTAAGTCATTAAGCAGAATAAACTTAACTAAACACTAAAAATTTTCACTTTTCACACTTCACTTTTCACACTTCACTCATTTTGCTTCACTCAATAAAACCTACCGTTCACTCAATAAAACCTTCCATTCACTCATTAGTTTTACACTTTTCCCATTTTTATTAAACTAAGGCATTGATATTGCGTATAAATATCAAAAATTAACTTATGAAACAACTTAAAATTTTACCCAAAATTACCAAAAGAGATGAAAGAACTTTAGATTGGTATTTTAGTGAAGTAAGTAAAGAAGAGTTAATTACTCATCACGAAGAAGCAGAACTGGCAAGACGAATCAAAATTGGCGATAGCGAAGCATTAGATAAATTAGTAAGAGCCAATCTTCGTTTTGTGATTTCAGTGGCTAAGCAATACCAAAATATGGGCCTTCCATTACAGGATTTAATCACTGAAGGAAACATTGGACTTATTAAAGCCGCCCAGAGATTTGATGAAACAAAAGGGTTTAAGTTTATATCTTATGCGGTATGGTGGATTAGACAATCCATTTTGCAAGCCATAGCGGAGCAGTCCCGCATTGTTCGCTTACCTTCTAACAAAGTTGATAATATTACCAAAGTGAACAGAATTATATCCAAATTAGAACAAGATGAAGAAAGAGAACTTACCATTTATGAAATTGCTGAACATTCCGAATTAAACATTGAAGAGGTAAAAGATGCATTGATGTTTAATGTAAAATCTACCAGTTTAGATGCCCCAGTTTCTTTTTCTGAAGATGCAAATTCATTAGTAGAATTTATTGCCGACGAAAATGCCGATTTACCTGATTATCATCTTGAAAAAGAATCATTAAGAGAAGATTTGGAAAGAATTTTGAAAATACTTCCACCTCGTGATGCAGAAATTGTAAAAGCTGCTTATGGATTCAATGAAATTTATCCATTGTCATTAGATGAAATAGCCCGTCGTTTTAATCTTACCAAAGAAAGAGTTCGCCAAATAAGAGATAAAGCCATTATGAAATTAAAATACTTCCACAAATCAAAAATACTCAAGCCCTATATTGCTTGAAAAAATATGTATAATACTTATCAATTAATTGCAAGTTCTGTAAAAATTTATCTACATTTATTTTTTGTTTGAGGTTGGCAAACTAAAACTTTCTCTAATTTGTAATTTATATTTTATTAATTGTTTGTTTATAAATTCCAACTTTAATATGTTATGTAATTAGTATAATTTTTATTGAATAAATACTGATGGTTTAAAGTATTAGCAATGCTTTTATTTTAAATGGAAGTTTTTCAGGAATAGATTTATAATTAAATATAATTAAAATGATTAAATTTGCATTAGAAATTTATTCAAGATTTTAATAAAATTCCTTTTTAATCTTTATTTAATTAAAAAATGAAAGAAAAGATTAATAAAATAATTAAATACTCAAAGACAGAAGATGGGATAAAAGATATTTTTGTTTTAGTTATTATATTAATTTTTGTATTGTTTATTGTTTATGTTGATTTTGAAAAAAATAAAGAAATGAAATTACTTTATAATTATGGAAAGAGAACCTATGCAAAGGTTATAGATATTAACCCAAGTAGAAATGGTTTAAGCTGGATAAAATATGTATATATTGTAAATAAAAAGAGTTACATAAGTGAAGAAAGAACAGCAGTAACTAGAAATATATTCATAGGTGGTTTTTACAAGGTTATATATTATCCTAAAAATCCTGAAAAGCATTTAATTTATTTTGAAGATGTTTTATTTGACACAATTCCAAAAACACCTTTAAATAAAGTAAAAATTGATAGCATTATTAAAAGGAAAATAAAGAGTAATTATTATTATGTAAAATATAAATATAATTAGTTATGTTAATTTACATATTAAATTTAATTTAATCTCTGGCAGATGTCTTTTAAAAGCAGATTTTTTGCTTACTTTTTTCTAAAAAAGTGAGAAGAAATATGTTGTTTCTTTGAAATATTCAGAAATCTTAGTTACTTTATTTAGAATCGTTTAAAATTATTTCATAAAAAATTAACTTACCTAAATTTTTCCTACTTTTGCGGAAAAATTTAAAAAATGGTAACACAAGTTGGTTTTTATGCAAATGATAATCTTGTTGAACAATTAGGATTATCAAAATGTAAAACAATTTACTGGAATTTAGATGTTCCTCATTTAGTTACAGAAACTTTACTAAGGAAACAAGGCGTACTTACTGATACAGGTGCTTTGATGGTAGATACAGGTGAATTTACTGGTAGAAGCCCAAAAGATAAATTTGTTGTAAAAGATAGTATTACTGAAAATACTGTTTGGTGGGGAGATGTTAATCATCCATTTGACAGCAATAAATTTGATGCTTTATACAACAAAGTAATTAAGTATTTAGAAGGAAAAGAAATTTTTATTCGTGATGCTTATGTTTGTGCTCATCCTCAATATCGCTTGAATTTGAGGGTTATTACAGAAACACCTTGGGCAAATTTATTTAGTTACAACTTATTCTTACGCCCTACAAAAGATGAAATTAAAAATTTCAAACACGATTGGTTAATTATAAATGTCCCTGAATTTAAGGCAAATGCTAAAGAAGATGGAACTCGTCAGCATAATTTCACCATCATTAATTTTACTAAAAAAGTTATTTTAATTGGAGGTTCTGCATATACGGGTGAAATTAAAAAATCAGTTTTTACAGTATTGAATTATATTTTGCCACAAGAAAAAAATGTGCTTTCAATGCATTGCTCTGCAAATATTGGAAAAAAAGGAGATACCGCTATTTTCTTTGGATTGTCTGGAACAGGAAAAACCACTTTATCTTCTGACCCAGAAAGATCACTCATTGGTGATGATGAACACGGATGGAGCAATGAAGAAATTTTTAATTTTGAAGGTGGATGCTATGCTAAATGTGTGAATCTCTCAAAAGAAAAAGAACCTCAAATTTTTAATGCAATCAAATTTGGAGCTTTACTGGAAAATACACGCTTTTATCCCGGTACATCTACTGTAAATTATGATGATATTTCTGTTACAGAAAATACAAGAGTTAGTTATCCTGCTTATTATATTGAAAACGCTGTCATTCCTGCAATTGGTAAAAATCTTCAAAATATATTTTTCTTAACCTGCGATGCTTATGGCGTATTTCCTCCTATTTCAAGATTAACTATTCCACAAGCAATGTATTATTTTATTTCTGGCTATACAGCAAAAGTTGCAGGAACTGAAATGGGTGTAACTGAACCTACTGCTACATTTTCTGCTTGTTTTGGCAAAGCATTTTTACCATTACATCCTGCAAAATACGCTACATTATTAGGTCAAAAATTAGAGAAATCAAAAATTAATGTTTGGTTAATCAATACTGGATGGATTGCGGGTGGTGCTAAAAAGAGCAAAAGAATAAGTTTATCTTATACTCGTGATTTAATTCACGCAGCATTGAATGGAGAATTGGATAATGTTGAATTTGAAAAGATTCCATATTTTAATTTAGAATTTCCAAAATCTTGCAGAAACATACCATATAATATATTAAATCCTCGTGCATCTTGGGAAAATGCAGAAGATTATGATAAAACTGCATTGGAATTAGCTAAAAAGTTTGTTGAAAACTTTAAAGAATTTACTGACCTTGCATCTAAGGAAATTATTGAAGCAGGACCACAAATTGAAAAAATTACTGTAGAATAATTTGCAAAAAATTAAAGATTGCCCTATTTTTGCGGCAAAATTTTTACGGAGGGTGTAGCTCAGTTGGTTAGAGCGTCAGATTGTGGCTCTGAAGGCCGTGGGTTCGAGTCCCATCATCCTCCCCAAACGGCATCTGAATAAGATGCCATTTTCATTTTTAGAAATATCATTAAAAATTGTTTATGTCAAAAAAAATTTCCACTGCTTTAGTTTCGGTTTTTAATAAAGATGGTTTAGAACCTATCATTAAAAAATTAAATGATCTTGGAGTAAAATTATATTCAACAGGTGGCACTTTTGAGTTTATTCAAAAACTAAATATCCCTGTTATTAAAGTAGAAGATATTACTCAATTTCCTGAAATTCTTGGAGGAAGAGTAAAAACTTTACATCCAAAAATTTTCGGAGGTATTTTATTTAGAAGAGATAATAAAGAAGACAATGTTCAAATTCAACATCATTCAATTCCTCCTATTGATTGTGTCATTGTAGATTTGTATCCATTTGAAGATACTGTAAAATCTACCAAAGATGAACAAGCTATTATTGAAAAAATTGACATAGGCGGAATTGCATTAATTCGTGCTGCTGCTAAAAACTTTAAAGATGTATTAATTGTACCTCATAAAAATTTCTATTCAGAATTTTTGAATTTATTAGAAACGAAAAATGGACAAACCGATATTGATGATAGAAAAAAATTTGCGGCTTATGCTTTTGCAGTTTCATCACACTATGATACAATGATTTTCAAATACTTTAATTCTGATTTTCAATTGCCATATTTCAAAGAAAGTTTTCTTGAATCTAAACCATTAAGATATGGCGAAAATCCTCATCAAAAAGCTTATTTGTATCCCTTTAAAAAAGAAGGTTTTGAACAATTAAATGGTAAAGAAATTTCATACAACAATCTTTTAGATATTGATGCCGCTGTTCAGTTAATAAATGATTTTAGTGATCCAACATTTGCTATTATTAAACACAATAATGCTTGTGGCGTTGCTACTCGTTCAAACATTTATGAAGCATATCTTACAGCTCTTTCTTCTGATCCTTTATCAGCATTTGGAGGTGTTTTGGTAGCAAATAGAAAAATTGATTTAGAAACAGCAAAAGAAATTAATAAATTATTTTTTGAAGTGTTGATTGCACCAGATTATGATAAAGACGCATTAGAAATTCTAAAAAGCAAAGCCAACAGAATTATTTTATTAAATAAACTATCTACATTACCAGATTATACATTCAGATCGGTTATCAATGGTGTGTTATATCAAGAAAGAGATAAGAAGATAGAAACAAAAGAGGATTTGAAATGTGTTACTGAAAAATGCCCATCTGAAAGTGAAGTAGATGATTTATTATTTGCTAATAAAATAGTAAAGCATACAAAAAGTAATGCAATAGTTATTGTAAAAAACAAACAACTAATAGGTAGTGGTACAGGTCAAACATCAAGAGTAGATGCAGTAAGACACGCTATTGAAAAAGCACACAAGTTTAATTTTGATACAAAAGGTGCAGTATTAGCAAGCGATGCTTTCTTCCCTTTTCCAGATAATGTTGATTTAGCCCATAGTGCAGGAATTACCGCTATTATTCAACCAGGCGGTTCAATTAAAGATAAAGATAGTATAGACGCTTGTAATAAATATGGTATTAGTATGGTATTTACAGGTGTGAGACATTTTAAACACTAATATTAAAAGTTTAGCTTGAAAAGTAAATGCATTATATACATTATTTTATTTTTACTTGCTAATGTGCAAATTCATGCACAAGCAGATAGTATAAAGGAATTATCAAGATTTTCGTTACACTTTCAAAGCACTATTATAGATCAATATAAATTTCCATTCAATGCTAAATATTCCGGGCAAAACAGTTTATCTGATAAAGAAGAAAATAGAATTTCCATAACATCAACACTATTTGCAGGAATGAGATTGTGGAAACATTCTTCAGTATTTATAAACCCTGAATTGGCAGGCGGAGAAGGGCTAAGTCAAACATTAGGTTTGGCAGGTGCTACAAATGGCGAAACTTTTAGAATTGGAGATCCAAAACCAGCTATTTATTTAGCAAGATTATTTTTTCAACAACTCATTAATTTGAATACTGGAAAAAAAGATGTGAATCCAAACATTGACCATTTTAAAGGTGAAGATTTTAATCAAGTAGAAGATAGTATTTCAGATGTATATTTAAATTTTGTAATTGGAAAAATTTCAATAGCTGATTATTTTGATGATAACAGTTTCGCTCACGACCCTCGAACAGAATTTATGAATTGGGCTTTAATGGCTTCTGCTGGCTGGGATTATCCTGCAAATACTCGTGGTTATACCACTAGTGCTGTTGTAGAATTATTTTCTAAAAAATGGGAAGCAAGAGCGGGCATTTCAATGGTACCAAAAGAAGCCAATGGCAACATGATGGATGAGAATATACATAAAGCCCACAGCATTACTACGGAATTAGTGAGAAATTTTAAATTGTGGAATAAACCCGGCACCATCAGATTTTTAGGTTTTTATACAACTGCAAGAATGGGCAATTATATTCAGGCAACCAAAGATTCTGCTCCCGATATTACTAAAACCCGTCAATATGGTAGAACTAAATATGGCTGGGCAATAAATATTGAACAATTTTTAAATGAACAATCCGGTATATTTTTGAAATATAGCTGGAATGATGGTAAAAATGAAACATGGGCTTTTACTGAAATTGACAGATCTTTATGTGCTGGAATAAGCTGGTTTCATCTAATACCAAAAGCAGATGATAATATTGCATTGGCTTATGTAGTGAATGGTATTTCTAATGAACATCAACAATATCTGAAAAAAGGTGGATTGGGCTTTATGATAGGTGATGGAAATCTGAATTATGGCTACGAACAGATACTAGAATTTTATTACAAAATTGCTCTCAAAAAAAATAATATTTACCTAACAGCAGATTATCAGTTTATTTTAAATCCCGGCTATAATAAAGACAGATCAGGACCGGTAAATGTATTTTCTATTCGCACTCACATTCGTTTATAACGAAATGGTTTTTAATTTAAACTCAAAATACAAAAGGATATATTACTTTTGAAATTTTTTACTTCTCTTATTTTGAAATTTTTTTAATGTGTTCAAATAAAATTTCCTCATCACCTTCTACATAAGAATTGTGCGACCACACGATATTACCTTCGCCATCTAATAAAAATGTATGTGGTACATTGATGATATTCAATGATCTTTTCAAATCCTGATTTTCATCCAAATAAACTTCAAATGGCCAGTTTTTAGATTTTACATCTGTAACTACTTTGGCTGAACTTCTTGAATCATCAATAGATACAGCAATAACTTTTACACCCGTTTCTTTTTGCCATTCTTCATAATTTTCTGCAATTGCATCTAATTCTTTTTTACAGGGCTTGCACCAGGTTGCCCAAAAACTAATAACTACGGGCTTTCCATTATTTTTAATAATATCCAGAGTATTTACCTTACTACCATCTAATTTTTTAACCTGTACAGAAGGCATTTTGTCGCTATAAAATAATACGCTCAAGCTCATCATTGCAAATAAAGCAAGTGTTTTCATACATTAAATTTTTAGTGTCCCAAATTTACATTATTATTTTCAATTTATATCAAAATCAAAATTGCATTAAAAATTACTTACTTTTGGCACTCTTAAAAAATAAAATAGATGAACTTCAAAAGAACGCTTGTTACAGCCGCTTTGCCTTATGCTAATGGACCATTGCACATTGGGCACATTGCAGGATGTTATTTACCCGCAGATATTTATGTTCGTTATTTAAGAAGTAAAGGTGAAGATGTAATTTTTATTTGCGGTAGTGATGAACACGGCGTACCCATTACAATTCGTGCTCAAAAAGAAGGCACTACTCCAAAAGCCATTGTGGATAAATACCACGAAATTTTGAAAAACGCTTTTAAAGGTCTAAACATCTCATTTGATATTTATTCACGAACAACAAGTCCTGTGCATTATCAAACAGCACAAGATTTTTTCAGAACATTGTATAATAAAAATGTTTTTATTGAAAAGGAAACTGAACAATTTTATGATCCAGAAGCGAATCAGTTTTTAGCTGACAGATATATTATAGGTACCTGTCCTAAATGCGGATTTGATAAAGCATACGGCGATCAATGTGAAAAATGCGGTACTTCATTAAGTCCTGAAGAACTTATTAATCCAAAATCAGCTCTCACTAATGCAACGCCTATTAAGAAAAAGACAAAAAACTGGTACTTACCTCTTGATAAATTACAATCTAAAATTGCAAACTTTATTGAACAACACAAACACTGGAAACCTAATGTTTATGGGCAATGCAAAAGTTGGTTAGAAAGTAGTGGTGGATTACAAGCCCGTGCCATGACCAGAGATTTAAATTGGGGCGTGCCTGTACCTCCTGAAATTCCAGATTCTAAAGGCAAAGTAATGTATGTGTGGTTTGATGCTCCTATTGGTTATATATCTGCTACAAAAGAACTTTTACCTGATAAATGGCAATTGTATTGGAAAAGTCCTGAAACAAAGTTGGTGCATTTCATTGGAAAAGATAATATTGTTTTTCATTGTATTATTTTTCCTGCAATGTTGATGGAACACGGCGAATATGTATTGCCTTATGATGTGCCAGCCAATGAATTTTTAAATTTGGAAGGTGATAAAATTTCCACATCAAGAAACTGGGCAGTATGGGTAGATGAATACCTTGTTGATTTTCCTCAAAAAGCAGATGTGTTAAGATATGTGTTGTGTGCTACAATGCCTGAAACAAAAGATAATGATTTTACATGGAAAGAATTTCAAACCCGTAATAACAGTGAATTAGCAGATATTCTTGGAAATTTCTTAAACAGAGTGATTGTGTTAATCAACAAATTTTATGATGGAAAAATTCCAAATGCAGGCACATTTTCAAAACAAGATATGCTTTTAATTAACGCCATTTCTGAAGCACCACAAAAAATTGCAGAAAAGATTGAAGTATATAAATTTAGAGATGCCCTTTTTGAATTGATGCAATTAGCAAGATTAGGAAATAAATACCTTGCAGATAATGAACCATGGAAAAAAATTAAATCAGATCCTGAATTGGTAAATACCGTGATGAACTTATCTGCACAAATTGCTGCAAATCTTGCTATACTTTCTGAACCATTTATGCCAGATACTTCACAAAAGATTTTTAAAGCACTTCAGTTACAACCGCTCAAATGGGCAAATGCAGGAAGTATTCACCTTCTTAATGCAGGACATATCATTCAAAAAGAAAGTTTGATTTTATTTGAAAAAATTGAAGATAAAGTTATTGAAAAACAGTTAGAAAAATTGCATCAGAAAAAATCTGAACAACAACAGCAAAATCCCTTGATTAGCAAATTTCCATTAAAGACAGAAATAAATATAGAAGATTTTGATAAATGTGATATTCGTGTGGGAACGGTTATTACTGCTGAAAAAGTTCAGGGAACAGATAAATTGATGAAATTAGAAGTTGATTTAGGTTTTGAAAAAAGAACTATTGTAAGCGGTGTAGCACATTGTTTATCTCCCGATGATTTAATTAATAAACAAGTGATTGTATTAGCAAATTTAAAACCCAGAAAAATTCGTGGAATAGAAAGCAAGGGAATGATATTGTATGCTGAAAATGTAGAAGGCAAATTAGTGCCCGTTTCTCCTCATAATAGTATGCCTAATGGTTCGGTAGTGAAGTAGGGTGTTTGTTTAATTTAAATTTGTTCAAATAGATTTTATTAAATATCTTTGCCAAAAATGAAAAATAATAAATATAATAATTCGCCTCTTAAAGAGGTTCTATGTGAGTTTCAGTTTATTCCTTTCCCAGATAAGCCGTGGGATTTAACTATACCTGGGATTTTTTATGAAAAAGTTAAGGAAAATTATCCTGAAAAACAACAACTATTAGGAGTTAATTATCAAATTTTATCATCGGATGGAAATTTACAGTTACAAATAGATCCAATATTTCCACCTATTTATTTTTTTAATGAAGAAAAATCTATTTTGTTACAAATTAATCCTTATTCTATAATTATACATCAAATAAAGAATTATTCAAATTGGGAAAATTTCAAAAGTATTACGATAGAAAATTTTAATAAATTCAAAGAAATAATTCTTCCAAAAGGATTAAAAAGAATTACTTTGCGTTATGTTAATGTTATTGAATTTGATAAAAATGATTTTAAGTTTGATGAATACTTCAAGTATTACCCTTTTTTATCAAAAGATTTAGAACAAAATTTTAAATCATTTTTTTGTAGAACAGAATTTCCTTATGAAGATAACAAAGAAGTTTTAAGATTAACAATAGCTGATGTTGCTAATCAAAATCCATCAAAAATTTCAATTTTATTAGATTTAGATTATTTAATGAATGTGCCTGAAAGCGTATCTTTTGAAAATATTAGTGATTGGTTGGATAATTCTCATTCAAAAATTAAAAACATTTTTGAAAAATCAATTACTGATAATACAAGAAATTTAATTAAATAACTTATGTTTTTTAATATGCCTTATTCGTTTATACAAGAAATTGATTTGAAAGCTAAAAGGGTGGAAAATTATAACAATGTTTTAGTATTTAATAAAGATAAAAATCTAATTAGCTTGCCTAATAAAAACAAGATAATTCATTATAACGATATTTTTTCAAACTTAGAATTTTTTGATACTTTAAGCAAATTAGATGGGGAAAAATCATACTTTTCTCCATATTCTGAATTTTTTCAGAAAACGATTAAAGTATTAGAGAACAAATATATTTTTGTTAATTTTGATGAGATTAAAAATTTTTTGATAAATAATGTCGATATTATTTCCATATTGTTAGAAGCACCTTATCATATTGAAAGTATTTTTGGAAAAGTTTTGTTAAATCTTGAACTTCATAAAGATTATGAAGAAAACTGGGAAGGATTATTTATTATCATTAAAACTAATTTAGAACCAGAAAAAGCATTAGAATTGGAAAATGAATTATTTGAAAAGTGGTTTGTAAATATCATTGATAAAGTTTCTACAAGATTGAATTTTACTGAAGAATCTTTATGAGTTTTAACTGGATTGAATTTATTGAACTATCAGAAAAACTAATTGATAATTTCAAAGATCAGGCATCTTTTAGAACATCTATAAGCAGAGCATATTATGGTGCATTTTGCCTAGCAAGAGATAAAAAACAAATCAATTCATCAGATAAAAATGTTCATAGAATTGTTATTGAAACTTTTCAAAAGTCAAATAATATAAATGAAAAGAAAGTAGGTAAAATTTTATATGATTTAAGAAAATCTCGTAATGAAGCTGACTATCAAACTAATAAATCATTTGATTTAAATAATACTAAAAAAATTATACAAAAATCCAGAGAAATTGTAAATTTGTTATCAAATTTCTGAATATAGAATTTTTTGTTTATTTAAAATCTCTTCTTTTTGTAAATACTCAAAGAATTTCCTACTACTATTACATCTGAAAATGCCATTGATAATGATGCAATAATGGGCTTCAATAATCCAACGGCGGCTATTGGTATGGCAATTACATTATAGAAAAATGCCCAAAAATAATTTTGTTTAATCTTTTTAATGGTCAATTCGCTTAATTGAATTGCAAACAATAATTTTTCAAAAACATTTTGATGTGAAATAATTATACTCGCACTATCAATGGCAATATGTGATGAACTATTAAATGAAACAGAAACATCTGCTTTTGCCATAGATGGAGCATCGTTAATGCCATCACCAACCATACATACTACACCTTGTTTTTTTAATTCGTCAATTATTTTTAATTTTTCATCAGGTAGTTTTTCATAAAACACATTATCCTTTGAAATACCTAATTCTTCTGCTATTTGAAAACATTTTTCCATTTTATCTCCACTTAAAATATAAACTTTCTTTCCTGATTTTTTCAAATATTCAAGAGTAGTTTTTACATTTTCTCTTAATTCATCTTTTACTTTAAATGCTGCAATCAATTCATCATTGGCTGTAAAAAAAACATCAAATTGTTTAGATAATTCTTTGTGATTATTCAATATTCTAAAAGAACCGATTTTGAAAATGGTATTGCTTGAATCATTTAAATCTTTAAAACTAACACCTAATCCTTTTTCTTCCTTGAAATCTAATAATAAACTTCCTTTTGCACCTTTTGAAGCACAGTATTTACTGATAGAGCGAGCAACTGGATGAACAGATCTGTTTTCGGCAGAATAAACTAATGATAAAATTTTTTCAGTTGAAAATTTATCAGAAAATATCTCCATTTTTTCTACCTGAAATTCTCCTGTAGTTAAAGTGCCTGTTTTATCAAATACAAAAATCTTGGCATTTTTCAAAATTTCAAATGCTGATGATGCTTTGAATAATATTCTGTTTTTTGCAGCAATACCTAATGCTACAGCCACTGCTGTTGGTGCGGCTAATCCCATTGCACAAGGACAAGAAATAACTAATACTGCTATAGATCTCATTATGCTTTCAGAAACATTTTGCAACATAAAGTAATTGATAATAAAAGTTATTACAGAAATAATAATCACTGCTGGCACAAAAATGGCAGATATTTTATCTCCTAATTTTTGAATGTTTGTTTTATCTCTCTGTGCTTTTTTAACGGCTTCAATAATTTGTGCTAATATGGTTTCAGATTTTTTTCTAATTACATACGCTTCTGCACTTCCTTTTATTAAGTGTGTTCCTGCTATTAACTCATCATTTTCTTTTTTGTAAACAGGAATACTTTCACCCGTAATAATAGATTCATTCACTTCTACTTCTCCTATTAATATCTTACAATCTATTGGCACTTGTTCTCCTTCTTTAATCAGAATAATATCTCCAATCATTATATCATCAATAGATACTATTTCATACTTAATATCTTCACCAAATTGAATTTTTTTGGTAGCAAATTTAATTTCGTTACTTTGTTGAAGTTGTTTAATGGCTAATGTTGTTTTAGCAATGCTATATTCTTCAATCAAATTTCCTAACATTACAAATGTCATAATAGCCGCCGCAGTTTCAAAAAATATATACTGATGAGAATGATACATTAACCATCCAAAAATACTATACAAATATGCAGCAAGTGAACCTGTAAGAATAAGCACATCCATATTCGGACTTTTGTGAATAATAGATTGCCATGCTCCTTTACCAAAATGATAAACACCAAGCAATACAACAGGTGTAGATAAAATTAACTGAACATCAAACCTGTGTAAAAAAGAAATATCTACAAGCATGCTTAATAACAATGGGATAGTAAGTATGGCATTAATGAAAAAAAACAAACGAACTTTACGATGATGTTGATGAACATTTTTTTCTTCTTCATCTTTTACGATATATCCACTCTTTTCAATGGCTTTGATAAATTTTTCAAGAGGCACATTATCAGGTTTTTGAAATACAGCTTCTCCCATTGAAAAATCCACAAAGACATCTTTTGCTCCTTCTTTTTCTAAAGCATTTTTGACGGTGGCAGCACAGCCCGTGCAGGTCATTCCGCCAATTTTTAAAACATTTTTTTCTTCAGACATTTTTTTGTGCAAAGTTACTTATTTAGTTTTTAGTGCTGACGATTTTGTTTTACAAAATGTCAGCATGCTGACCGTTAGCGTCTGCATTTTTAGTTTTGAGTAGGGGCGAATTGCCATTCGCCCTTACATTTTGTTTTGTTCAGAACCTCATCCCCCTACCCCCTTCTCCTTGCGAGGAGAAGGGATGTATGGTATATACATTTTGTTCATTCCCCTCTACTTAAAAGGAGAGGGGTTAGGGGTGAGGTTGTGGTTGCTATTCACTATTCACTATTCACTATTCACTATTCACTTTTCATTTTTCACTCTTCACTTATTATTTTCTGTATATTCGCCAACCTAAATTTTTTAAAATGCAATTATTACAACTTTTATTATCTCTTTCAATTCTCGTAGCCATCCACGAATTCGGACATTTTATTTTTGCTAAATTATTCAAGGTAAGAGTTGAAAAGTTTTATTTGTTTTTTGACTTTTTGTTTCCTTTTGCCAATCTTGCTAATTTTTCTTTATTTAAGAAAAAAGTAGGTGAAACAGAATATGGTATTGGCTGGTTTCCATTAGGTGGATATGTGCAAATCACAGGTATGGTTGATGAACAAATGGATAAATCTGTATTACAAACTGAACCACAACCATGGGAATTTAGAAGCAAACCTGCATGGCAAAGATTATTGATAATGCTTGGGGGAATTTTAATGAATGTTATTTTGGGTGTGGTTATTTATTGGATGATATTATTAGTTTGGGGAAAAGAATATATTCCTGCTAATGAACTTAAATATGGCATTCAATGCGATTCTGTAGCCCTTTCAATGGGATTGAAAAATGGCGATCAAATTATTTCTATTGACAATAAACCAGTTGAAAGTATTGAAAAAATTGCTTTGAAAATTGTTATCAATCAAGCCAAAAGTATTCAGGTAAAAAGAAATGGTCAAATAATTAATATACCTATTACTGAACAAAATTTAAGTGATATTTTGGCTAATGTAAAAAATTCAATGTTTGTAATGCCTCGCACACCAGTGGAAGTAGATAGTATAATACCGCATTCTTATGCTGATGATGCAGGGTTAAGAAAAGGTGATATAATAATTCAAGTAGATACCATCCCAGTTTTCTTTTTTGATGAATACCAGTCGGCTGTATTGAAATATAAAGGAAAAGAAAAAGTGCCTTTTAAGATTTTAAGAAATAATGATACAATAGTTGTTCATGCTAATGTTAGTTTGCAAGGAACATTAGGATTTGTAAGAAATGTTGAAAAGTATCTGCCAATAAAAAAAGAAACCTATTCACTATCTCAAGCTATTAAACAAGGCACTAAAAATGCATGGGAAAATATAGTAATGCAGGTAAAGCAATTCAGTGTTTTGTTCAAAGTAAAGAATGCACACAAGCAAGTTGGTGGATTTTATAGTATGTATAAAGCAATGCCTGAAAAATGGGATTGGCGGGCATTCTGGTCATTTACAGCATTTTTATCACTGGTATTAGCATTTATGAATTTCTTACCTATTCCAATGTTAGATGGAGGATATATTTTATTCACATTATTTGAAATGATAACGGGAATTAAAGTGCCAGATAAAGTGATTTATTATGCTAATCAAGTAGGATTGTTTATCTTATTAGCCCTTATGATATGGGCAAATACTGATTGGTTGAGGAATTAACTTTTTAGTATGTATTTTAATTTTCAATGTGCCGACTGCAAGTCCCGACGACATAAAATGTGTCGGGACACTGACCGAAATCGTCATGTGCGTTGGCACATTGAAAAAACAAACAATGTAAAGGCGAATGGCCATAAACCCCTATCTGTAAGGGCGTATGGCGATACGCCCCTACTCAAAACTAAAAACTCAAAACTAAAAATTATTGAATATCTTTGTCGCAAAAAAAAATTATGGCTCAAACTCTTACTAATAAAGAAATTACACCCCGTTCAAAAGATTACAGTCAATGGTATAATGATATTGTATTAAAATCTGGATTAGCAGATTATAGTGCTGTAAGAGGATGTATGATTATTAAACCCTATGGTTATACCATCTGGGAAAAAATGCAACATACTTTAGATAAAATGTTCAAAGATACTGGTCATGTAAATGCCTACTTTCCTTTATTTATTCCCAAATCTTTTTTTAGCAAAGAAGCAAGCCATGTAGAAGGATTTGCCAAAGAATGTGCAGTCGTTACTCATTATCGCCTAAAATTAGATGAAACTACAAAAGAAATTGTTGTTGATGAAGAAGCAAAGTTAGAAGAAGAATTAATCGTTCGCCCCACATCTGAAACAATTATCTGGAATACTTATAGATCATGGATTCAATCATACAGAGATTTACCATTACTTATCAATCAGTGGGCTAATGTAGTGAGATGGGAAATGCGAACAAGATTGTTTTTACGAACAGCAGAATTTTTATGGCAGGAAGGACACACTGCACATGCTACTGCCGAAGAAGCCATTGAAGAAGCAGAAAAAATGCTCAATGTTTATGCGGATTTTGCTGAAAACACGCTTGCAATACCTGTTATTAAAGGTATCAAAACCCCTAACGAAAGATTTGCAGGAGCAGTAGAAACATATTGCATAGAAGCTCTTATGCAAGATGGGAAAGCCCTTCAAGCTGGAACTTCGCACTTTTTAGGACAAAATTTTGCCAAAGCATTTGATGTAAAATTTGCTAATAAAAATGGTGAGTTAGAATATGTATGGGCAACTTCGTGGGGTGTTTCTACTCGTTTAATGGGTGCTTTAGTAATGTCTCATAGTGATGATTTAGGATTAGTGCTTCCACCAAAAATTGCACCATTGCAAGTGGTTATTGTTCCTATTTACAAAGGATTAGATGAAATGTGTGAAATTAAAAATGCAGTTGAGCCATTGATAAAAGGATTATTGAAAAACAACATCACTGTAAAATTTGATGATGATGATAAACAAAGACCAGGTTGGAAATTTGCTCAGTATGAAATGCAAGGAGTTCCTGTTAGAATTGCTGTTGGAAAAAGAGATTTAAGTAATAATCAAATTGAAGTGGCAAGAAGAGATACTCATGAAAAAGTATATTTTTCTTTGGATAACGCAGTAGAGAGTGTTGTAAAATTATTGGATAATATACAGAAAAATTTATTTAGATTAGCCAAAGAAAGATTAGATGCTAATATCCATAAAGTAAACAGTTGGGAAGAATTTAAAGAAGTTTTAGATAATAAAGGCGGATTTGTATATGCTCATTGGGATGGAACATCAGAAACAGAATTAAAAATAAAAGAAGAAACAAAAGCAACTATTCGTTGTATTCCTCTTGATAATCCAAAAGAAGAGGGAAAGTGCATATACTCAGGAAAGCCCAGCCCTCAAAGAGTATTATTTGCAAGAGCATATTAGTAGTTATTTGAATATAAGAAATATTTTATTTATATTTGCATAAAAATTAAAACTATGAAAAAACAAATTTACATTTTAGGTAGTGCTATACTTAGTATTCAGTTAAGTGCGCAAATTACACTTACTCAAACAGGAAATGCACCTGCTTCAGGAGATGTGCAATCAATTAAATACTTAGATTCAACTGCATCATTAAGTAAAACTGCAGGAGCAAATGTAACATTGGATTATAGTTCATCTGTTACAAATTCTACAAATACAGCTGTAACAATGGTTACATATACTACTGCATCATCAATCCCTGGTTCATCAATGTTCACTTCTGCAGGAGCAAATGTTGCTGCAACTGATAGTTCGGAATTTTACAAATCAACTTCTACAACTTTAGAAATGTTGGGAAATTTGTCTGCTGATGGTACTTATATTTTTTTTAGTAATAGCATGAAAGTAATGCAGTTTCCATTTACATATCCAAATTCATTTACAGATTCATATTCTGGAACATTGAGTGTTAATGGCATTGGTAATTTTAATCTTACAGGAAATTTAGTTGTTTCTTCTGATGCTTATGGAACGGTTATTCTACCATCATCACCTTCTAATTTAACCTTTAATAATGTTTTAAGAGTGAAAATGTCAAACACAATGAATATTGTAGGTACTGGAACACTTGCTTTTGTTACAGGAACAATGATTACAACAGATTATATGTATTTTAAAAGTGGCACAAAGAATTCGTTTTTTCAAATAAGCTATCAGTATTCAGATGTACCTGCTTTTGGCCCTCCAAGTAATAACTATAGTATAACTTATGACGCATCGCTTCCAGTAAATGTTACGGAAATTTCAAACCAACAACCCTCTTTATTTATCTTTCCAAATCCATCTAATGAATATTTAAAGATACAATTTAATAATGCAGATTATACTAACATTAAAATATCTGATATACAAGGTAAAATTGTAAAAGTTATTTCATTGGTTAAGAATACTGAAGTACAAAATATTGATATAAAAGATTTGTCAAGCGGAACTTATTTTATACAATTATCTGGCTCTGAAAAAGGATTATCTGAAGTTGTATATAAGTTTATCAAAGAGTAATTTTTCTGAGTATAAAAAATCAAGTTTTTCAAAAGCCCTTAAAAGAAATTAAGGGCTTTTTTGATTTTTTTGTGGTTATAGTTTTACCGTCATTGCGAGGGTGAATACCCGAAGCAATCTCATCAGAGATGAGGAATATACATTTGAGATTACTTCGCTACGCTCGTAATGACGGGTTGACTTTTGAATTTACTTCACCTGTGAAATTTATTCTATAATATTTTTAAGATGCATTATTTCACAGGTTCGTAATGACGGCAAAACTCATAACTAAAAATTAAAAACTCACAACTAAAAACTTTTTAATACATTTGCCACCTTATTAAAATTTAGATATGAACAGTTCTTTTAAGAAATTAAACAACATTGTAGGTTGGATTGTATTTGGTATTGCTGCATTTACCTATTTAAGTACTATTGAACCAACTGCCAGTTTTTGGGATTGTGGAGAATTTATTGCTTGTACTTATAAATTAGAAGTAGGGCATCCACCGGGAGCACCAACATTTATGTTGTTTGGTAAGATATTTACATTGTTTGCAGGCAACGATGTAACAAAGGTAGCCATGATGGTCAATGCTATGTCTGCATTAGCATCTGCATTCACAATTTTATTTTTATTCTGGACTATAAGCAGATTAGCATTTAAAATTGTTTCTAAAAATAACAGAGATTATGAATTAAGCATAGCTGAAACTATTGCTATTCTTGGGGCTTCTGCAGTAGGTGCATTGGCTTATACATTTTCTGATTCATTCTGGTTTTCAGCAGTAGAAGGAGAAGTATATGCATCTTCATCTTTGTTTACAGCGCTTGTATTCTGGGCAATATTGAAATGGGAAGAAGAAGATGACACAGATTCTACTTCTGCATGGAGATGGATAGTGTTAATTAGTTACTTGATTGGCTTGTCTATTGGTGTGCATTTATTAAATTTACTGGTTATTCCTGCCATTGTATATGTGTATTACTTCAAAAAATATAAATTTTCTTGGAAAAGTTTCTTTATAGCAGGTATAGTGGGGATTATTTTATTAGGATTTGTTCAATCTATTTTAATTCCTAAAATAGTTAAGTTATTAGCCGATAGTGAAGTTTTTGCTGTTAATAAATTAGGTCTTCCATTTAACTCAGGTATTGTTTTATTCTTTTTGTTCTTAGTTTCTTCAATTGTATTATTCATTATGTATTCTGTAACAAATAATAAAAAATACTATCAATATGGATTTTATTCTTTAATTGCATTTGCAATACTTTCAACATTTAGCGGATTGAGTGGCACTGGTATTTTGTTAAGAATGATTACTTTTGGTTTATTGATTTATGGTATTCAAAAATTGAAAAATAATTTACTTGCATTTAATATCACTATGATGTCATTGGCGGCATTGTTGATCGGTTATTCTACCTTTTTTGTAATTGTCATTCGTTCGCAAGCTAATCCACCAATGGATGAAAACGATCCTGAAAATGCTCCTAATGTTTTATCTTATCTATTAAGAGAACAATACGGCGATTGGCCAATAGTTTATGGTCAATATTATAATGCTCCTACAAAGCCATCTAATTATTACAAAGATATAGATCCTATTTTTGCTAAAGATGAAAAAACAGGAAAGTATAAAATGGTAAATGATGGAAAAAAAGCTATTCCAACTTATGAAGAAGAGTTTTGTACAATATTTCCGAGAATGTGGAGTAGTAGAGAAGATCATGTTGCCGGATATAAATATTGGGGAAATGTTTCAAGGAATCATAAAATAATCAGTAAAATGAATGAAAATGGAGAGGTGGAAAATATTGAAGTGCCAACATTTGGTGCTAATATGACTTTCTTTTTCAGATACCAGTTAGGTTATATGTATTTTAGATATTTTCTCTGGAATTTTATGGGAAGACAAAATGATGTACAAGGATTAACAGGTAATCCCTTAGAAGGAAATGCAATTAGTGGAATTTCTTTTATTGACGATTTACTTTTGGGTGGAGACGGCTATAGCCAACTTAAAACTTATGCTCTTCAAAATAATAAAGGGCATAATGAATTGTATGCTTTACCATTGTTATTAGGATTATTGGGTATGTTTTACAACTTCAAAAAAAACAAACCAATTTTATGGATTGTATTTTTATTCTTTTTCTTTACAGGTATTGCTATCAATATCTATTTAAATGTGCAACCATATCAGCCAAGAGAACGTGATTATGCTTATGCAGGATCATTTTATGTATTTAGTATCTGGATTGGAATGGGTGTATTATTTTTATATGAATTATTAAATGAATACTTAAAACCACAAACTTCTTCTGTGCTGGCTACAATTGTATCACTTATAGTTCCCGGAATAATGGCTGCAGAAGAATGGGATGATCATGATCGTTCAAAAAGAACACTTGCCCGTGATTGTGCTATTGATTATCTTGAATCTTGCGAAAAAAATGGTATTTTATTTACAAATGGAGATAATGATACATTTCCATTGTGGTATGCTCAGGAAGTAGAAGGTATTCGCACAGATGTTCGTGTATGTAATTTGAGTTTATTTCAAACAGATTGGTATATCAACCAAATGAGAAGAAAAGCATACGAATCTGATCCTATGCCATTAACAATGAGTCCTGAAAAATATGCTTACAGCAATAGAGACGTAGTTTACTTAATTGAACAAACTAAAAACGAAATGAATTTAAAAGATGTTATTGATTTTGTGGCAAGTGATGATCCACAAAATAAGTTTCCAATAGGTAATGGTAAGTATCTTGATTTTATACCAACAAAAAGTTATTACATTGATGTAGATTCAATACAAGTGATTAAAAATAAAGTTGTACCAGAAAAAGATTATCCAAAGATTGAAAAAAGAATATCATTTAGATTAGGAAGAAATTATATCACTAAAAATGATTTGATGGTTTTAGATTTAGTGGCACACAACGACTGGAGCAGACCAATTTATTTTGCTGTAACTACTGGATCTGAAGCTTATGTGGGCTTACAAAATTATTTTCAATTAGAAGGATTAGCTTATAGATTTGTTCCAATTCAACAAACACCAGAAGATAGAATGAGCGGTGGAAGAGTAAATACCGATAGAATGTATGATATAGTGATGAACAAATATCAATGGGGTGGAATGGATAAAGATGGCGTTTATTTGGATGAAAATTGTTTGAGAATGGCTGGTAATATCAGAATGCAAGTAACTATTCTTGCTAATGCTTTGATTCGTGAAGGTAAAAAAGATAAAGCAAAAAAAGTGCTGGATTATATGATGAGTAAAATCAAAGAAGAAAATGTACCTTATGATCCATCTGTATTTACAATAGCCGCTTGTTATTATCAAATAGGAGATACTACTACTGCTAATAAACTTTCAAAAAAATTATTTGATATAATGGAACATGATTTACAAGTGTATAATTCATATAAGATGATGGATCAGATTGCTTTCACCAGAGAAATGCGACAATGCAAGGATATTATGCAAAGATTAGCTTCACTTACAATGCAGTTTAATCAAAAACAATTATCAGATGATTTTGTAAATAGATTATCCAAATATCTCACAAAAGAAGATTTAATGGAAGAACAACAAGGTGAAAGTGAAAAGTGAAGAGTGAATAGCACCGACATTTATGTCGGTAGTGAAAAGTGAAAAATGAATAGTGATTATTGAACATTGAATATTGAATATTGAAAAAAAAAACAATGTAAGGGCGTATGGCGATACGCCCCTACTCAAAACTCAAAACTAAATTTGTTATGTCATTTAAAGAACATATAAACAGAGTAAAGCATTTTCACGAAAGTTTTAATATCAAAAATCATCATTCACCAACATTGCTTTCAAAAGAAGAATACGAATTGAGATACAATCTCATCAAAGAAGAAAATGAAGAATATCTTAATGCCTGTAAAAACAACGATATAGTAGAAATTGCAGATGCACTTGGAGATATATTGTATATTGCACTTGGCACTTTACTCAGACACGGTTTGCAAGATAAAATTGATGAAGTTTTTGAAGAAATTCATAATAGTAATATGTCCAAATTAGATGAAAATGGAAAGCCCATTTATCGTGAAGATGGTAAAGTATTAAAAGGTCCAAACTATTTTAAACCAAACATCAAAAAGATTCTTGGTATCAATGAATGATCAATCTATTCAAATAAGAGATCTTTCGGATGATGATAAGCCAAGAGAAAAGTTATTAAAATTTGGTGCTTCACATTTGTCTGATGCAGAACTATTAGCCATTATTATTGGTAGTGGAACAAAGGGCAATTCAGCTATTCAACTCTCACAAAAATTACTTGCTCATTATCAAAATGATCTCAATAAAATTGCTATTCAACATCCTGCTTCATTAAAAGATGTTCAGGCAGGACTTGGAATTGTCAAATCAATCAATATAATAGCGGCACTTGAATTAGGAAAAAGAAGATACATCAGTCAATTTTTTAAAAAAGACACGCCACTCAATTCCCCTGAAGTATCATCAAAATTTTTTATGAGATATTTATCTGATGCACCTCAGGAAGAATTTTGGATGGCAGTATTAAATAATGCTAACATTCCTATTGATGTTTATCATATTGCAAAAGGACATATTAACTTTGCTCTTGTAGACATTCGTTTAATTTGTAAATATGCTTTGCTTAATAATGCAGTGTCAGTAATAGTTGCACACAATCATCCATCAGGACAATTGCAACCTAGTAAGCAAGATATTGATTTAACTGATAAAATTAAAAACGCACTTAAAACCCTTGATATTGAGTTATGGGATCATTTAATTATTTATCAAGATAAATATTATAGTTTTAGAGAAAATCAGTTGTTATAAATTCTATGAGACGAAGAAATATCCAAGAAGAACTAAATTCATTCATAAGTTCGCAATCATGAATTTCCATCTGTCCTCAAAACATTAATGATTTTCAGATGAAAGAAAAATATTTTGTTCAAAACATCTTGAAGTATTATCAAAAACACAAAAGAAATTTGCCGTGGAGAAATATTCAAGATCCATACAAAATATGGATTTCTGAAATAATATTACAACAAACACAGGTAAAACAAGGATTAGATTATTATTTACGCTTTGTAGAAAAATTTCCAGATGTAAAAACGCTTGCAAATGCAAATGAAGATGATGTATTAAAAGTGTGGCAAGGATTAGGATATTATTCAAGAGCAAGAAATTTACATTTTGCAGCAAAGCAAATTGTTTCAAATTTTAATGGTAGGTTTCCAAATAAATATGAAGATATTTTATCATTAAAAGGTGTGGGAGAATATACTGCATCTGCAATAGCAAGTTTTGCATATAATTTGCCTTATGCTGTATTAGATGGAAATGTGTATAGAGTTTTAAGCAGATATTTTGGTATTGATATTCCCATTGATAGTTCAGAGGGAAAAAGATATTTTTCAACTTTGGCAAAAAAAATATTAGATAAAAAAAATCCATCTGAATATAATCAGGCCATAATGGAATTTGGAGCCACATTTTGCAAGCCAGCTCAGCCCGATTGTAATAATTGTTTATTAAATAGATATTGTTCTGCTTATTTAGAAAATAAAGTGAATTTGTTACCAATAAAATCTAAAAAGATTATCAAGAATAACAGACATTTAAATTATTTAGTTTTTTTGATTGATAATAAATACACTCTTATTCATAAAAGAAATAATAATGATATATGGAAGGGCTTGTATGAGTTTTATTTAGTAGAATCCAATAAAACATTTAGTAAAAATAAAATTATTACTTTACTTAAAGAAAAAGATATTTCTTTTCAATCTATTTCTGATTATCCTGTAATGAAGCATATTCTTACACATCAAAATTTAAGTATTAAGTTTTATGTCATTCAAAATGTTTCATTTAATGGTATTCATCAATTAGAAAAACCAATGAATAAAATACTTTTGAGTGAAATTCATCAATATCCTTTTCCTATCGTTATTCAAAATTTTATTAAGGAAAATTTCAATTATTGATTTTGTCTATACCAAAATTGCTTTAAAATACGAGATAAATTATATATTCTTTAAACACAAAGAACACTAAGTTTTTCATAAAGGAACACAAAGATTTAAAAGATTAATTAAGTCCTTTGAGCACTTTGTGATATGTAATTATCTTTGAGTCCTTTGTGTTTAAAAATTTCGGAAAATAGAATTGTTTAGGTATAAATTGTAAAAATAACTTTTGTGTATAGTTATATCGCTATTGCGAGGGTGTTTTTCACTAAGAAATTTCGTATTGAGATGTGTGAGATTCTTTTGAAAGTGCATTTCACAGCATTTTTATAATTTCTTGATTATGTGCAAATTATTTTATATTAAAATTTATTCATTGTTTATCTAATAATTTTGTATATTTGTCTAAAATTAATCTTAAATAAATAAAAAAATAAACTTTTATTGGCATAAAATTTTGTATATTTATAGTCGCAAATAAAAACTAAATAAAAATGAGTAATACAGCAGAAATGGAAGAAATAAAGAAAACAACAAAAAAGTCAAAATCTACTTCAACTAAAAAAGAACCAGAAAAAGAAATTGTAACAGTTAAGAAAACCAGTAAATCATCCAGAAAAGAATTTACAGATGCTGAAATTTATGGAGCATTAAAAAACTTTTTTGGATTTAGTAAATTCAAAGGAAATCAGGAAGCCATTATTAAAAGTGTATTAAGAGGTGAAAATGTTTTTGTAATAATGCCCACAGGAGGCGGTAAATCGCTTTGTTATCAATTGCCTGCTATTTTAATGGAAGGCACCGCAATTGTAGTATCTCCTCTTATTGCATTGATGAAAAATCAAGTGGATTTAGTAAGAGGTTTTAGCACAGATTCTAATATCGCTCACTTTTTGAACTCTACTTTAAATAAGACCGAAACCAAAAAAGTAAAAAGCGATGTAATTAGTGGTAAATGTAAATTGTTATATGTTGCTCCCGAAACTTTAAATAAAGAAGATAATATCGCATTCTTTAAAGAATTCAAAGTATCATTCTTTGCTATTGATGAAGCACACTGTATCTCTGAATGGGGACACGATTTTCGTCCTGAATATAGAAAAATCCGCCCTATTGTTGATAAACTTGGCAGCCCTCCAATTATTGCCCTTACTGCAACTGCAACACCAAAGGTGCAACAAGATATTCAAAAGAATTTAGGAATGATGGATGCTACAGTATACAAGTCATCATTCAATCGTCCTAATTTATACTATGAAATTCGTCCTAAAATCGGTGCCACAAAGCAAATTATTTCATTCATTAAAAAGAATTCAGGAAAATCAGGAATTATTTATTGTTTAAGTCGTAAGAAAACAGAAGAATTAGCAGAACATTTGCAAATCAACGGTATCCGTGCGGCAGCGTATCACGCAGGAATGGAAGCAAAAGACAGAAGTAAAGTTCAGGACAAATTTCTAAACGAAGAAATTGATGTGATTGTGGCTACTATTGCATTTGGTATGGGTATTGATAAACCAGATATTCGTTTTGTAATACACTACGATATTCCAAAATCTTTAGAAGGATATTATCAGGAAACAGGCCGTGCAGGTAGAGATGGTGGCGAAGGGCATTGTCTTGCATTTTATAGTTATTATGATATTCAGAAATTAGAAAAATTTATGCGAGACAAGCCAATAAGCGAACAGGAAATAGCCAAACAAATGTTGCAGGAAACAGCCGCATTTGCAGAAACTTCATCTTGCCGCAGAAGATATTTGTTACATTATTTTGGTGAAGCATTTGATGAAAAGAATTGTAATAAAATGTGCGACAATTGTCGTCATCCAAAAGAAAAATTCAATGCACAAGAAGACCTTGAACTTGTTCTTGAAACCATTGTGGAAACCAGAGAAAAACACAAAGCAAAAGATATTGTCAATATCCTTATAGCCAATATGACTACTACTGCCCGTTCTTACAAACATAACCAGTTAGAAATGTGGGGCAAAGGATTAGACGATGATAAAGATGAAAAATACTGGAATGCAATTATTCGTCAGGCAATAGTCAATGAGTTTTTACAAAAAGAAATTGAAACTTATGGTGTATTAAAACTAAGTGATAAAGGTAGAGCATTTCTAGAAAATCCTTATGAAGTAATGTTTACTAAAGATCAGGATTTCAGCGATGCAGAAAAAGATGATGACGATCTAACATTCTCTCCAAAATCCAGTGCAGCCGCATTAGACGAAACATTGTTCTATTTACTTAAAGATGAAGTAAGAAAAATTGCTAAACAAAACAACTTGCCACCTTATGTAGTATTTCAGGAAACATCTATTTCAGAAATGGCTACTCAATATCCAATTACCATAGAAGAGTTATCAAAAATTAGTGGTGTAGGGCAAGGAAAAGCATTGAAGTTTGGAAAACCAATTATTGCTCTTATTAAAAAATATGTTGAAGAAAATGAGATTGAAAGACCAAGCGAAATTGTTGTAAAAACTTCGGCCAATAAATCTCAATTAAAAGTATCTATTATTCAAAGTATTGACCGCAAAATGCCTTTGGATCAAATATGTAAAATTAAGAAAATGGATTTCAAGGATCTATTGACTGAATTAGAATCTATTGTTTATTCAGGAACAAAAATCAATTTAGATTATTGTATTCATTCTTATATTGATGAAGAAAAATTAGATGAATTGTTGTTATACTTCAAAGAATCTGATACAGATGATTTAGAAGCCGCTATTGAAGAATTTGGACACGATACTACCGAAGAAGAAATTCGTTTAGCAAGAATTAAATTTATTTCTGATTTTGGAAATTAAAGCATTGTAGATTAAGAAAGTTTTTTTATTCAAAAGGGGCAAGTGATTTTGCCCCTTTTTATTTTTAAATATTGTAATTACATTTGCCATATTAAAATGTATGGTTTTAGCCATACTCATGAACAAATATAGGTGAATATGAAGAATTTATTGGTATTAAGTTTTTTTTTATTAATTTTATTGATTTGCAATCACGAAAGTAAAAATGATAATTCAACTAAAATAAATATTGATTGCACAAAAGAATTTATAGTTGGTAAATGGACAATATGTTCAAATAGAATGGCAAATGTTTATACGCAACGTAATGTTTGTATTGAAATAATTTTTAATAGAGATGGAAGTGGAATTTATAAGTACGCTGATAGTGAGGAAAAGACATTTAAATGGTTGGTTTTAAAGGGCAATAAAATTTCTATTAAATGTGATAAAAATGATGACAAGTGTATGATTGAAAGTGGGGATTACATTACATATTTTAGTTCAAATTTATCTGGTGATGAGTTAAGTATTATAGATACTAAAAAAGATATTGAATATTTCTTAGAAAGGTGCAAAAATTAAATACATGAAAATAAATTCTTTACCATGATAATTCAAAATTAAAAACTTTTAACTCAAAACTAATTAAACTTGAGCATTGAATATTGAGTATTGAATGCTGACGAAACTGCTTTGCAGTTTATCAGAATGCCGACCGATAGTCCCGACGACATAAAATGTGTCGGGACACTGACCGCAAGTGTCATGTGCGTCGGCACATTGAACATTTTTTGTGTTTACATTATTCACTTTTCACTCTTCACTTTTCACTCTTCACTCTTCACTCTTCACTTTTCACTCTTCACTTTTCACTTTTCACTTTTCACTTTTCACTTTTCACTCATATATGCTAATCATCAGTAGGTTCTGGAGCAAATTTGGGTTTGGGTTTTTTGGGTTTTAGTTTAGATGGAAATAATACATTCACCAGTTCATTGTGAATAGTGATCATAGTTTCACTAATTCCATTAATAATTTTTTTATCTTTGTTTGAATTATTTTTCCATGATTTTTTGAACTCTTCATAAGTTCCGTCTTCTAATAAAATATAAAACTTATTGATTTTTCCTTCCATTACTTCAACTTTTCCACTATAGCAAGTGGCATTACCTTTGTATCTTACTGTAATAATGACATCAGTATACACACCATCTTTTACATCTTCTGCACCTCTTTCTTCAAACTTAGCAGCCCATTTATTGTAACAGTTAAGTTCATCTTTTTTAGCGGTGGTATTGTTTTCTTGTTCTTGTGAAAATACTATCTGAACAAATAAAACAAGTGAGAGAACAAATACATTTTTAAACATAATAAAATTTTGCCTCAAAAGTAAAGATAAATTTTTTTGAAAGCAAGAATTAACTTAAAAAATAAATTTTTATGTATGTGGTAAAAAATTTATTACATTTGCCGCCCTAAATTCAAAATTATGAAAAAAGATATTCATCCTTCTAATTATCGCTTGTGTGTATTCAAGGATATGGGTAATGGTTATGCTTTCTTAACCAGAAGTTGTGTAGAAACTAAAGATACTATTGTTTGGGAAGATGGAAAAGAATATCCATTGGTAAAATTGGATATTTCAATGGCATCGCATCCATACTACACTGGCAAACAAGTATTAGTAGATACAGCAGGCCGTGTAGATAAATTCAGACAAAGATATCAAAAGAAAAATCAGAAGTAATTGAATTAAAAAATTGGCAAAAAACAATTCTTCTTCATTGAAGAATTGTTTTTTTATTTTAAATCAGTTGAATTTTTAAGTATTAAAATGCTTTGAGATTAAAAAATTTCTTTCACAATATTTACTCTCTCTCCTTTTACCTTTTGGGCACCCAAGGTATTTCTTTGGCACCTAATTTTTTAGTAAGATATCTTGCTAATACAAAAAAGTAATCTGATAATCTGTTTAGATAAGGTAAAATATGTGGTTCAATTTCTGATTGAATATGAGTAAATTTTACAATGCTTCTTTCAGCCCTACGACATACACACCTTGCAATATGGCAATATGAAACAATTTTATTTCCGCCTGGTAAAATAAAATATTTCATTGGTTCAAGTTCTGATTCCATGGCATCAATACTTTTCTCTAATTTTTGAATATCATCATTGTTCAAAGGTGGTAAATGTTCTTTTAATTTTTCTAATTTATCAAATTCTGTTGCCAGATGTGATCCAATGCTGAATAATCTATCCTGTATAAAAATTAATTCATCAATTATATTTTGAAAAGATCCAGTTTCTTCTAAATAATCTCTTAATAATCCTACAAAAGAATTAAGTTCATCTATATTTCCGTATGCTTCAATTTGTTCAAAATCTTTGGAAACTCTTTTACCACCAAATAATGCAGTTGTTCCTTTATCGCCTGTTTTGGTATAAATTTTCGTTGCCATTTTATATTTTTGTGTCAAATTTATGGAAATTATTCACTACAATAAAATTTCAATAAGTATATTGATACTATCAGTTAGTATATTGATACTTAATCATCTAAATTGAATATTATTTTTTATTACCTACATCAAAATACCTACATTTACAGCAAAATTTAAATTATGTCATCTGTAACTAAAAGCATTCAAAATCCATTAACTGATAAAGAAGTTGCTAAAAAATTAGGTTTATTAGAAGAAGAATTTGATAGAATAGTTGAAACACTTGGAAGAGTGCCAAATTTTACAGAGTTATCAATGTTTGCCGCAATGTGGAGTGAGCATTGTTCTTACAAAAATTCATTATACTGGTTAAAACAATTACCCAAAGAAGGCAAACATTTATTAGCTAAAGCAGGTGAAGAAAATGCAGGATTAGTAGATATTGGAAATAATTTAGCATGTGCTTTTAAAATAGAATCTCATAACCACCCATCTGCTATTGAACCTTATCAAGGTGCGGCAACTGGTGTAGGTGGAATCAACAGAGATATTTTTACAATGGGTGCAAGACCTATTGCTCAACTTAATTCTTTAAGATTTGGAAATATCAAAGATAAAAAAACTCAATGGCTCATTAAAGGCGTTGTTAAAGGAATTGGTGATTATGGAAATGCTTTTGGTGTGCCAACAGTAGCAGGTGAAGTTTTTTTTGATGAAAGTTTTTCTACAAATCCATTGGTGAATGCTATGAGTGTGGGCATTGTAGAAAAAAATAAAACTGTCAAAGCCATTTCTGAAGGTGAAGGAAACCCTGTATTCATTGTAGGTTCTGCAACAGGAAAAGATGGTATTCATGGGGCTGCTTTTGCTTCAAAAGATATTACAAAAAATTCTGCTGAAGATTTGCCAGCAGTTCAGGTTGGTGACCCATTTCAGGAAAAATTATTGTTAGAAGCTTCGTTGGAAATTATAGAAACAGGTGCTGTAGTAGGAATGCAAGATATGGGAGCGGCAGGAATTACCTGTTCAACTTCTGAAATGAGTGCAAAAGGTAATCACGGAATGATAATTTGGTTAGATAAAGTGCCTTTGCGTCAACCAGATATGCAACCATTTGAAATTTTATTGAGTGAATCTCAGGAGAGAATGCTTGTTGTAGTAAAAAGAGGTGAAGAAGAAAAAGTGAAAAAGATTTTTGAAAAATGGGATTTGAATTGTGTTCAAATAGGAGTAGTAATAAAAGAACCAGTGTTGAGATATTACTTTTATGATGAACTGGTAGCAGAAGTTCCTTCTGATGCATTAGTTTTAGGCGGCGGAGCACCTGTGTATATTCGTGAATACAGAGAACCTGCATATTATCAAGAAAATAAACAATTTGATATATCAACAGTGCCTGATATTACTTCTAATCAAGAGTTTGAAAAAGTTTCAGAATTTATCATTCATCATCCAAATATCGCTTCTAAAAGATGGGTTTATGAGCAATATGATAGTATGGTAAGAATTAATAATATGAGCACAAATTATCCATCTGATGCGGCAGTTGTAAATATCCACAATACTCAAAAAGCTCTTGCTCTTACAGTAGATTGTAATAGCAGGTATGTGTATGCTGATCCGGAAGTAGGCACTGCTATTGCAGTAAGTGAATGTGCAAGAAATATCGTTTGTAGTGGAGGCGAGCCGTCGGCAATTACGAATTGTTTGAATTTTGGAAATCCATACAATCCAGAAGTTTATTGGCAATTTGTAGGGGCAATTAAAGGAATGAGTGCGGCTTGTAAAAAGTTTGACACACCTGTTACTGGTGGCAATGTAAGTTTTTACAATCAATCAGAATCAGGTGCAGTATTTCCTACGCCTACTATTGGAATGCTTGGAATTTTATTTAATAAAGAACATCAAACTACATTAGCATTTCAAAATGAAAATGATGTAATTGTTTTAGTTGGAAAGGTAGTTAATGATATTGCTGCATCTGAATACCTGTATTCTTATAGAAATGTAAAAAGGTTTCCTGCACCATATTTTAATTTAGATGAAGAATATAATTTACATCAATGCATCAAGGAGCTTATTCAAACAAAAAATATCATTAGTGCTCACGATGTAAGTGATGGTGGATTATTCACAACTCTATGTGAGTCAGCATTTGTAAAAAATTTCGGTTTTGAAGTGAATAAAGCAAAAGATATTCGTACAGATGCGTTTTATTTTGGAGAAGGACAGGGTAGAGTAGTAGTAAGTTGCAAAACAGAACAATTAAGTAATTTAGAAAAAATTTGTAATAAACATAACACACCATTTTTAGTGATTGGTAAAGTAATTAAAGAAAATGTGATTATTGATGGACATAATTTTGGAAGTATTCAAAAGTTCAAAAATCTTTACGAATCTACATTTGTAGAAAATTTAGGAGAATAGAGAAATTTTTTAGGAGAAAATATTCAATTCTCAATGTTCAATTCTCAATGTTCAGTGTATAATATTTTTTAAAACAATGCACACAAAGAAATTTTCACAAAGAACGCAAAGAAATTATTAGTTTTTAATTTGAGTTGATGGTTTGAAGGTAAAAAATTAACTAAAAACTAAACACTAAAAATGCTGACGATGAATGTCAGCATGCCGACCGACAGCGTCGACACTCAAAACTATACACTTTTCACTTTTCACTTCTCAATACTCAAGTTTTATTTTGGAAATCACGAATGACATGAATAACACGAAATTTTTATGAATCTAATTTTTTGTTGAAAAATTTTTTGAAGGTAAGAAGTAGTGTTGGTAAAACAATTAAATCTACACTATAAGCAATGAGTAATGTAAATGCTGTAAGTAATCCTAATGCTTTTGTTCCGCCAAAGTCAGATATGCTAAACACGCCAAATCCAAAAAATAACACTAAACCATTGTATATCATACTCATTCCAATTTCACGAATAGTTAATCTGATGGCTTCTTCGTATGACTTATGTTGTTGTTTTATAGCATTTCTAAATCTTGTCAAGAAATATAAATTGCCATCGGTAGCAATTCCAAATGAAATACTAAAAACTAATAATGTACTTGGTTTTAATGGTATTCCAAAATATCCCATTACACCTGATGTTACAAGTAATGACAAACAGGGTAAAATAGCAACAATAAGCATATAAGGATTTCTAAATAATAAAAACATTATGATAGCAATAATAATGATAGCAGTAATGATGCTTTCTATCAAATTTTTTATTAAAAAATCATTTCCTTTTAATAGTAAAATACTATTCCCTGTAATGCTTACTTCCGATTTTTCTTCTTCTGGTAACCATTGATGATTATCCTCATCATAATTAAAAATAGAATCTAATCTTGGTTGAATGTTATTTAATAATTGTTTTACTTTAATAGAACCAATATCTTTCATTTGAGTGCTAATACGTGCTATTTGATAAGATGTATCAATAAAATTAGAAATTAAATTTTTTTCAGAACTTTTTGACTTATCAAAATTTGTTTTTAATATGTCTGAAATTTTTTTTAGGTCAGAAACTGCAGGCATAGAATATCTGCCATTATATGCTTGATTTAAAAACTTTACTGCATCTGCTATAGATAATGAACGGCTTAATTCAGGATATTGTAGTAATAATTTTTGTGCTCTGTGAATGCGGTAAAGCACCTTACCATTTTTAGCAAATATCCCTTTGTTTTTTTTAGTATCTACAATTATTTCAAAAGGCAAAACACCACCTAATTTATTTTCAAAATATCTTAAATCCTGCATCATTTTTTCTCTTTGTGGTACATCATCTACTACATAACCAAGTGCTTTAATTTTTGTAAATCCATATAATCCAATAATAGCAATAACTATAACAGTAATAAAAATTATTCTTCTATGATAAGATGTCCATAAGGCAATGTTATTCAAACTTTTTCTTAACCATTTTTTTTCTTGATGCATTAAATGTTTTTCTTTTGGAGCAGGTAGCCAACTGAATATAGAAGGTATTAAAACCATTGAATAAACATAAACTAACATTACACTGATGGATGCTATAATTCCAAACTCGTATAAAATTTGATTATCAATTAATGATAAAACAGCAAATCCAATAGCCGTAGTAACATTGGCAAAAAATAAAGAATTACCTGAACTTCTGATTGATAATTCTAATGCTTTTTCTACAGAGTATCCTGCCCGTAATTCGTGATGATATTTATTGATAATTAAAATACAATTTGGAACACCAATAATTATAAGCAATGCAGGTAATAAGCCCGAAAGAATAGTTAATTGATAACCCATTATTACCATCAATCCTAACGCAGATACTACACCAAATACAACAACAACCATTGAAAATAAAATAACCAATGGCGACCTGAAAAATATCCACAACAAAATGGAAACAACTATTAATCCTACTATAAAAAAGTAACTTGTTTCTGATGAAATTTTTCTCATCATTACTGTGCGGATAAACGGCATTCCTGATAAATGAAGTGATACATTCGTGTTTTTTTCAAAAATAGATGCGTGATTGGTAATGGAATCAGTTATACTCAATCTTAATTTAGAGTTTAATTCTTTTTCATTGAAAGTAACAGTCATTATTGTAACATCTTTTTTCTTGTCAAAAATCAAACCTTCATAAAATTTATTTTCCTGAATATCATCTAAAAAGTTTTTAATTGACAAACTATCTATCTTTTCAGGAAGTGAAATCTGATTGATTTCAAATTTTTCCAAAGAGTCATTGTAGGTGATTTTGAGTAATCTATCAATGCTTACAACCGATTGAATGCCATTAATTTTTTTAATTCTATCTCCTAATGCTTTCCATTCACTAAAAACTTTTGGAGAATAAAGATGATGAAAATCTGTGCCAATAAGTAAAACCGTACCATCTTGTTTGAAGTATTTTTTAAATTTTTCATATTGACCAACTGCAGGGTCAGAGTCAGGCAATAATTTTACATACTGAAATGCTACTTCTACTTTTAATGCAAAATAAGCCAAAACAATTGAAAGTAAAATAATACCTGTTGTTAAAACTAATTTGTTTGCTAATATGAATTTAGCAATTTTTTTCATTAAAATTTCAATTAATATTTTGCGGCAATGGTAATTATTTTTTGTTCCTGATACAAAATTGAAAAATCTTACTTATCTTTGCACTTATGGAAAAAATAATTTTTTGGTTTGAACAAAATGCATTTGGTGTATGTGAATCGTTAGGAAAGTATTTAGGCATCAGTTCTGTCAAAATCAGAAAGTATTTTATTTATTTGTCATTTTTTACATTTGGAAGCCCTGTGATTGTTTATTTTATTCTTTATTTTATCAAAGAAAATAAAAGATTACTTTTTCCATCAAAAAGAAACAGACGCCATTTGCTTGAAATGGAATTGGAATGAAAACTTATTTTAAAATAAATAATTTCATAAATTTACACTCAAAAACTATTTATCTATGAAATTCAAAGTATTTTTTATTTCATCATTGTTTTTTGTAATAGTAAGTAATTTTTACTCACAGGTATTATCCGGACTTTCTTACAAAGAATATTTTTTGGAAGGCAATCAATTAATGCTTGAGAATAATTATTCACTGGCTATTCAAAATTATTTAAATGCTTATGAATTAGAACCCTACAATGCGAATATCAATTATTTGTTAGGAAAAGCATATTTGTATTCTCCAACAGAAAAACAAAAAGCAGAAGAATATCTTGCAAAAGCTATCAATAAAATTAAAAAAAATTATATTCCTGATGATCCTTCTGAAAAATCTGCACCTCCATTAGCACTTTATTATTATGCACAAGCACTACATTTTAATTACAAATTTGATGAAGCATTAAATTATTATGACAGGTTTTTGCAAGCACTTGGAAAAGCAGCAAAATCTTGGGAAAAAGAAGTTACATTAAAAAAAGAACAAGTTAATTACGCTAAAACCCTATACTCTCATCCAATCAATATAAAAATTACTAATATGGGAGATAGCATCAATAGTGAATATCCGGAATATGGCGCTGTACTTACTGCAGACGAACAAATGCTTATTTATACTACCCGTCGACCTGGTGGATTTTGCAATGAAAAAACAATTGATGGAGGATTTTATGAAGATATTGTTGTTTCTTATAAAATAGATGATAAAACTTGGTCAAAACCTAAACCAATAAGTGAATATGTCAATACCTGCGGACACGAGGCATCTATCAACTTAAGTGCTGATGGACAAATTTTAATTCTGTACAAAGATGAAGATGGAGGAAATATTTACTATTCAACTTGGGATGGAAAAAATTGGACAACACCACAATCATTTGGTTCAGATGTCAATACGCCGTATTGGGAAACCCATGCCTGTTTATCACCTGATGGAAATACATTATATTTTGTTTCTAACAGACCAGGAGGAAAGGGAGGCAGGGATATTTATCGTGTAGTAAAATTGCCAAATGGAAAATGGAGCAAAGCCCAAAATTTAGGTTATCCAATAAACACTCCATTTGATGAAGACGGTGTGTTTATGCACCCTGATGGAAAAACCTTATTCTTTTCATCCAATGGGCACTCTAGTATGGGTGGTTTTGATATTTTTTATTCTGTTATGGATGAAGAAGGAAAGTTTTCTGAACCTATCAATATCGGTTATCCAATAAACACTACAGATGATGATATTTTTTATGTAACATCTCCTGATGGCAAAAGAGCTTACTATGCTTCTGTACAAGATGGTGGATTTGGAGATAAAGATATTTATCAAATCTCAATTCCTGAAAGTGCCGAAAAACCAGTTGTTATTTATAAAGGAAAAATACTTGCCGCATTCGGTGAGTCTCTTCCGGATGATATAACCATTATCCTTACAGATAAAGAATCAGGAGAAATTGTTGGAATCTCAAGACCACAAAGAAATGGTACTTTTGTATTTACATTAAGACCTGGTGCAAGTTACAAAATATCATATCAATCTAATGGTGAAGAATTTTTTAGCGATGAAATTTATGCTGATAAATCTGAGTCATATCAGGAAATACAAAAAGAATTGAAATTAGAACCAGTAAAAGTATTAGGAAAAATTTCAGTAAAAGAAAAAGGTGTTATACTTAATATATCTTGTTTTAATGATGCAAAAGAGAAGAAACCCGTTAAAGATGCAGTATTGTATGTAGTAGAAAGTACTAAATCAAAAAACTATGGTGTATATAAAACTGATGACAATGGAAATATCAGTAATATCCTTTTATCATCAAATAAAACTTACACTTTAGTTTTGGAACATGAGCATAAAACTATTGAAGAAAGAATTATTCAAACGCCAGAAACACAATTAGGTGAGTCATTAACTGAAATTTTCTTTTTGAATAAAGAAGGAACAACAGGATCTAAAAAACTTTTATCTGTAAAAGTCATTCACTCAAAAACCAAAAAACCAATTGCAGATGCATCTATTGTCATAAAATCAGATAATGGTAATCAAATTGAACAAGTAACGGATGCCAAAGGAAATATAGATAAAATAGAACTAATATCAGGATTAAATTATACAATTACTCCTTATAAAAGTGGATACTATGGTGATCCCTTGATTTTAAATGCAGCAGAATTACCAGAAGGGCTTACAATTAAAACGCTTTCTATCAATGTAGAAAAAAAATCTAAAGAGGATATTACTCGTTTTGAAATGTATTTCAAATATAAAGAATATGCTATTGATACAAATGATGTGAAATGGAAGAAATTTATTACTAATATCATTGAAAAATCAAAAGATGGAAAAGTGAAAATTTTTATCACAGCGAGTGCATCTAAGGTGCCTGCATCTATGACAAATATTGTTTTATCAAAAATGAGAGGTGATTTTCTAAAAGATAATATCAATAAGTATATACTTACTCACGGTGGTAATAAAGATAACATACAATTTAAAATCAATGCAATTGTTTCAGGACCAGAGTACAACAATAAAACATCTTCATCAGTTTATGAAAAATATCAGTATGTAAAAGCCTTGGTGGAGTAAAAGTATCAATTCATTTTGTAATATCTAAAACTATTGAAAAATCCGTTTATTCTATAACAATAGATAATCCATCATAAGCCAAGAAAATATTTTCAGGCAGTTCTTTACTAACCGCTTCATGTTTGCCTAATTGATGAGAAATGTGAGTTAAATACGCTTTTTGTGGCTTTAATTCTTGAATTAATTCTATTGCTTCATTCAATGTAAAATGTGAAATGTGTTTTTCCCTTCTTAGAGCATTGAGTATTAGTACATCTAAATTTTTTAATTTATCTTTTTCAGATTCACTTATGTAATTAGCATCTGTAATGTATGCAATTTTTTTATTGAATACGAATCCATAAACTGGTAGTTTGTAATGCATCACTTCTACAGGCAAAATTTGAATATCACCGATAATAAATCCATTGATATTTATTTCGTGAATTTCAATTTCAGGAACACCCGGATATTTTTCATCATGAAATATGTAATGAAATTCTCTTTCTAATGCCTTGATAACTCTTGCATTGGCATATACAGGCATCTTCTTTTTTAAAATAAAATTATATGCTCTAATATCATCTAAACCAGCAATATGATCTTTATGCTCGTGAGTAAAAAGCACAGCATCTAATTGATTGACTTTTTCTCTCAACATTTGCTGTCTAAAATCAGGGCCAGTATCAACTACAATTGTAGTTTTTAGAGTGCGGACTAAAACAGAACTTCTTAATCTTTTATCCTTATCATCATTAGATTCACATACTTCACATTGACATCCAATCAGCGGAACACCCTGAGAAGTGCCTGTACCTAAAAATATCAATTCAATCATCTAAACAATTTGCCGCTAAAATAATATCAATAATATAATTGGGCAAGTTATGAAAGTATTAGTGTTTTAATTTTTTCATATTTTATATGGAATTGTTTTAATTATATTTGCAGCGATGAAGTTAATTAAGTTTTTTAGTTTTATATTTTTAGTAGTTTTTTTAAGTGAAAGTATTTTATCTTTATCGTTACTTTTAAAGAAAAATCAGTTGTTTGAAGTTCAGTTAGTAGAAGAAATTGAAAATGATTCAAAAGAAGATGATGATAAATTTGATGACGATTTAATTAAAGATTTTGAACATTTTGTTTTTGGAATAAATATTTTATTATTTTCTAAAAAAATTTTGAATTTTGTTAGTCAAAACCAATACAATTATTTAAGTATTAGTAATATCTCAAAACCACCTTGCTGGTAGTGTATTTTTTTATTCATTTTTCTTTAAATTGTATTTGATAATTTCCTATCTTACAAAAATTATTCATTAAAATTAAATATTATGAAATATAAATTTCATATTGAGGACATAAGTGCCTCAGTAATTGTGTTTTTTGTTGCAGTACCTCTTTGCTTAGGTATTGCACTAGCAAGTGGAACACCTCCCATCAGTGGTTTAATATCTGGTATAATTGGAGGAATTGTTGTGGGAATAATTAGTAATTCTGCACTTGGGGTTAGTGGACCTGCAGCAGGATTAGTGGCAATTTGCCTTTCTGCTATTAGCACTTTAGGAAATTTGAATGATTTTTTTCTATCAGTTGTTTTAGCAGGTATTTTACAAATCATTTTTGGAATAATAAGATTAGGTAAATTGTCATATTATTTTCCTTCATCAGTAATTACAGGAATGCTTACTTCAATAGGAATAATAATTATTCTTAAGCAACTGCCGCATGCTTTTGGATACGATAAAGATTTTGAAGGTGATATTGCATTTAATCAACCAGATGAACAAAATACTTTTACTGAATTGATCAATTTTTGGAGGTATATTCATCCTGCATCAACAATTATTTTCTTTTCAGGATTGATAGTTCTCTCATTATGGCAAAAATTACTTAGCAAGATTTTCCCAAAATTTACAAGAATTGTTCAATACCCTTTGGCTATTGTTATTTTTGGAGTTTTAATAGTAATGTTATTAAATAGTATTTATCCAGGTTCTATAAGTAAAGAACATCTTGTTTATATTCCACCGTTTAATGAATTATCATCTTCAATAAAAATTGTTGAATGGAATAATATTGCAAGTAAAAATGTATGGTATTTTGCTTTCATTATAGCGTTTGTTGCAAGTATTGAAACACTTTTATGTGTAGAAGCCGCTGATAATTTAGATCCTCAAAAAAGAATAACTAATAGAAACAGAGAATTGGTTGCACAAGGTATTGGAAATTTTTTATCAGGTTTGATTGGTGGATTACCAATTACACAAGTAATTGTAAGAAGTAGCACAAACATAAGTTTTAATGCCAAGACAAAATTATCTACGATATTGCATGGAGTTTGGCTTTTATTAAGTGTAGTATTTTTGAATGATTTATTAAATCTTATTCCACTTGCATCACTTGCAACAATCTTAATTATCGTTGGATTTAATCTTTCAAAACCTTCTACATTTTCTCTAATGTATAAAAAGGGAAAAACTCAATTTATTCCTTTTGTTATTACAATCATCGCAATTTTATTTTCAGATTTACTAATTGGTACTTTAATTGGATTAGTATCAAGTATCATCATTCAATTTTACAACGCATCAAAAAATTCAATTAAGGTTATCAAAAATGAAAATAATAATTTAATTATTCACATTGATGATTCTGCTTCATTTATGAATAAAAGTCAATTAATTAATTACTAAATTCAACTAATAAATGCAACTTTTGGAGTAAAAAAATTATATTTTTCAAGGAAAGGGAGAAAGAAAATATTCTTTCTCCTCTTTACCCTGATGGAGAGATATTATTTTTGTCCCTTTCCTTC
>Ga0209204_1000251_pt1 | contig 61600 bp, 52 predicted proteins | sample AD_JPNMR2_MetaG_FD_184425 | JGI IMG/M metagenome (GOLD analysis project Ga0209204, IMG submission 184425) | Active sludge microbial communities of municipal wastewater-treating anaerobic digesters from Japan - AD_JPNMR2_MetaG (SPAdes) (version 2) | ecosystem: Engineered > Bioreactor > Anaerobic...
TGCTAAGGCGCGGGAATGGTATGAGAAGGCAGCGGAAAAAGGCAATGCCGATGCAATGTTTAATTTAGGTTTGATGTATGCTAATGGTCAGGGAGTTGCGCAGGATTATGATAAGGCGCGGGAATGGTATGAAAAGTCAACGGAAAAAGGCAATGCCGATGCAATGTTTAATTTAGGTTTGATGTATGCTAATGGTCGGGGAGTTGCGCAGGATTATGGTAAGGCGCGGGAATGGTATGAGAAGGCAGCGGAAAAAGGCAATGCCGAGGCAATGAATCAGTTAGGGCGTATGTATTATTACGGTAAAGGAGTTGCGCAGGATTATGGTAAGGCGCGGGAATGGTATGAGAAGGCAGCAGAAAAAGGCAATGCCGATGCAATAAATAATTTAGGATGGATGTATGAATATGGTCAGGGAGTTCTGCAGGATTATGCTAAGGCGCGGGAATGGTATGAGAAGGCAGCGGAGCAGGGCGATGCCAAGGCAATGATTAATTTAGGATGGATGTATGAATATGGTGAGGGAGTTGCGCAGGATTATGGTAAGGCACGGGAGTGGTATGAGAAGTCGGAGGAAAAAGGCAATACCGAGGCAATGAATCAGTTAGGGCGTATGTATTATTACGGTAAAGGAGTTGCGCAGGATTATGGTAAGGCGCGGAAATGGTTTGAGAAGGCGGTAGAGAAAGGAGATGCTGATGCTATGTATTTCTTAGGGTATGTGTATTATTACGATGAGAGGGGGACAAAGGGTTACATTAAAGCTTACATTAAAGCATTGGAATGGTGGATGAAAGCTGCGAAGATGCGGAATAAAAAGGCCCTGATAACTTTGTTTATTCAATTATCCATTTTAATTTGTTTATCTCTGAATCCTCTAATTGCTATAATAATAATTATTATTATTATTTATTATATTAAGGTGAAGAAGAAAAATAAAAAATGAGAATAGCAAAGACATTAGAGGGGAAGAAACTGAATGCAGGTACAAGCAAGTAGTCAGTCCGTTCAAAACATACCAACACTACCCGTACAGCTAATCGAGTGGATAGGCTGGATGAGAAGATGAATATACGAGTGCTACTACTCCGTTTTTGAATAGTCACAAAAAAAGCGATGTTTTTGTAAGATACCTAACCGGTATGTTGATGGATTTCCAATTAATATGTCCTGTATGCGCTCATTCATTAACTTTGAGAAAAGTAGAGAGAAGCCTACACGGTTGTGAGAGATTGTTGATGCAGGTGAAGTTGTTTGAGTTGTAGATACCAACGCATAGGGCGAGTGATGAGTGGGATATGGTATTATATAGTACTGTATATGTGCTGTATCGGCTATTCCGAGAGTGAATATCCCTTAGGGTGGAGAAGGAGAGTGTTCATTTGAGGGGGTAGGTAGAGGTGGATAAGAGATATTTTGGTGTTCGGAGGCGGAGCAAGCAAATAGAAGTGGTAAAGGTAAGATACCTATGTTTGGGATAATAGATTGAGACGGTAAGGTTTAGGATGGAGGCAGTGCCGAATGTTAAGGTGAAGAGCGACTTCAAGAGGGCTCGGAAAAGGTAAAACGAACAAGTATTTATATATATTAATTGGAAATATTATTGCACACATCAGTATAAGGGATATGAGATACTCAAGATTTGAGTGGATTATTCTGTAATCTACGAATAGACAAGGGTCCGAGTTTTGCCAAAGGCAGAGTGAGCATTACTGGTATAGAACGCTTTTAAAGTTATACTAAGGAGCACATCCTGAAGCATCCTTATGTAAGTGTAAGTCTTTTGCATATTCTTTAAAAGAATTTTATAATTTTAGTATAATCATAAATAGGATGATTTATAAGAGATAGCCTTTAACCACAATCTTACAAGAGATTCAAACAGATGATTCCGTAATATAATTATAAGAATAGCGGAGGTAGGTAAGATGTTCGAAGAGTTAGATCGTACAGAACGGAAGAGGGACGAAGAGATAGGAGAAGACGTCAATCTGACGGTGAGTTCCACAGATAAGACCATAATAAGAGAGGGAGAGGTTATAACAGAGGGAACGATGCGAAAGAGCGAAGAGAGTAAAAAGGGTAAAATGAAGATAGATAAATTTCGAGGGTATGAGGTTTTGGAGGAGTTGCCTGCGCGGGGAGGTGAGGCGGATATTTATCGAATTCGTAATTCTGGAGGAGAGGAATATGCGTTGAAATTATACCGTCGTGGTATGGACCCGAATCCGGAGGTTTTGCGAGAGATACAGGGACTAAGCCATCGGTATCCGGCCCATCTGGTATATATATATGAAGTAGGCTATGATGAGGATACGGGGCGGTGGTATGAGTTGATGGAATATGCGAAGTACGGCAATTTACGGGAGTATGTAAAGAGAGGGGGTGTAGTAGATATAAAGGGTATTCTTCGGGAGATAAACGAGGCATTACATTCCTTACATGAACATGGTGTAATCCATCGAGACATCAAGCCGACCAATATATTGGTTCGTAATTTGAAGCCTTTGGACTTAATATTTACGGACTTTGGAGTATCATCCTTGATAGATGGGGAATTATCGAAGAAGATGACGACGGTAAAGGGAACTCCGATGTATAGTGCTCCGGAGAGTTTCAGTGGGGTGATGGGACGAGAGGTAGATTATTGGGGATTAGGGATGGTGATGTATGAGTTAATAGTAGGAAGCCATCCATTTACGGGATTAGATTACAATTTAATAATGTATCGTTTAGTTTCGGAGGATGTAGAGGTTTCGGAGGAAGTGGGAGAATATCGGGAGCTATTGATGGGTTTATTGACGCGTAACCCCCAGGATAGGTGGTGTTATGACGAGGTATCGAGGTGGTTAAGGGGCGAGCGTGACATTCCGGTGAAGCGAGAGAAGAAGGTAGATAGTAAGGGATATGCGAAGCCGTATAAATTTATGGATAAGCAGTATAGGGATTTAGAGGGATTAGCAGAGGCATTTATCAGTGGTGAGGAGAATTTTCGATTAGGGATAAGCCATCTGGGTAGAGGTTATATTTTTAAATGGTTAGAGAGTAATGAGGATTATGACAAAGCAGGTTGGTTATCCAGTTTGTTAGATGGGGTAGTTAAAGAGAGTTTAGTTCTGAGATTTGTATATTCGATAAAGAGAGATATCCCGTTTAGTTTGTATGGTTATGTGATAAAAGTAGAATTTTTAGTGGATTTAATAATAGGTAGAGAGATAGAGCGTATAGACGGGTGTCGAGAAAAGATATATAGTTATTTAAAGGAGGGAAAATTACGAGAGCTATATGAGGAATATGTTCGGAGCAGTGGTAAGAGAGTAAGAGAGTTGGAGCGTTTTTTGGGTAATTATGAGTATTTGATGGGTCAAAAGGGCAAAAAGGATAATGTTAACCTTTTTATAAGGTTATGTAAGGTATATAAAGAATTACAGGGAATAAATAGAGAAAATCATGGTTATAAGGGCTCTTGTCATATAGATATAATGGAGATAGACTTTAGTAAGATAAGCAAGGAGGAACTGAGTTTAATAGAACGAGGTTTAATCCAATTAGGGGATATTGTCCCAATGAGTGTAGAGGAGGGTAGAAAAAGAATGAAGGCAGGTCAATATAAAGTGGCGTGGCTATGTTTTTGGTTATTAAGTTTAAGTGGAGATGCGGAAGCCCAATTTTGTTTGGGTAGTCTATATGCAGAAGGTAAGGGGGTAAAGCAGGATTATAAGAAAGTACGGCAGTGGTATGAACAATCAGCAGAAAAAGGCAATGCCACTGCAATGTTTAATTTAGGTTTGATGTATGCCAAAGGTCAGGGAGTTTCGCAGGATTATGGTAAGGCGCGGGAATGGTTTGAGAAGGCAGCAGAAAAAGGCAATGCCAATGCAATGTATAATTTAGGTGTGATGTATGCCGAAGGTCGGGGAGTTGCGCAGGATTATGATAAGGCACGGCAGTGGTATGAGCAGGCAGCGGAAAAAGGTAATGACAAGGCAATGTGTAATTTAGGTGTGATGTATGATAATGGTCAGGGAGTTACGAAGGATTATGGTAAGGCACGGCAGTGGTATGAGCAGGCAGCGGAAAAAGGCGATGCCACTGCAATGTTTAATTTAGGTGTGATGTATGAAGAAGGTCGGGGTGTTCCGCAGGATTATACTAAAGCACGGCAGTGGTATGAAAAAGCAGCAGAAAAAGGACATTCAGATGCAATGCTTTATTTAGGAGAGATGTATAAAAACAGTTTCAATTATAAGAAATCTCAACAATGGTATGAGAAGGCAAGAGAGTATGGGAATGCTGAAGCAATGAATGCTTTAAAAAATATAAAAATTATTAGAAAAAGTATAAAAGTTTTTATAGCGATTTTAATAATAGTCAATATTTTCGGCTCGTGGGTGGCGTGGTCAACATATAAATGTAAATGGGCTCTGAAAAAAGGAGATGCATCTGTAATGTATAAATTAGGACTGATGTATGCTGAAGGAAATGGTGTTTCGAAGGACAGAGTATTAGCATACGCATGGTATACACTTGCAATGAAGTATGGGGGGGGAGGATAGTAATATATATAAAATGGCGAAAAGAGAAAGAGAAAAATTAACAGGTTGGTTTTTTGGAAACAGTAGTAAAGAGATTCGAGAAGCGGAGGAACTGGTTAATAATTACAAACCGGGGACTATGTTAAAAAGAAAAAAATAATTAAAAGAGTTAATGAGATAGGGAGTTTTTTTATTAAGAAATTTATTTTCTCATCCAGAGAGCTCCCCTTATGTTTTATTGTTATAATGTGTTTAGGCTTTTTTTATTCAGCAGACTTGTTATTCGCGTAGAGATTAAAATAAACATAAAATGAATTATTACATCTTATTAAGCATTTCCCCTGATAGTGATACAGTATTGGAGCCACTATTTAGAGAACTGTACGATACGATAGATTAGGGAGGTGGAAATAGTGAATTTATTATGGTAAGGCACGGCAGTGGTATGAGAAGGTAATAGAAAAAGACAATGCTGATGCTATGTATAATTTAGGTGTGATGTATTATAATGGTCGGGGTGTTCCGCAGGATTATGGTAAGGCAAGGGAATGTTTTGGGAAGGCGGTAAAGCGAGGCGATGCTGATGCTGTGGATAATTTAAAATCGCTTAAAGGAAAAAAGAGAAAATGATCTCGGCCGCTTTTTTTTCTTTTTTTATCACTATTCAGTTACCATAGGTTCTCTTTATATATAGATATATCGAATGGAATTTGTTAACAAAGTTTATGCATTATTTTGGTGTGTGATACAGGGAAATAAAGTAGTTTAGGGGTATTATCAAAAATAAAATGAGGAAAAATCTTTACTTCTTAAATACTATATTAGCATTAGTTCTTTTGATTCTATTTACTCTCATCTAAAAACACAACTCGTTTTTATACAACAACTTCAAATCTAACACATAATTGGTGAGAAAGGAAAAAATATCTTTCTTTAATATTTTAATTAAAGTATGCTGATTAATATGTTTGAAATATATTATTTATTTGTTGTGAAAAAACAAAAAAATTTGTATGTAAATTTGGTATTTTAATTTGATAAGTGGTCAACGGAGGATTGTTCATTTGTTGTGGGTGGAGGGGTAGGGGGTCTTTGTCTTCGGGGGCGTTGTCCACGTTGGCGGGGAGGTGGTTCAGGTTCATCATTATATCGGACACGAAATATGCGTGTGCCAAACCCTTCCACACGAAATCCTTCGGCTTTCCCAATAATGTTCCCTTTATCATCTAACAGGTCTGCTTCAAATCGTAGGTCTTTATCTTTCTGATTTTCATCGTGTGGGAGGAAACGAATTTTGCCTATTTTAGCATTTCTTTCTTTGACTTTTGAATGTAGTTCTAAGGCTTCTTTTACCTTCTTATATTCTTCGGAAGGACCGCATCCATTGATAGTAACGAAGAAAGGTGCTACGAGAATGAAAATGATAAGATTTGAGATTTTATTCATAGAATTACCTCCCTTTAGTCATCATGTCTGCCACGGTCGACTAAGGTTCCAAGGAATAAGGCTAAGCCTTGTGATACGGGTGCTTTACCAGGATAACGTAAGAACTCAACATGCCCATCCATATATAAAACATTACATCCACCAGGCACATGATTAAAATACTTTACCATGCTGGATAATGTATCGTACATAACGAAAATTTCGCTTTGTGCCTGATTGCTTGCGGATGGATTATTAATATCAGTAATGAGGAATCGTTCAATGCCTTCTCTTAATCGGTAGATAGTGTTGGTATTTCCATTTCCGAGGGGTTCATTGCTCATAATATTAATGACAGGACAATCGCTATCTGCTAATTCGAAACTTTTTGCAAGGAAATAGGCTTCACCGCTTCCACCATGCAAATATCCGATGGCTTTTGTAAAAAGTCCAATAAACAGGGCTACAAACTGTTGGGGTCCTGTGGCATCGGGATTGTCAAGGACGAAATCATGGGGGATATGTGGTAATAATGCCATAATATCAGCAATACCAATTTGTGGGTCTGTATCTTCACATTTATCTAAAACCCAACCTATGTATACATAACTTAAATCGATAGCGTCACGTTCTTCTGCTAAATTAAATTTCCCTGTTGCAGGGTCAATAAGGCTTTGCATGGTATTTTCCGGGTCTGATGGACAAAGAATAATAGCTGGGTCGGTCAAATATTCGGGGTAGATTGTATTAACCATAGGTCCTAATGCGATGATTGCACGGCGATGTGAATATGCTTCAAATTGCATGGGCGGAAATTTCCCTCCACGGGCTTCATTGGCATACATTTTGTAGATAAGACCCCATTGTTTAAGGTTGTTCTGGCAACTGGAACGACGCGCTGCTTCACGAGCACGGGCAAGAGCAGGCAAAAGAATTGCCGCAAGTATTGCGATAATTGCAATTACAACAAGCAGTTCAATCAGAGTGAAACCTGTTTTTCGCATTGTATTTTCCTTTGCAAGAAATTAGCATAATTCTACTATTTTGACATCTATCGTTTTAATCAGGTTTCATAAAATAAAACAAAATAACTTTTATAAACTTAGAGAGGTGGAAAAAATATTTGAATTAAATAGTAGAAGAGTTAAAAAGCCTGTTATTTATTTGCAAACTTTTCTTTTAATTTTAATGAGATATTTACCAGACTAATTAAGATAGGAACTTCCAGCAGGGGTCCAATTACGGTAGCTAAGGCTTGTTCAGAATGCACTCCAAAAATTGCAACTGCTACTGCTATTGCTAATTCAAAGTCATTACTTGCGGCAGTGAAGGCTACAGTGGCTGTTTTAGAATATTCTACCCCCATTTTTTTAGATATAAAGAAAGTAACAAACCACATAAAAAAGAAGTATATCACCAGTGGAATGGATATTCGTATTACATCTAACGGTAGTTTAATGATATATTCACCTTTTAATGAAAACATAACGACAATTGTGAATAATAATGCTACCAATGTAATCGGATTTATTTTGGGAATAAACGAATTCTCATACCATTCTTTCCCTTTGAGACGAATTAGTCCAAAACGGGTAGATATTCCGGCGAGGAAAGGTATGCCAAGATAGATGAACACCGTTTTAGCGGAGTCAACTATAGAAATGTTTATATTCAAACCGCTTGCCAATCCCAATAAATTCAAGAAGATGGTAATAAAAATATAAATATACACTGCATAAAAAAGCACCTGAAATACAGCATTAAAGGCGACCAGACCCACTGCTAATTCTCGGTCTCCTTCTGCTAATTCATTCCAGACAATAACCATTGCTATACATCTTGCCAATCCAACGAGAATAACCCCTATCATATATCCTGGATAATTTCGTAAAAAGATGATTGCCAGAAAAAACATTACCACAGGACCTATAATCCAGTTCATAATTAATGATAAGGTTAATAACCGTTTATTTTGGAAAACCCTACCCATTTCTTCGTATTTAACCCGTGCAAGTGGCGGATACATCATAAGAATCAGTCCGATGGCAATAGGAATAGATGTAGTCCCTACTTGCATCTTTGTAATAATCTGGGTAATGAATGGAAGGAAGAAACCTATACCAATACCTACAAAAATAGCAATGAAAATCCATAAGGTTAGAAACCTTTCTAAAAATGATAATCTTTTTACTGTTGAGTTATTCATAAAAAAATCCTTATTTTTAATTATTAAACGATAACTCCAAACAGAATGCCTGTGATAGTTGCCATAATGACAACAAGGGAAATATAGGTTACTGTTTTTTTCAATCCTAAAATATTGTATATAACTATCATGCTGGGAAGAGATAATGCAGGACCTGCTAATAAAAGTGCTAATGCAGGTCCTTTGCCCATACCGGAACCGATTAACCCCTGCAATATGGGGACTTCCGTGAGTGTGGCAAAATACATGAAAGCGCCAACTATAGATGCGAGGAAATTGGCACGGATGGAATTTCCTCCTACTGCGGTATAGACCCATGCATTGGGAATTACCCCTTCATTACCCGGTCTGCCTAATAAAAAGCCTGCTATAAATACACCAGCGAGTAAAAGAGGAAGTATCTGTTTAGCAAAATTCCATGTGGAGGAGAACCACTCCTTTGTTTCATCTGTTCCTGTCAGTGTGATAATTGAAAGACCGATAAAACCAACAGAAAATGCTACTACGGGTTCATGTGGAAAAAGAATTGCAACGATAATACATGCCATAGCAGTAACAATAATTTTCCACCATTGAATTTCAAACCATAATCCAAGAATAATCCCTAAAATAACTCCGGAAAGAGAAGTAAATATCCATTTATATTGAAACATAAAATACCAGAACCCTGTATTACTTTCGGGTTTTCCCCAATTTGCAAATACAAGTATTGCTATCATGGATGCAAAGAAAACGGCAGTTTTCCATAGAGGTCGTGTAGGTTCTGAAACAGGCATGTTTGCATGCCTTTGAGTTCGCTGGATTTCCTCCTTGCGAAAGATTAGAAACATTAACAGTCCAATAATAATACTAAATAAAACTGCTCCTATAGCACGAGCAAGCCCTAATTCTAAACCTAATATACGGGCTGTAAGGATAATGGCTAATACATTAATTGCTGGCCCGGAGTAGAGAAACGCAGTGGCAGGTCCTAATCCTGCACCCATTTTGTATATACCACTAAAAAGAGGTAACACGGTGCAGGAACAGACAGCCAGAATCGTTCCTGATACCGATGCTACTCCATAAGCGATAAACTTATTGGCATCGGCTCCGAGATATTTCATAACGGAGTTCTGACTGATAAACACACCGATAGCACCCGCAATAAAAAAAGCAGGAACAAGGCATAGTAATACATGTTCCCGTGCATACCATTTAATCAGATAAAGTGCTTCCATTACTGCATTATCAAAACGAGGTGTCCCAACAGGGAGAAAATAACAGACAAAAAATATTAAGACAATCAGAAATAAAATTTTCCACTCTTGTTTGAAATTCATAATTTGATTCCTTCTGAATTAATTTAAGTTTGGAGACGTTATTCTTGGGATAGATTTAAAATCTCAAATTGCATTTTTGCTTTTTCAATAATTATGTTTTCTATGCATGATAAAAACATAGGGAGACATTTTAACTTTAACCGATAATATACCCGTAAACCTTCTTTTCGGTCTTCGATAATACCTGCCTGTTTTAATACAGATAGATGTTTTGAAATTGTAGATATGTCATCTTCAATCAATTCTTGTAGTTCGCAGACGCATTTTTCATTTTGGGCTAATTCATTGACGATGAAAAGTCGTGTTGAATGAGATAGAGCCTTTAGTACCTGAGCATGTAATTCATATTTGTCTTTTAATTTTTTGTTCATAATGATTTCCTTATAACAAATTATTGGCTATTTGAAATTATAGCAAAATAGCCAAATAAAATTCAACTTGAATTTTTTATAAAAATATTACCTAATATATCTAATATTCGTTAAAAATAACAGAGATATATTATACCCGAATATCTATTTGAAAATATATTTGGTAATTTGGTAAAATAAGAATATTAACAACCCATGCTAAAGGAGAATAAATATGAAAGAAATTAAAGTGTTAGGTCCCGGTTGTATGAAATGCGTTCAATTATATAACAACGCAAAAACCGCAGTAGATGAACTTAAAATGGAATGTGATATTGAAAAAGTTTCCGACATCCAGAAAATCATGGACTATGGAGTTATGATGACACCCGCACTGGTTGTTGATGGTGAAGTAAAGACAGCAGGGAAAGTCCCTTCCGTTGAAGAAATAAAAAAGATATTAGCATCATAATCCTACGATATTACATTATAATTATAATTTAGAGGAAGAAGATATGAAAAATATTATCTCTGCTTTACTAATTCTTTTTGTTTGTGTTTCATTAGGTTATCTTGTATATTCAGAAGTCAGAAACAATCGAGTTATTGTTTCTGATGTGAAGAAACAAGTTAAAGAAGAGGTTCCACAAGAGGATAGCACTTCTTCAAAAGATACTGCCACTAATTCAAAAATTAATGAAAAGGTTATTGTGTATTATTTTCATGGAACTGCTCGTTGTCCTACATGTCGAGCAATTGAAAAGTATGCAAAAGAAGCAGTTGAAAATGCCTTCAAGACGGAATTGGAAACAGGGAAGTTGGAATTCCGAAGTGTAAATGTTGAGGAACCGCAAAATGAGCATTTTATACAGGACTTTCAACTATCTACACGTTGTGTTGTTGTAGAATGGAATGTAAATGGAAAACCTCAAGACTGGAAACGTTTAGAGAGGGTCTGGGAACTGGTTCATGGAGATAAAGTAAAATATTATGACTACATACAGGAAAATGTCCGTCACTATTTGAAGGGATAAATACGGAATGCAATTTTTATTGGCTCTCTCATCTGCGGTATATCTGGGTCTCCTAACATCTATCAGTCCCTGCCCTCTTGCAACAAATATTGTTGCTATCTCCTATATATCTAAGAAAATAACGCACCCCGGTTTCGTTCTATTGAATGGGTTTGTTTATTCCATAGGTAGAACTATTGCCTATATTATACTCAGTTTTATACTTGTGAAAAGTTTGTTAGATATGCCGTTTCTTTCACATTTCCTGCAGAAATATATGAATAAAGTTATTGGACCTCTTCTTATCATCGTAGGGATGTTTCTTCTCGACCTTATAAAAATTAATCTCAATATATCTTTTAAGATGGAAAACTTTAATAAGAAAGTTGAAGAGTGGGGATTGTTAGGGGCTTTTCTACTTGGATTACTTTTTGCCTTATCCTTTTGTCCAACCTCCGCTGCATTATTTTTTGGTGGATTAATACCGTTGGCTACAAAAACAGGCTCTGATTTTACAGTCCCATTTTTCTATGGAATTAGCACGGGTATTCCCGTTATTATTTTTGCTTTTCTTATTTCATTTAGCACATCCAAAGTTAGTAAAGCATATAATTTTTTATCATCTGCCGAACTCTGGGCACGAAGGATTACAGGGATAATTTTTATCCTTGTGGGTATTTATTTAACCCTCATTAATATATTCAAGATAAGTCTTTCCTGAAAATAGTGCAGGTATTGCTGTCTGGAGGAGTAATTGTTTCCCCTGCAAGTTATATACAAGATTAAATATTCGTAAATCAGGCGAATGCAAAAATGGGAATGAAGTGTAGTATTGGGTTTAATATGTATTTACATAAACGTGTAGATGATATTACAGTTCTAATAGTTCTTTTATTTTCTGGGTTAATATTTGAATAGAGAAAGGTTTGTTGAGCAAATGCACTTCTTGTAAAGGTTGAAGTTCATGAGTTATAAGTTCTTCTGCATAACCTGAGATAAACAGTGTTTTTAAGGATGGGATAAATTCTTCTATTCTTTTAGATAAATCAAAGCCGTTCATTACAGGTAAAATAACATCAGAAATGAGTAACTTTATCTTACCTTTATTTTCTTTGGCTAATTTTATAGCCTCTATTGGGTCAGTTGTCAAGATAGGTTCAAAGCCCATTCGAGAAATAATATAACTTAACGTGTCTAAGACGCTTTTTTCATCATCTATAATTAGAACTGCTCCTCTTTTTTCTTCGGGTATTACATCAAGTTCTGGTATCCAGTCTTTTGTGTCATTTTTATTTTCGCTTGTTTCTTCTTTATATCTTGGCAGATAAATAGTGAACGTAGTTCCCTTGCCCACAGTGCTTTCTACAGTTATAAAACCATTATTTTGTTTAACGGTTCCATACACAGTTGCTAAACCTAAACCTGTGCCCTCGCCCTGTTTTTTGGTTGTAAAGAATGGTTCAAAAATATGCGGCAGGATGTCGGGATGTATACCTGTCCCAGTATCGGATATTTTGATAAGTACGTAATCGCCTGTGGTGGCTTCAATGTATTTTTTAGTGAATTCTGAATCTATCGTTATGTTCTCCGTTTTGATAGTAATTTTTCCATCATTAGGAATTGCATCACGAGCGTTAACGCACAAGTTAAGTATAATTGTATCGATATGGGCAGAATCCGCAAACACATCCCATAAATTATCAGCGGGTTGGAATTCAATGAGGATTCTTTCAGGAATAATTCTTTTTAAGAGTTGTAGATTTTGTTGTATTTCTTTGTTAATATTAATCACTTTGGGTTGAGTAGATTGCTTCCTTGCAAAGGCAAGGATTTTTTTGTGTCAGATTTGCTGAACGTTCAACAGCATTGCGAATTTCTATGAGATAGTTTTTAATTGGTTGTATTTCCTTCTCTTTGAAAAGTGCCAGTTCGATATTTCCCATAATAACACTTAACATATTATTGAAGTCATGGGCAATACCTCCAGCAAGTCGTCCTAATGCCTCTAATTTTTGGGAGTGTATAAGTTGTTTTTGTAGTTCTTCTTTTTCTTGTTCTAATTGTTTTTGTTCAGTAATGTCTGAAAGGATATGTATCACTCCTATAATCTGGTTATCATCATTAAATACAGGGTCTGCGACCACTTCATACCATTTATTATTCTGTTGGAATAGCGCTCGTTCTCTTCTTTTTGTTTTCATTAATTTTATTACTGGGCAGAAGGAAGGTGGTTCCTTTGTGTGGTGAATGATTTCCCAACATCTTTTACCTAATACCTCTTCAGGGGCGAGATTTAAAATTTCCTTAACAATACTATTGGTGCGTGTAATTTTGAATTCCTCATCTAAAAACCAGATAACACTGTTGATGTTTTGGTAAGCCTTTTCCCATTCACGATTTAATCTTTTTATTTCTTCTTCAAATCTTTTTTGTTCTGTAATATCTGTGAATATACATGCAAAGTGTTTGGGACCTGTTTTATATGCATAGACTAAATAATATCTGTTTAAACTCTTTGTTAAATTTACAAAGGTGATAGGTTTACCTGTTTTGACCACATGAGCATACGTGTTAATCCAGAAGGGTTCCAAGTCGGGTAATACCTCTTTTACTCGTTTTCCAATGACATTTTCTATTTTAAGTCCAGTCATATTCTCAAAGGCTGGATTTACAATAATGAATCGGTAATCCACTGGATTTCCTTCTTCATCATATATCATTTCATGTTCTGCAAAGGCTTCTTGCATTGAGTAGAATAGGTTCTTGAAATTTGTTTGAGTTTCTCGAAATTCAGTAACATCAAGCATAGACCCAAAAATAACATCAATTGAACCATCAGTAGCCTTCAAAGGGGCAATATATGCAATGAAATGTCGCCTCTCCCCATTAATTTGGAGGACAAAATCGGGATTTTGGAATGCACTTCCTTGAAGGGCAATATTACATGCATCTACAAAAAGTTTATGGGTTTCTTTATCAAAAAGGTCAGAGTCGGTGAGCTGTATGATTTCATTCGGTTGTTTATTAAAGAAACATGCATATGTTTTGTTTACTTTTATATATTTTAGATTTTTGTCTTTAATAAAGATCCCCGTTGGTAATAAGTCCAATATATATGCTAATGTTATTTGAGAACACTCAGGATTCTCTATGTTATTGTTTTTATGATTGCTTTTTTTTGAATTACTCATAGTTTGTTAACTCCTTAAAACAAACCTGGTTTCTTCCTTTTTCTTTTGCTAAATATAACATTTCATCCGTATATTTAATTATACTGTCTATTGTATCTTTACCCTGAATGAGTATACCCCCTATGCTTACTGTGATTTTATGCTTCCCTGTAATTGTGTCAATTTCATTTTCTTGGATAGTGGTGTTAAGTCGTTTTAATGTATTTATTGCGTCTTGTTTGTTAATATTTGGTATAACGATAAGAAATTCTTCACCACCGATTCTGCCTAATAAGTCATAAGGTCTTAATTGACTGCGGATGAGTTTTACAAATCCTTTTAATACGTCATCGCCTGTTTGATGTCCATACGTATCATTTATTTTTTTGAAATAGTCTAAGTCGCACATTGCAATGCATGTTTGGAGGTTGTTTCTTTCAGCACGTTCCAATTCTTCTTGAAGTCGCTCAAATACGCCACGTCTATTTAAGACGCTGGTGAGTGGGTCATGAACAGCCTCGTATTCAAGGGCTTTTTGTGTTTCAATTAGTTTTTTTTGTAAGGTGGCTGTTCGTAGTCCGACTCGTATCCGTGCCCATAATTCGTCATTATCAAATGGTTTACAGATATAGTCATCGGCACCCGCTTCCAATCCAGCAATAACATCTTCTTTATCTGTTTTTGTGGTTAGGATAATGATGTATGTTGATGCTTCCTTATTTGCTTTACGAAACATTTTTACAACGTCAATACCATCTAATTCAGGCATGACCCAATCGAGTATTGCAAGCAAAGGAGGGTCTTTAGTCAATAATTCGAGGGCTTCTTTGCCATTTGTTACATCAATAGGATTATACCCCCATTTTTTTAAAACGGAAGTAAGGATTAATCGGGATACAGTATCATCTTCGGCTACCAAAATGTTTATTTCTGCATGATTCTCACTCATTGAATAGTTCCTTTAAGTATGTTCTCAGTTCTTCAAATTGTGATTCCAATTGTGGTATGTATTTTTTAGCATCATTTTCTTTTCCTTCTTTACATAATTTTTCAATCTGAGATGCAATTTCACGAAGTCTTTCAGCCCCGATATTTGCAGAAGCACCCTTAATCGAATGAGCTTGCCGTTCCGCATCATTAATTCTATTTTCTGAGATGGATGTTTTTAGGGTATCTATTTGTTTAGGTATGTCTTCCAAAAAACTGAGTATAACCGTATTTGCCAAGTTTTTATCATCCATAACCCGTTTCATGAAGGATTTATAATCGAAAAGGGTCTCCTTTTGGAAGAAGGAGGTTGAGACGGGTGAGGCTTTTTCCTTTGCATCTTCTTTAGGTGCGGTAACGATAATATTTTGCTCAGTATCTTTCTGTGTTTTATCGGGTAGATATTTTTCCAAAATATCAATTATTGATTCCATAGAGATAGGTTTGGCTATATAATTATCCATACCTACTTGCAGACATTTTGTTCTATCTTCCTCAAATGCGTGAGCGGTCATAGCAATAATGGGAACATTATGATTTAAGACTGGTGAAAGAGGGTCTCTAATAATTTGAGTTGTTTGAAAACCATCCATCTCTGGCATCTGGATATCCATAAAAACGATGTCATAATCTTTTTTGCTCAACATTTCCAAGGCTTCTTTGCCATTATTAGCGGTATCAGGTGTTATTCCTAATTTATTTAACATTCCGACCGCAACTTTTTGATTTACCACATTATCCTCAACCAATAGCACATTGGCATTGAATTGTTTTCGCTGTTTTTGAAGTTCGCGAATGCTATGTCGTGTTAAGATAAATGGATTATAGAATGGTTTTTTCTCACCTTGTTGCCATGATTTTCGTAAACTCAATAATGTAGTTAAGACTTCAAATAATTCTAAATGGCGAACAGGTTTGGTCAGGTATGCGGAAAATCCAATGTCTTCAAATTTTTTTGCATCACCGCGTGCACCGATGGAAGTGAGTAGGATAAGTATTGTATCTTTTAGTTTTTCATCGCTGAGAATAATCCTTCCTAATGCCTCGCCATCAATTTCTGGCATTTGCATATCTGTGATGCAGATAATGAACGGGTCATTTTCTTTTTGGGCTGTTTTAAGTTTTTGAAGGGCAATAAAGGCATTAGGTGCTTCATCTGGTCGAGCACCCCATGATTTAAGACGGATATGAAGGATTTCTCGATTACTTGCGTTATCATCAACAATAAGAATACGAACATTTTGTAAATCTTCTGGGAAGATATATTTAGGTTTGTTCTCCTCTTTTTGTTTTTTAAGTCTTACCGTGAACCAGAAGGTAGAACCTTTGCCATATTCACTTTCAACGCCGATACTACCACGCATAAGTTCAACAAGTTGTTTTGATATAGCAAGACCCAGACCTGTCCCTCCATATTTCCGCGATGTGGAGGAATCAATCTGAGTAAACTTTTCAAATAGAAGATTAATTTTATCCTTTGGAATTCCAATGCCTGTATCTCTCACAATAAATTTTAGGAAAGCCTCTTCTTCTGTAGTTTCTAAACATTGCACTTTAATTGTTACTTCCCCTTGGTGAGTAAATTTTATTGCATTGCCGACAAGATTTGTTAGAATCTGTCGTAGACGACCTGGGTCGCCAATAAGGGAAGAGGGCACGTTTTCATCGATAGAGAGAATAAGTTCTAAATCCTTTTCACTCGCTTTTATTGCCATGAGTCGAGAGAAATCTTCTAAAAGACTTATGAGGTCAAAGTTAATATGTTCTAAATCTAATTTTTGGGCTTCGATTTTTGAGAAGTCTAAAATATCATTAATCAATGCAAGGAGAGAATCGCTACTGGATTGTATAGTTTCTGCATAATAACGTTGTTCGGGGTTGAGGTCTGTATCTAAGAGGAGGCTGGTCATACCGATGATAGCATTCATCGGTGTGCGAATTTCATGACTCATATTAGATAAAAATTCACTTTTTGCAATACTTGCCATCTCTGCTTTCATGGCAAGGTCATGGGCTATTTTAACTGCGTCTTGAAGCTTTTGATTTGCTTCTTTTAATGCCTGTTCATTCTTCTTTTCTTTTGAAATGTCGATAAAACAATCTAAGATTTTATTTTTCCCACCAACACTTATAATTTTCGCAGATTTCAAAACGGGTAATTGCTCCCCTTTTGCTGTTAGTATTATTTTCTCTTCATTGATTATTTCAGTCCCAGGCTTGTTCATTGGGCATTTTCCAACGTCGGTGGGACATAGAAATTTATGGCAAACATGTCCAACAATACATTCTCTTTCCGCTCCAAACATTTGTGCCCCTGCTGGATTGATATACTCAATAATATGGGTTTCTGCATCAATCAAGATAACACCTGCCTGAACACTTTCCATAAGTGTTCGCTGGAATAGTTCGCTTTCTATAAGTTTTTGTTTCTGATGGTATTCTTCTGTTACATCACGAAAAATAAGTACAGCTCCAACCATGTTACCTTCTGAATCATGAATGGGAGTACAGCTATCGGCGATGTTATATTCCTTACCATTTCTGGAGATTAATAATGTATTATTCCCGATATCTACTTCTTTACCTGTTTTTAGTGTTTTTTCAACTGGATTTTCTATTACCTGTTTTGTGGTGTAATCTTTAAGATGAACAACATCTTTAATAGGCTTGCCAATAACTTCGGTGTCGGTTTGACCTAAAAGAAGTTGAGCAGGACGATTTATTTCAACAATATTTCCAGTAATATCTACACTAATGACAGCGTCACCGATGGAGTGCAAGGTTGCTTTAATAAGTCCCCTGCTGTGATAAAGTTCTGATGTCCTTTGATTTACAAGATTTTTAAGAGATTGATTATAATTTACAAGAAGAGAAATAGTAATTGTTAATAAAATAGATAGGAATAGTCCTATACTAAAAGTTGTGATAATGCTATAAATAGAGTAGTAGCCTAACAAATTAGCAGGGGTGATTAATATGCCATATAAATTTTGGAATGCCAAAAGAGGAAAGAAAAGGTAATTGGCATTGGATAGCCTTAAAGCGTCTGATAAATCATTTATTGTAAATGAAGAAAAGATTTCGGAGATTTTGTCTGGACTAAATATTTGCAGAAATGAGAACTTATGCCAGACATTTTTTAAGGTTAGCTCTTCATAATATAATGAAGAGTAGATAAAGGTGCGGATATCTATGATTATAGATACGTAGCCTTGTGGTTCATTCCCTTTTAAAACAGGTTGAAATAGAATTGTATATTCATTATTAGCATTCAAAAAGCTTGGTATTATCGGTGATGTCATGGATGCTCGTAGTGTTTTTAAGGAATGTCTCGCTGTGTTTACAAGTAAGGGGTAAGAACTTATATCCATTCCCTTTAAGTGGGATATATTTTGTGGACTTGAAATATACAAGACGGGTAGATATTCATCTTTTTCTTTCACAGGGATTTTTGACCCATTTGTGTCAAACTCCCAAATAAAAAAATCATCTTGACTTTTTTGTTTTATTAATGTTTCGAAATCTTTTCTTTGTTCGTGTTTTACAATAGGTATCCAAAGCAAGGAAAAGTTTGTATCTTTTAATAACGGTTTTGTGAAGTTTAAGAACTCTTCTTGTGTTATCTCTTCACTACTTTGGAAGAAAGTGGCAATAGTAAGCAGTTTTAATTTTTGTATATCTCGTATATCCTCTTTTAGTTTAGTTATTTTTATTTTTGTCGTAATAAAAAAGTTTTCCCAGTTGTGTTTTTTGTTATTTGTATAGACGGTCCATGTTATAGATAGGACGATGGTTAATGATACAAGGAAGGCTAAGATTGCTTCAGCATGACGGGTGGAAGAATCCTTTTTTGAATTTCTCTGGCTAAAACCTATTCCAGATAGAAGGATAAAAATGATGATGAGTGAAGTGAAAGTAACGGTAGGATACGTGTGTTTCCAAACAAGGATTTTCCAATTTTTTGCGTCAATGTCCATTCCAAGAACAGCTACTATTTTATTAGAAGCCTTATCGTGAATAGGTGCAATTCCACTTATCCAGATACCCCATTCATCAGGTAAAGGTCCTTCAACGAAGGGTTCACCTGTATCAAAACAGTTGATAAGTTCATCAGACGCTTCCTCGTATATCTCTCCAGGTTTTGCAGGTGGTATTTCTTGTTCTGTACCTTCTTGGGTATCAAGGTAAAAAAATACCTGATTTTGTTCATTTCTGCCCATAAGATAAATGTATTTGCAATCAGGGATAAGGGACTTCAAGATGTAAAGTCTCTTTAATATAGAGTTATATTGTAGATTATCAAAATCTTGTTCTGAACCCGTAAAATTTTTGATGACATCAGTGTCAATACTTTCCGCAATGTTTGTTGTTTGAGCAAGGACAAGTTTTCGGAGCCATTGGTCGCTCGAATGGTAGACTCTATAAGTCCAGAATGCCCCACATATTATGGTAATAGTCAGGAAGGATAGAACATACCACCGAGATAGCCAACGAAGATAATTTTGCATATCTGAACCTCCACGGTTTTAACGCATTCCAAAGAGGAACCGCAATATTTTATATTTTCCTATAATAAAGTGGTAAATAACAAATATAAGAATGACAGAAAATAAAATAATAATGAAAAATTGATGCCATATATTTATGTTCCATTGAATTACATAATAGGCAACAACAACAATGATTGTTTGATGAATAAGATATATAGGATACGAGGCTTCGGTAAGATATTGTAGCCCTTTTGAGGTGCAGTGTAGGTATTTTTTGCTGTAACTTAATATCCAAATAAGCCAGAACCATGAATTAAACCGACGCAGGATATAAAATAGAACATCCATAGTTGAGTACTTTGCAAATGGAGGGAAAATGGAAATTATGATAATATAGGTTGACATGGTTATAATGCCGAGGTATAGGGATAAGTCTTTTTCTTTGTAGATTGCATGTTCGATGGATTCGTGAGATGCAATGAAGAACCCAATAATGAAATAGGTGTAGTAGTAGAAGGGGTTCTTATCACTAAAAAAGGGTATTTGCTCTGCTAATCCTGAGATGATAGGGTATAGGAGTAATAAACTATGTTTAGATATTTTTTTATCTATTGATTCGGAACGTTTTCTCAATATGGAAAATAAAGGTATCGATAGGATACTGAATATATAAAGATAAAGAATGAACCAGAGATGGGCAGGGGTAAATGAACCGTTGTATCCTGTGAAGTTATCCTTAATACTTGTGAAGTATTGAGAAATAAATTGTAGGAATGAAGTATTTGGTTCGTGTTTTAAGTAGGCAAAATAAGGTTGTGGTGGAACAATAATGAAGATGCCGAAAATAAGAGGGATTAGAAGGCGTCGTGTCCGTTCAATAAAATATTCTTTGTCAGTCCTTTTTAAGGTAGCGTAGTAGGAAGACATACCTGCTAATAGGAATAAAAGGGGCATATGCCACGGAGAGAGAAGAAAGACAAATATATTTATCAATGGATGTGTTTCTGAACCTTTAACATAAAAGGATTCATATTCAAAGAAGACCATTGCGGTATGAAACGGAATTAGAAGCAGTACAGCAATAATTCGTAGCCAATCGATATATCTTTTTCTGTCGAACCCTGAAAATGGAGGAGTTTGCATATTTCAGTAATGTAAAAGGTGTTTGTAATGTTTGTAATACTGTGCTAACTTTTCTTTTGGTCTAAAGTTTTGCGTACCATTTTTAATAAATCTTTTCTTCCAAAGGGTTTATTGAGCAAATTTAGTCCTTCATCGAGTATGAAGTTTGTGTGTATCGAATTTTCTGTATAACCTGTGGATAGAATAACGGGTAATTGGGGTTTGATGTTTTTAATTCTATTATAAACCTCTTTTCCACCTAATACGGGCATGATAACATCTAAGATTGCGAGGTCAATTTCCTGAATGTGTTTGAAAAAGATATTGAGAGCTTCTTCGCCATTTTCAGCGGAGAAAACACGATAACCAGCCTGCTCAAGAATACGTGTAGCCACAGAACGGACAGCAGAGTCATCTTCTGCTAAAAGAATGGTCTCATTTCCAGTAAGAGGAACTTCACTTTCTTCCTCTTTATCACCTTTCTTGATTTCTATCTCATCCATAACAGCTGGTAGGTAAACTTTAAAAGTTGTTCCTTTATGTTCTTCAGAATAGGCATGGATAATCCCACGATGTTGTTGAACCAGCCCGTATACGGTAGATAGCCCTAATCCTGTTCCTTTGCCTGGGTCTTTAGTCGTGAAAAATGGGTCGAAACAATGTTCCAAAACATCTTTGTCCATTCCCACACCTGTATCTGTAACAGATATTAAGACATACTTTCCTGGGTCTGCCCATGGGATACCTCGTGTTTGTTCTTCTGATAGGTAGATACTTTTAGTTTCGATGATAAGTTTTCCGCCATCTGGCATAGCATCATTGGCATTGGTACAAAGATTCATGAGTATAACTTCAATAGCATTGGGGTCTGCTTCAATCTGAGGAATTGATGGGTCATATAAAGTCGTAATCTCGACATTTTCTTGAATAAGTCGTTGTATCATACCTAATATATTTTTAACAATATCATTAATATTTATGACCATTTTTTTAAGAATTTGTTTTCTTGCAAAAGCTAATAGCTGTCGGACTAATGTGCTTGCTTTTTGATTTGAGGATTCAATTTCTTTGATATAGGTAAGTACAGGTGAGTCAGGAGGTAATTCTCTCTCTGCTAATTCTGCATAGCCCATCATTACGAGAAGGTGATTGTTAAGGTCGTGAGCAACACCACCTGCCAATTGTCCGATACTTTCCATTTTTTGGGACTGCTTTAAGTCATTAAGAATAGTTAATTCTTGGGTAATATCTCTAAAAGTAATTACAAGGTTAAATAATTCTCCATTTTCACTGAATAGGGGAGAGATAGCATATTCTACGGTATAGAAGATATGCTCTTGCCTTGATAGCTCATATTCACCCCGGATTACCTTGCCAGATTTGAGTATATTTAATTTTTTAATTATTTTTTCCTGATAAAAATATTCGCTGAAGAAAGTTGATATATGTTTTTTTACAATAGTGTTTAGTTCAATTCCAGAAATTTTAGTTACTGCGGGATTTGCATAAATAATGATGCCTTCCAAATCCGTAATAATAACCCCTTCATCGGTAGATTCGATAGTTTTGATGAGCAAATCTCTTTGTTGTTCTATTTTTCTTTTTTCTTGATTGATAATTGCTAATGCTAATTGGTCAGCAACCTGACATGCGAAATTTATTTCATCATCGTCCCATGTATGTTTGTTATTTGTGTATTCAAAACAGATAAGACCAACATTTTTTCCACCGACACGAATACCTACATCTAACATAGATTTAATATCGAGGGGTATTAAGTAATTTTTGCCATATCCACAGGTTCGTGGGTCTTCTAATGCATTATGTGCGTCTATGTATTTTGTATTTTTCAATTCTTTAAACTCATTAGCAAAATCTTCTTCCGTTAATACGAATCCAGAGGAGTGGATATTAATGGAATATTCATAATGGTCAATGCAGATTAATTTTGTAGCATTTTCATTGAAGAGCCAGATATTAACGCGTGGAATTTTTAATTTTTTACCAATTTCTTCGGTAGTGATTCGTGCTAATTCGTTAAAGTTGCCTTCGGCGACTTCAGGACGTGTGAGAATATATGAAATGATTTCCCGTTCGAGAATTACACGGTTTGTTTTTTCTTTCTCTTTTTCCTCTCTTTTTTTCTTTTCATCTATATCAAAGATGTATCCCTGGAGATAAAGGAACGTATCATTATCCCAGACACCTGTCCCAATTTCTTCAACCCATTTGAAGTATCCATCATGATGTAGAACACGGTAGAAAAGATGGAAAGTTTGTCTTTGAGCAATTTTTTCGTTAATTTCATTGTAAACATAATCTAAATCTTCTGGGTGTATCAGTTGGGCATATGTGATGCGTGATGTAAGTAAATCCTCTTTTGAATATCCAGTAAGGTCAAAGATACCGTCAGTAATATAAAACATTGTATAGTTTTCGTCGTTCTTGCATATATAGACGACACCAGGAAATTGCTCTGTTAAGACGCGGTATCTTCGTTCACTCTCTTCTAATTTTTTCTGGGCTATTTTTGATTGTTGGAGGAGTGATTCTAATTTAATATTGGTTTTAATATTACGATATGCGGATATGATGGATATAATAGAGATAATAAGCAAAGTCCAGATGATAAGAAGTGAAGCAATCAGGTAAGGATGTTGTTTAAGGAAATAAGAAATGGTTTCCGTTTCTGCTTTGTCAAAAGGTGGAAGCTTGAGTTTACTTATTAATGCTTTAACACCGAGATAATTTTGTGGTGTTGTCCAGCCTGCTGAATCGAAACATTGTGCCTCTATGCTATCAGGGGAGATTTTTATAAGTGCTATGATAACCTTTTTTTTGACTTCTTCTGGAACGGTGTTATGGACAATACAACACGATTCGGGATAGGCATCGGTACTATGTGGAAATGTGATAGTACGGTCATCTTTTGGATTTAATATTTTTATGTCTTTGGATTGTATGATTCCATCATTAATAAATTTTTGGAGGTAGAATGCGCTTATACATCCTGCATCGGTAGTGTCTGATAGAACCGAACGAACAACTGCATCATGACTGCCAGTAAAAATTAATGATGATAAATCTTGATATGGGTCTATTCCGTGAACCTTGAATTCATATAGAGGAAGTATCCAACCAGAGAAGAAATATTTACCTGGGGCGGAGACAGATTTACCTTTCAGTTGTTCTAAATCATTAATATCGGTGCGGTTTGCTTTACAAAAGATGACCCCTGCTTGATGTTCAATATTTTTATTAGGTCCTTTGCGCGAGATTGTTGAGATGACAGAATAATTAGCCATATTCTCTGCATAAATGAATATGTAAGGATTACATATTATAAAGTCGAGTTCACCCCATGGAATGATTTGAAGAAGCTGTTCATCAGAAAGAGTTAAAAATTTTATTTCAAATTCAGGAAGTTCCGCAGATAAATAGTCTGTGAAGGGTTTGATGTAGTCAGGATTGGAAAGTTGTTCTGTAAATTTTTGGTAGCCAAATGTAATTACTTTTTTAGTAGTTAGCGTGGCTGTATCAGCATTGTTAAAAATCGTATTTGTAAGAATAAAAATGTTGAATAATAGTGTTAACATGTTTGCATATCTTATGTTGTTAGTTCATTATAATAAAAATGATATGTTATTTGCACTGATTATGCAAGTAAGAATATGTAATTTTACAATTTAATTTTTCTATTAAATAAGGCCTCTGAACAAAGGAGATGGGTTGTTTTAGGATAAATTATGTATGTAATTACAAGATAAAATCTCGAAGAAAATGAAACGTTTATTTTCATCCGTTTAATTTTATTTTTATCTGTTTCAGTTTAAAAATTATTTGTTCATTTTTTTTAGCATAGAGGTTTTATATAAATTTATTGTATTTAGAGGTATTTTGTTAAATTTTTAACAAAATCTCTTATTTCATCTCGAACTCTACGGTAAATATTCAGTTTTTCTTCATCTGTTTTTGCAAATTGAGCTAAATATGGAGGGTCATCAAAGCCGATATGGATAACTTTGACTTTTCCTGGAAATAAGGGACACTTTTCTCTTGCATTATCACAAACTGTGATAACGAGGTCGAAATCTTTTATTGGCAATTCATTAATAGTTTTTGAATACTGCCCAGACATATCTATGCCTGATTCTTTCATGACATAAACCGCATAGGAGTTTAAACCATGTTTTTCGACTCCAGCGGAAAAGGCTTCAATAATATCAGCCCAAAAGTGTCGTGTCCAGGCTTCAGCCATCTGGCTTCTGCATGAATTACCTGTACATAAGAACAAAACGTTTTTCTTTATATTTTTAGACATTTTATTACACTCCTTTCATTCTTAAAAATGTATGCCTTATTGTTAATTACAAGAGTCTCTAAAATTTTTAATACGGTGGAACGTAAGATAATTAGCGTCATGGAAGTTGTTAGCACCGCCTAAAAAGTCATCGTATGCGGTTCTTACAACAGCGATAATGTCGTCATTTTCAAATACCCAATCTGCATATTGAAAACCATGTTTTTCAGTATCTTGGTGATGTAGTATCATTTTACACGGCGTCCACTGAAATAGGTCGGGACTATATGCTAACACTAATGTATTTCTAATTTTTGCAGAATGTTGTTTTTTTACCTCCTCTTCTGTAGGCCAATTACACAATGTCCAATATTTTTGTGTTTTTTCATCATAACGGATTGTGAATTTGGTGGATCCACCATTAAAATTTATGAAACCTTTTTCAGGGTCAAAATGGATTGTTTTACCATCATTATCAATCTCTACCATTGCACATTTTCCGCCCTTACGAGTATCCACTCTCAAAATGTTTACTAAAGTATTATTTTTTGTTGGTACAATATTTCCTTCTAACCAGGCATAAAATTCACCATTAAGCCAATCTTTGGATTTTGCGATATAATTGCTAAAAGTCCAGTTTCTTGAATCTAACAGGTTGGAATCAATAGGAGCACTCATCACTATTGCCCTATAACGGTCACCCCAACGCTCACTCCCCATGGCGTCTTCAAAGGCTCGCCATAGTTTGCCATTAAACTCAATAATAGGTACAGGTGCAGTGTGATATTGGCCAATCTCTAAAATGCCGAAATTCCGCGTAGATGGTTCAGTCCATATATAGCCCTCGTCAACGGATTTGCGAATAACAATGTTCCCATGATGTTTATCTGTGCCTAAGAGATAAACAGAGTTGTTGTGAACAAAAATGCTTGCCCAGAACATCCCTCTGACAGTGGAAATTCGCCTCCATGAGTTACCAGAATCATCAGAACGATAAACATGAGTTACTGCAAGTGTATGTTCGGTAGACATCGGACCAAATTCATCATGTTTCGCAAGATATACACATTCCCGAAGACTAATAATACCTGGCGAACCTATATATATCCCAGAATTTGCAGGAGAATATGCGACAATAGTCCCTGGTGGAAGTTCAGCAAAATATAGGGCAATGGACAAGGTCATGATAAAGTAGGGTACCATAAATGGATTCCTTTTTATGAACTGGTTTAATATAAAACATATTCGAAAGGGATTATATGAGTTATGAAAGATATAATTCAAGGTTTTAATATACCTAACGATAAGTAAATATAGGTAATTTGACTTTTATACTTCGGTTTTGGTATAAATGGTAGAAATTTTATAGAAGGTAAGGGATATGTCTATACTTATTAAGCAAATTTTAGATATAGAGGGAAAGGCTGAAAGAATATTAGAAGAGGCTCGACAAGAAGCCAAAAAGATTGTTGAACGTGCTGAAGAAGAAGCCAAAAAGATTGTAGAAGAAATAGAAAAAAGTAATGAAGAAAAGATTAAGAAGTATCGTGAAAGTGCTGAACAGAAAGAAAAGCAAGAAGAAGAAAAATTAAAGATTGAAGGTGAATCAGAAATAAGAAAGGTACGTGAAGTTCCGCAGAGTAAAATTGAAGAGCAAGTAAAATTTGTTGTGAATAGGCTCAAACAGTTTTAGGGAAAGAAAGTACGGGCTATGGCTATAGACCGAATGAAAAAAGTTACATTATTATCGCCAAAGAAGGCATCACAGCGGTTGCTTAAAACGTTGCACAGTTTGGGCATTTATGAAGTAACGGATGTTCTAACTAATTATCCTGAATTGAAAGAGTGCTTAAAACGGCCTGATATTGTAACAGAAGAAATTGATACAAATTTACAGAAAATACAAACGATTTTATCTTTGTTGGATATTTTTGCTCCTGTAGTAAAAGGATTTATTCAGGGTTTGGCACCTGTTCCGTTATTAATTACCAAAGAGGAATTGGATAATGCTCTTCATAAGTTTAATTTAGAAGAAGTTTTTCGTGTAGCACAAGACCTTGATGTAGAATATCGGAAGGTGGAGAGGGCTATATCCACAATTGAAAATCAAATTGTGGAATTAGAACCGTTTGAAGATTTACCGTTTACCATTCGCGATTTTAAGAGCACAAAAAGGGTAAAACTTTTATTTGGCAAGATTTCTTATGCTTCTTATTTGGAATTGATTAATAAGGGTTCGTTAAACAAAAAAACGGCAATAGAATTGGTACATCATGGAACGTGTTATCGGCAAACAGGGGAAGTTAATGATATTCCAAAATACACAGCCAAGGATGAGGTTTGGGTACTTGTAGCATGTTTACCTATGGATATTGAAGAAGTTCAAAAAGTTTTAAGGGAAAATGGCTTCGAAGAGATTGTATTACCAGAAATTTTTGGAACTGTTCGTGACCATATCCGAGAACTTAAGGCAGATCTGGCAGGGTTACGTGTGCAAGCCCAAGAAATTGCAAATAAAGCACATAAACTGTCTGTTCACCGTCGGACAGTCGAGGTATTGAAGGCTTATTGGGACAATAAAAAACGGATGGTTATGTCCAAAACATTAGCAGTTGAGGGAAAGTATATCCAGATATTAACAGGTTATGTTCGTGAAAGGGACTTGGAAAAATTAAGTCAGACATTGAAGTCTGAGATGCCGGAAGTTTCGATATTAGTAGATGACCCTGCACCAGGGGAAGATGTTCCAATAAGTATTACATTACCCCCATTAGTACGTCCTGTCCAGATGTTAATTAATATGTATGGTTTACCTCCTTATGATTTCTTTGACCCATCACCTTATTTGATGTGGGGGTTTTACTTATTTTTTGGGATATGCTTCGGCGATGTGGCTTATGGGCTGATTTTGTTATTAGCAAGTCTTTACCTTATGAGACGAACCAAACCTTATGAAGGTATATATAATTTTTCAAAATTACTATTTTTTGCCTCCTTACCGACAATTTTATTCGGTTTTCTATTAGGTTCTTTTTTTGGTGATTTATATAAACCTGAATATTTAGGTGAAAATAATATTTTCCAGAGGGTAATTGAAAAAACGACAATACTAAATCCAATGGACCAGCCAGTAGTATTATTGCTTTTTGCTTTGTTTATTGGGATTGTAAATCAATTTTTTGGCATCGGTTTGAAAATGTATGGTATGGCAAAGCGAGGTGATAAAGCAGGAGCAATTATGGACGGATTATTATGGCTTATCGCTTTGCCTGGCTTTATTATCATCGTTAGTGGTATGTTTATTACTCCACCAGTGTGGTTGAATTGGCTTGGTATCGCATTATTTGGGTTAGGAGCATTAGGGTTAGTCTTAACTCAGGGACGCGACCAGACAAACCCAATTGCCCGATTTATTACAGGGTTAATTAGTCTTTACGGTATTGTAGGTAGTTATGGTATCACCGCATTTATTGGTGACACGATGTCGTATTGCCGTTTATTGGCATTAGGATTAACTACCTCTATAGTGGCTATGTCTTTCAACATGATTGCGAATCTTGTACGCCCCATCCCTTATGTAGGGTTTTTCATATTTATTTTTGCTTTGGTTATTGGACACATGTTTAATTTCCTGATTAGCGTAATGGGTGCTTTTGTGCACTCAATGCGTCTTATTTTAGTTGAATTCTTTGGTCGCTTCTACGAAGGTGGTGGAAAGGCGTTCGAACCGTTAGGTTTTAACTCTGAAAATGCAATTTTAGTAAGTTCTGATGAGAAAAAATAAAATGAAAATAAATGTAAATGGAATAAATCAACTGATAACCGTTAAAACATGGAGATAAGTGTATGGATAACGCACTTGCAATCGAAATTGGTCGTGGATTAGCAATCGCAGGAGCAGGTTTAGCCGTAGGTTTAGGATGCTCCGGGTCCGGAAAAGGAATTGGTATCGCTTCTCAAGCGGTAGGTGGCGTGTTAAGCGAAAAACCGGACCTTTTTGGAAGACTATTGGTGCTACTGGCATTGCCTGGAACGCAAGGGTTCTATGGATTTATTACTGCCATACTTATCTTTGTCCGTTCAGGTTTAATCTCCGGACAGATGATAATCACACCTGGGACAGGGTTAGCCCTGTTCGTTTTGGGATTAGGAGTTGGACTTGCATTGTATTTCTCCGCCCAATGGCAGGGTGAAGCGTCAGCGGCAAGTATTTCATTAGTTGCACGAAGACCCGAGGCATTTGGTCGCTCTGTTATATTGCCTGCTATGGTAGAAACGTATGCTGTGGTAGCATTGTTAGTGGCTATCCTTGCTATTAACTGGTTAACTGCTGATAATAATGTAACTGCATATATTCGTGGACAATAAGAATAACATCTTACTGTATCCATTGTAAGGAAAAAACAATGGCATTAGAAGAAATTAATAAAGCGGTATTAGAATCAGTTCAGCATGAAGCGGAATTGATTATAAAAGCCGCACAAAAAGAAGCCGACGAAAAAAAGAAATCTGCTCAGAGAAATGCCGAGGAAAAAGCGGAACGGCAGTATCAAACTGCTATTCGCAATATTGATGAAGAGATGGCACGTAAATTAGTTCAGGTTCAGGGACAAATCAATAAAGAGATTCTAAAAGAAAAGAATCAGATAATAAATCAAGTGTTTCAAAAAGCGAAGCAGGAAATACTTCGTATCCCTGGAAATGAATATCAGCAATTAATGCAGAAGTTAATGGAACGTGCCATTGCCAATGAGTCTAACGGCATTCTTCGAGTCCATAAAGACGATTTGAATATATTTAAAACCTTGGTTACTAACTGGAATGCTCAAAAGGGAGCAGGTGCCATTACAATTGATGAACAAAATTATCTCCCTGCACGTGGAGGTTTTTTGTTTATCGGTAAAGGCTTCCAGATTGACCAGACGATAGATACTCTTTTGGCAGATTTACAACGGGAATTAGTCCCAGTCATTGCACAGAAGTTATTTAGTGAGAACACTTAATTTAGGAAACAAGAAGGAGTAGGTGTTTGAAAGCCCTTTCGAAAGGACAACATCGTTGGGGATTTGTATGTGGACAAATCAGCGTATTAGAAGGGCGGTTAATGTCCTATGACTTTTTTATGAATCTTGGAAGTATCGAGAAGCCAGAGGACGTATTACATCGTCTTCAAGAGACAACATTACGTGAGTTTATGGTTCCTGGGGCAGAGACGTGGGAGGACTGGAGCACGATAATTGATAATTATGTTCATGCTCAGATATATGAATTAAAGAAAGCATGTCCTTCACCAGAGATTACGGATGTATTTTTATTAAGTGAAGATTATGTAAACCTAAAACGAGCAATAAACGGCAAAAATCCTCTTTTCCCTAAAAATATTTTTACCGAATCACGACTTGCAGAAATTGCTTCCGCTAATCCATCGTTATTCCCAGAGGTTATCCGTCCAGCAATAACGGCGATATGTAATCCTGCAGGGGTTCAATCTGAAAATCCGCTGATTACAGACATTGTTTTAGATGGTAGTTATTTGAGGCATTATTTAGATCTTATTTCACAATTAGATTGTCCACTATTAAAAGATTGGTCTGAACTTAGAATTTTGTCGAAATTAATAGTTGTATTGTGGCGTGCATTGAAGGCAGGGCATAACTTGAAAATGTTTCAACAATATCTTCTGCCTATTGAGCCATTTAATCATCTTGTCGGTGAGTTGTGTAGTATAAATGAACTTCGGTCTTGGGGTGGAGTTATCCCAGGAATTGTAGGAGATATATGGCGTGAATGTTTAGACTTAAGTGAGGATGAACAAATTCCGAAGTTTGAACAAATGACCTCAGATTTACTTACGAACTATGTTAAACATGCAAAATTACAAACAATGGGTCCTGAGCGAGTTGGATCTTTTTGTTGGGGAATGCATGTTGAGGCATTTAACTTAAAACTGCTTATTAGTGGGAAGCTGAATGGCTTGCCCTCAGCAATGTTGAAAGATAGGATAAGGCAAACGTATGTATAAAGCGTATGTTATAGGTGAAAAAAGTTTAATTCAAGGATTTAAATCCGCAGGTTTTGAAGTATTTCATGCCTTGACGCCGAACGACCTGCAGAGGGCATTTCAGCAAATACAACAAGATGGTGGGGCAGAAATTATCTTGATTACAGAAGAACTTGCTCAGGAATCGAAAGAACTTATTCAGGATTATCGTTTAATTAGCAATGCTGTTATTACGACAATACCTACACATAAAGGAAGTATCCATCTGGGCTTTAAAGAGTTGAAGCGTCAGATAGAGTATTCCATTGGAGTAGATATGCTCGGTAAAGAGGAACAATCCTGATGAAAATAAATAATAAAAATATATGTGAAATAAATTATATGATGAATAAAAATAAGGAACATTAGGGAAATAGAATATGAGCACAAACATTCAGGGTGAAGTTGTTAAAGTATCCGGACCGTTAGTAGTTGCGCGTGGTTTGTCCGGTGCACGTATGTATGAAATGGTTCGGGTCGGAAATGCCAAATTGTTTGGCGAAATTATTGAAATACGTGGAGAAGATTATTCCATACAGGTGTATGAAGAGACCGGAGGTATTGGTCCGGGACAACCTGTATTCAGGACAGGAGAAGCATTAAGCGTAGAATTAGGACCCGGATTGATTCGGTCTATTTATGATGGAGTACAGCGTCCCTTAGATAAAATAGCAGCACAATTTGGTGAGTATATTGTCCGTGGGGCAGAAAGTCCTTCCTTAGACCGTACCATGATTTGGAAATTTGAACCAGTGGCTAAGGTAGGTGACCATGTTGTACCTGGCGATATTTTGGGGACTGTTCGTGAGACAAAGTTGGTTGTTCATAAAATAATGGTTCCTCATGGTGTAGAAGGAACAGTAAAGAAGATAGGACCCGTAGAAGGTAATGTAGATACGGTAATAGCGGTTATTGAAACTGAGAAAGGTCTACGTGAATTAACTATGGTTCAACGTTGGCCTGTTCGTCAGCCGAGACCAGTAGCAAAGAAACTCCCGCCATTAGAACCCTTGACCACAGGGCAACGGGTATTGGATATGTTTTTCCCGATGACGAAAGGAGGAACTGCATGCGTTCCTGGTCCATTCGGTAGTGGAAAGACCGTGGTTCAACATCAGTTAGCAAAATGGGCTAATGCAAGTATTGTGGTGTATGTAGGTTGCGGTGAACGCGGAAATGAAATGACAGACGTGCTTATGGAATTCCCCGAGTTAAAAGACCCTGAATCGGGCGAACCACTTATGGAACGAACGGTGTTAATAGCTAATACATCAAACATGCCTGTGGCTGCTCGTGAAGCGAGTGTATTCACGGGAATCACAATTGCGGAATATTTCCGAGATATGGGATATAGTGTGGCTTTGATGGCTGACTCAACAAGTCGGTGGGCAGAAGCCATGCGTGAAATGTCAGGACGTTTAGAAGAAATGCCAGGTGAAGAAGGTTATCCTGCATACTTAGGGACACGGATTGCGAGTTTCTATGAACGGTCGGGAAATGTGATTTGTTTAGGCTCAGATAAAAGAAATGGAACACTATCTTTAATTGGTGCAGTTTCTCCCCCAGGCGGTGATTTCTCCGAACCTGTTGTGCAGGCTACCTTGCGTGTAGTGAAGGTTTTTTGGGGGTTAGATGATAAATTAGCGTTTGCAAGACATTTCCCTGCTATTAACTGGTTAACCTCTTATTCACTATATCAGGAAGTTGTTGATAAGTATGCAAATGAGAACTATAATCCCAAATGGTCTGAAGTTCGTAGACGAGCAATGGCAATTTTACAGAGGGAAGCTGAATTAGAAGAATTAGTTCGTTTGGTAGGTATGGATGCATTACCTGCGGAAGACCGCTTACTTATGCAGGCGGCAAAAATGATAAGAGAAGACTTTTTACATCAGAATGCATTTGATGAAATCGATACATATTCCTCCATGTTAAAACAATTTCAACTGTTATATACCATTTTATACTACTACGATGAAGTTCGTCCTGCATTGCAAAAAGGTGTGCCATTAACAAAGTTATTGAATTTGCCTGTATTAGAGGAAATTTCAAAGGCAAAGATGATACGTGAAGATAAGTTAGACCAGTTTGATGGTTTACGAAATAAAATTTCGGAACAAGTTAAAGCATTGTTATCTTAATAAAATGGAAATTAACTCAAACAGAGTGAGGTGAACGACCGTGATTACAAAAGAATATCGCACAGTAAAAGAAATAATCGGTCCATTAATGTTGGTAGAAGGTGTTGAAGGCATTACCTTCGGTGAACTAACAGATATTCGTCTGGACGATGGGACTACCCGACGGGGTCAGGTATTAGAGGTTAATAAAGATAAAGCAGTGGTTCAGGTGTTTGAAGGAACCAGTGGTTTGGCTCCCCAGGGAGTAACTGTGAAGTTTTTGGGTAAAGGTGTAGAGTTAGGTGTATCTGAAGATATGTTGGGTAGAGTTTTTGATGGATTCGGAAGACCCATTGATGACGGGCCTCCAATTATTCCCGAAAAATGGTTAAATGTTAATGGTAATCCAATGAATCCTTTTGCTCGTGACTATCCCAACGAGTTTATTCAAACGGGTATTTCAACTATCGATTTACTAAATCCGCTGGTTCGTGGGCAGAAATTGCCCTTCTTCTCAGGTTCAGGTTTGCCACATTCAAGAATGGCGGCACAGGTAGCACGACAAGCAAGAGTATTGAAGACAGGCGAGAAGTTCGCCGTTATATTCGCTACAATGGGTATTACCTTCGAAGAATCCGAATTTTTCATTAATGACTTTCGTAGAACAGGGGCTCTTGAACGGGCAGTTTTGTTTATTAACCTTGCAGATGACCCTGCTATTGAACGTATCGCAGTCCCACGTATGGCGTTAACTGTGGCGGAATTCTTAGCCTTTGAAAAAGATATGCATGTGTTGGTTATATTAACTGACCTTACAAATTATTGTGAAGCCTTACGTGAAATCTCCGCGGCACGAAAAGAGGTGCCAGGTAGGCGTGGTTATCCTGGTTATTTATACACAGACTTGAGTACGATTTATGAACGAGCAGGCAGAATAAAGGGGAAAAATGGTTCTATTACACAATTGCCTGTGTTAACCATGCCTGAGGATGATAAAACTCATCCTATCCCTGACTTAACAGGGTATATTACAGAAGGGCAGATTATTTTAAGTCGTTCCTTACATGCACAAGGGATTTACCCACCTGTGGATGTTTTGCCTTCACTATCACGTTTGAAGGATAAAGGTATCGGTGTAGGAAAGACACGTGAAGACCATGCTAATGTCATGAATCAGTTATATGCGGCGTATGCACGCGGTAAAAATGCAAAAGAATTAGCCGTAGTTTTAGGGGAATCGGCATTGAGCGATATTGATTTATTGTATGTGAAGTTCGCAGATGCGTTTGAGGATAGGTTCATAAGGCAAGGTGAAGACGAGAACCGTAGTATTGAAGATAGTTTGCGAATCGGATGGGAATTACTCGGGATGTTACCAAAATCTGAATTGAAACGAGTAAAACCTGAATTTATAGAAAAATACTATCCAGAAAACAAATAAAGTTTCTAATAAGGTTGTCGTATGCGATTAGCAGTTAACCCAACACGAATGGAATTACTTAGGCTACGTAAGAGACTTGTTGTTGCTCAACGTGGTCATAAGTTATTAAAAGATAAGTTAGATGGTTTAATGAAGGATTTCGGGCGTATTACCGCTGAATATAAAAAGGCAAGATTAGAGGTTGATGATGAATTGCCTCAAGTTCTGAAATTATTCGTGTTGGCAGAGGCAACCTCATCACGATTGATTGTCGAAGATGCTCTGGAATCAACACGTCAAGAGATGAAAATTGAGATAAAAACACAAAGATTAATGAGTGTTCAGATTCCGAAATTGGAAATTACATTTGGGAAAAGTGAAGGGGGCTATTCATTAATCCACACCTCATCAGAATTAGACAAAGCAATTACCCAGATGAAGGAATTTTTGCCAAAACTGTTAAAAATGGCAGAATTGGAAGAAACTGTTCGTAGGCTATGTCAGGAAATAGAGAAGACGCGTAGGAGAGTTAATGCATTGGAACATACATTAATACCGAGAATGAAAGAGACTATTAAGTTTATTAAGAATAAATTAGATGAGATGGAACGTTCAACGACCAGTCAATTAATGAGGATTAAAGCCCAACGTTTAGCACAAGAGGCGAATAAATAAGGGGTATAACGGGTACGTTTCACACGGGAGTCTGACCTATTGGACATTTCTAATGAAGCAAAATAGTTTTATTTTGTCCACTCTGCTTTTATAGTCTCCTGAAAATTCCGTGCGTGTTCTTTTACCATAGAATCAGTCACGTTACCAGAATGGACATACATCCTATAACGAAAAGATAATGTATCTCCTTTTTTAATTGTATAATCACCGTTTTCGGGTAGAAGAGGTTTATTATAATCTTTATCGCGGAAATTGGAATAGCCAAAGCAATTTGCAGCGAACAAGCCATACTTACGTACATGCCAGCTTGTCGGATAGCGGAGGTTTGAAGGATTATCAAAGATTGCCAAACCTCTCCAGCCAATATCTTTGAGTTCTGCGGAATAATCACACCATGGCGTTGGTTTTCCCCAAACTTTATCTTCTCCAGTCTCACCACTTGCGATTGTGATTATACCTTTTGTAGAGATATCTGGGTGCATTCTTGCAGAAACGATACCTCCTTCCTTGGTATCTTTGAATACCGCATCTTTTTCTTCCGCTGTAAATGAGACGAAGGCATCAAAAAGACGACCTTTCTCGGGAGTTGTATAAAATCGATATTCTCGATTTTCTGTAATTACATAATTTCCGTCTTTATCGCACCATTTATTGTTGCTAATTATCCATCCATAGGCATCGCCAGAGCGATAACTTACGTTTTCAACGCGTTGTATCCCAGTTCCCTCTTCTTCTGTCCAGAGATTAACATCATTTATATTGCCGTAAGCAGTCCAAAAAGATTTATGATGTGGATGGTCCTGAGCGAATTTTGGAGTGCCTTCAGGGTTCATCGGGTAATCTCTTGTAATGGTAACCTGATTTTCAGAAAGTAATGGCCAGAGAAAAGGCTTTTTCCACTCCTTCCCGTAATGGTAGACTGTAAACAGTTTTTTGTCAATTTCTACCTTAATAGTGTCGGGTTTCTCTCCAGGAGTAATCTGAACATGATAAACATAATCTGGAGTTTTATCTTTTACGCGAACCTCATAAATACATTCTGAATTTGGAGCTATGTCATCAGGGATAAACGTGAACTCTCCATTGTGAATGGTAGCAGGGAATTCTTTTCCTGTTTTTGGATGAAGTACCGTTACAATTTTATTATCGGGTAATGTTTCTTTGCACGGTAAGGAAATCACAGGGTTTACCATTTGATAATCACTGGATTTCACCAAGATTTTCATTTTATCTAATGACTCAGAATGTGTGCTCGTTGCAACTGTAATTGAACATAGGGCAAAAGTTATTAAACAAACAAATATTTTTGAATTCATGTTATATCTCCTAGTACTATTATAGATAAAAGTTATAGGTTTTAATAGGGTTATTATAATTGGATTTCTATTTATCTTTCAAAAGGGATTTTGGTTTGGATTTTAAGTGGATTTTTTAGTATGCTTTTAGAAATATAAAGAGAAATTTTGAAGAGGAACAATTATGAAAACAATAAGAAGAGATTTTATAAAAACATGTGCATTAGGTTTAGGTGCTCTTGCGGTACATCAAAAGGGACATACTGATACATCATCTCAAAAAGAAATCAAAGAAGAAAAGCGTTTCCAAGGAGGTATAAGTCCGTGGCCAGTTGTTCTAAATACCAGCACGATACGTCCAGCTACGTTGAAGGATAAAATCAGGATTGCCCATGAGACAAAGTGGGACGGTATAGAGCCATGGATTAGTGAACTCGAGGAATATGAGAAACAGGGCGGAAATTTGAAAGATTTAGGGAAAGAGATAGAAGATTTGGGATTGATTGTCCCTAATGTGATTGGCTTATGGGATTCCATGCCAGATGGAGAGGATAATTTTAAGGCATCGTTAGAAGTTACACGAAATCGAATGAGGATGGCATCAGCAGTAGGGTCAAAACATGTTGCTTCTATTCCTGCACCTGATAGGGAGAATATCGATTTGAAATGGTGTGCCCGTTGTTATAAAGAATTACTAAAAATAGGTGAAGAGGAGTTTGGAATTCGTGTAGCGGTCGAATTTGTGGGATTTTTTAAAGGGGTATATCGTTTTGGCCAAGCGTGTGCCATTGCAATTGATGCAGATGACCCGAGGGCTTGTATTATTGCGGATACATTCCACCTATTTCGTGGTGGTTCTGGGTTCTCAGGTCTTGAATTGGTTCAGGGCAATCTTATTGGGCATTTCCATTGGAATGATGTTCCTGGAGATGTTCCAAGGGAGGAACAAGGCGATGCACATCGTATTTATCCAGGGGATGGAATTTTGCCTTTGAAGGATGTTTTGAAAACGTTAAAGAAAATAGGATATACAGGCTGTTTGTCTTTAGAGATATTCAATAGAGAATATTGGAAACAGGACTTAAAAATAGTTGCAGAAACAGGACTTAAAAAAATGCAAGATTGCATACAGGGGAGTGGAGTGTAAGATTATGGGTTTGAAACTTCCTTTAAAAACGGTTATTGTTATGTCTGTATTGGTATTTGGGTTTTATGGCTGTCAACACTTAAAAGAATGTGAAAAAGATACTTCCAGTGTGTCGTTAAATAAACCAGAAGAAGAGTGTGTTCCTTCATCTCTATTATATCGTGTTTTTATGAACGAAGAAGAGGAGCACGTGGAAGGTTCGTCAGAGATTGAGAATACAGTAGAAAATAATTCAACACCACCCGAAGGCATTGATTTTACAAAGGAGATTCCGCATATTTGGCCTATAAAAGATGGCTCTGGTCATATAAGTTCATGGTTCGGTAGTGTGAGGAGTAGGGGTGGAAGTGGCTCAAGAGTTCATAAGGGTATTGATATTATAGTTCCAACAGGAACACCAGTGGTAGCAACAGCAGATGGTGTTGTTCGTTTAGCATGTACAATGCATGGGTATGGTTTATTAATTGTAGTAGAGCATGCAGACGGAATTAATAGTGCCTATGCTCATCTGAGTAAAATATGTGTTAAAGAAGGAGATGAAGTTAAAGAAGGTGATGTGATTGGGCTGTCTGGGGCAACAGGCAGGGTAACCACTGCACATTTGCATTATGAAATAAGAAAGGAAGATACCGCCATTAATCCAGTATGGTTTCTGCCTGCAGTGGATGAGTAGGTTTTATAGAAGTAATTTTCCAAGTCCTGAATACGTTATAAGTATTGAAAAAATAATTATTTGAGAGAGTATAATATAAGTGTATTAATACATTATGAGCGTTGTTATTGAAGGAGGTCGAATATTCTGATAACTGGTAATATTCATGGTTTAAAAGCAAGTCAAATTAAAAAACTTGAATCCCTGAAAAATAGAAAGCCTGTTCCATCACGTATTATCTCGGTTGAAATAAGTAGAACGTTATGTGAATTATCCCATGAGATAGAACGGCAAATAGGTATTTTAATTGACCGTAGAGGGCATATTGTTCATGTCTGTGTAGGAAATGCTCAATCAATACCGATGCCCAATGTCGAAAGACGTGCTCTAAACAGGTTATCTGAAGTTCGTCTTGTGCATACCCATCTTAAAACAAACTCGGGTTTGGATGATGAAGATTTAAGTTATTTGGCAATTTATCGGCTTGATGGAGTTGCAGTGCTCGAAGTGGATGAAAATGCACTACCAAGAAAGATACATTTTGCACATTTATTACCTGCAAACGATGAGAATAAACCGTGGCGAATTTATCCCCCAACTACGGTATATGAGTTAAAAGATGATTTTTTAGAATTAATCCGTTCGCTCGAAGAAGAATTGGAACGAAATCGTATATTTGTAAAAGCGAACTTAAAGGGTGATAACGCTATTTTAATTCACGTTTCTACTCAACCGTTGTCGGTGATAGAAGATTCAGTTCAAGAACTTACAGAATTGGCAAAAAGTGCAGGAATTAAAGTATTAGACAAAGTAATCCAAAGGAGACCACCAGACCCTAAATATGTAATGGGACAGGGCAAACTGAAATATATATTAATACGTGCTGTTCAATTAGGGGCTGATATGCTCGTTTTCGACCAAAATTTAACACCATCACATGTGAAGGCACTATCAGATTTTACAGACTTAAAAATATTAGATCGGACACAAGTCATATTAGATATTTTTGCTCAACACGCAGTAACTCGTGAAGGTAAAATTCAGGTTGAACTGGCTCAATTGAAATATCTATTCCCATTTTTGGGTATAAAACAAACAGCCCTTTCCAGGTTAACTGGTGGGATTGGAGGTAGAGGACCTGGGGAAACAAAACTCGAAATTGATAGAAGACGTGCAAGAGACCGAATTGCTCATTTAGAACAAGAGGTGAAGGAATTAGGCAGAAGAAGAGAACTCCGTAGACAGGTTCGAACAGTTCGTCAAGTACCAACTGTTGCAATTGTAGGATATACAAATGCTGGAAAATCAACGTTGTTAAATAATCTAACCAATAGTTCTGTCATAGCTGAGGATTTCTTATTTGCTACATTAAACCCTGTTTCAAGGCGATTACGATTTCCACGAGAACGAGAGGTAATTATTATTGATACCGTAGGTTTTATAAGAAATTTGCCGAAAGATTTAATGTCAGCATTTCGAACCACGTTTGAAGAAATAAATGATGCTGATTTGTTATTGCATGTGCTGGATGTATCATCAGAAGATGTGGAAGAAAAACATGATACGGTTGTTAAACTATTACGAGATTTGGAGTTGGATACCAAACCACGGATTAATGTTTTAAATAAAATTGACAAAGCCAATTCCGAGATAGTTCAGGGACTTATTCAACAGTATGATGGTGTGCCTGTGTGTGCACTAAATCCTTCAACTTTTAGCCCTTTGTTGGAACGAATGGAGATGTTAATTTGGGACAGAAATGTTTTATTTGGTACCCAGAGATAATTATTGTTATATTGCCATTTATTATATTGGGTTGTTTAAAAAGTGGTGATATTGCAACTACCATTACTCTTGCAAAGGCTAAGGTTGGAGAATATCATGAGGTTCAAAAACAAATACAGAGTTTAGTCCAGAATCCTTCTGCACAAAGCCGATTAGCCGAATTGAAAATTAAAAGAAATTCTCTTTTGAGTGATGCAAGAAATATGTTAGAGCAGGTGAATATTCGAAATACAGATATTCAGGAGGGGATATTTGTTTATTTAGATGTTCTTGAACTTCAAGGGGATTATGATTTATCTGCAGAAGTTCTGGAAGATATTGTAAAAAAACATCCTGAAAACGGTGACCTATGGGTTCGGTTAGGATTTAATAATATGAAAAAAGGGGAAAATTGGTTAAAACCTGCATTCCAATGTTTTCAAATGGCAATCAGAAAAAAAGTTTCTGATAAAGAGGCGGTTAGAATGTGGAGATGCTTGGGAGATATTTATTGGGAATTGCATTTATTAGAATCAGCCGAAGAATCATATCAGAAAGCAGTAGCAAAACATTCTGATTTGTGGTCAAAAGTAGGCTTATCAGGTATTGATGTTGCACGAGGGAATATGTCTGATGCGGAAAAGAAGTTAACAGAGTTAGGAAAGGAACTTCAACCTTATGATGTCCCTGTGCGTTTAAGAATGCGGGAGTCACTAAAAATTTTCGAAGAAACGAACAAAAATATAAAAGATTCTTTTGATGAATACATGGCATATAGTCATATTTTATATCGGGCAGGAAGAATAGAAGATGCTATTGCTACTGGTACACATGCTCTGTTTTTGAATGATAAGTATTGGGAAGGATGGAATTTTCTGGGGAGCATCTTTTTGCAGATGGGATACTTGAAAGATGCAGAAAGAGCCCTTTCCATGTCTTTGCAACAAAATCCCGACCAACCAAATATTAAAAAAGTAGTAGATGAAATTATCAATATGAAACAGAAAGGGATGGAGAAAACCTCTCCGCCATTAATTTTTAGAAACGATTAAATCGAAGAGTATATGATTATAGATTAGTTTGGGGTATACAGATACTAATTAAACTTGTGATATTAATAAAAATATGATATAATATGGTGCATTTCTGTAAGAATTTCCATTAAAACGTGAAGAAAAATAGATATGTTTGAAACCTTATCAAAAAAATTAGAAAGTGCTTTTAAGTTCTTTCGTGGTCAACTTCGGCTAACAGAAGAGAACATGAAAGAAGGGTTGCAGATTATTCGTGTAGCCCTTCTGGAAGCCGATGTCAACTACAAAGTTGTTAAAAAGTTTATTGACGATGTTCAGCAAAAAGCGTTGGGAAAGAATGTTTTAGACAATATTAATCCGACCCAACAACTTATAAAGATTGTTTATGATGAACTTGTTGAAATTATGGGTGGTGAAAATAAAGACCTTGTGAAAGCAGTAACACCACCTACAATTATTATGATGGTTGGATTACAAGGACAAGGGAAAACAACCTCTGCGGCAAAGTTGGCGTATTACCTAAAGAAGAAAAAAGGTCAGAAACCGATGTTAGTTGCGGGTGATATTTATAGACCTGCGGCAATCAAACAGTTGGAAATATTAGCACAGCAAGCGGAAGTTGAGTATTTCTCGTTAGGTTCAGATATGAACCCCGTGGATATTGCATTGATGTCAATAGGTGAGGCAAATTTGCGAGGTTGTGACACTGTCATTTTGGATACTGCAGGTAGACTTCATATAGATACTGAAATGATGGCGGAAGTGCGACAAATAGCCCAGCAAGTAAAGCCTCATGAAATTCTTTTTGTTGCGAATGCAATGATGGGTCAAGATGCAGTCCGTTCAGCAAAACAGTTTCACGATAATGTTCCGCTTACGGGAGTAGTGTTGACGCAGATGGATGGTGATGCTCGTGGTGGTGCAGCGTTAAGTATTATCGAGGTGACGAACTGTCCGATAAAATTTATCGGGACTGGCGAAAAGATTGATGCATTAGAACAGTTTCATCCCAGACGAATGGCAGACCAGATATTGGGAATGGGGGATATTGTATCATTAGTCGAAAAGGCACAAGAGGTTGTTGATAAAGAGCAAGCCTTGAAATTTCAGGAAAAAGTCCGAAAAGCCAGTTGGGATTTGGAAGATTTCCTTGAACAGATGAGGCAGGTTAAAAAAATGGGTAGTTTTGGGGACTTATTGAAAAAAATTCCTGGTGTTGGGAAAATGCTTCCTGCTGGAATGGATTTGCCAGAAGATGAATTAAAGCATACAGAGGCCATTATATTATCGATGACAAAAGAAGAACGGAGAAATCCAAAGATTATTAATGGAAGTCGACGTAGAAGGATAGCAGAAGGCAGTGGCACCTCTGTTCAAGAGGTGAATGCACTTTTGAAAGATTTTGAAAAGATGCGTAAGATGATGAAAGACATGGTAAAAGGACCCAAAGGGAAGATTCCCAAAGGGATTGGTCCATTTATGCCAGGAGGCATGATGTGATGAAAATAAAAGCAATTAAAATAAAACATTAACATATAAAGGAAAGGAAAATTATGGCAACGGTAATACGATTAAAAAAAGGTGGTAGAACACATGACCCCTATTATCGGATTGTGGTTATGGATTCAAGAGAAAGAAGACAAGGCAAAGAAATAGACATTATTGGTTATTATCAACCAAAGGCACGTCCAAATCCAATAACCCAAATCGATGGTGAAAAATTGAAAGCATGGTTAGAGAAAGGTGCACTTCCATCGGACACTGTAAAGACATTAATGCGAAAGACAGGTGTGACAACGAATACTAAAAATAGTAATGTATAATTAAATGTATGGAGTTGAGTTGTGAAAGAGTTGGTCGAATTTATTGTAAAAAAACTGGTTAAAAATCCAGAAGAAGTTACCATATCTTCAATAGAATCAGAAGATAAGATTATCCTTCAATTAAAGGTGAACAAAGAAGATATGGGAAGAGTTATTGGAAGGAATGGTAAAACAATTAAAGCCATTCGGACACTATTAAATATAGCGTCAATAAAATTATTGAAAAGAGTAAATCTGGAAGTCCTTGAATAATTAAGGTTGGTGAAAACAGTATTGAGAAAACATGACATTGCAAATAGATGTATTAACAATATTCCCTGAGTTTTTTACCGTTCCGCTTCATCATAGTTTGTTAGGAAAAGCGATTCAAGAGGAAATTATTAAAGTGAACGTACATAATATAAGAGATTTTGCAACGGATAAACATAAGTCAGTAGACGATACTCCTTATGGGGGTGGTCCTGGCATGGTGATGAAGTGTGAACCAATTTTTACAGCAGTGGAAAGTTTGAGAGAACAAAATACTCTGGAACATGTGATTCTTCTCTCTCCTGCTGGTCAGGTTTTAACTCAGGATAAACTGAAAGAAATGGCTCAATGGAAAGATTTTGTATTGATATGTGGTAGATATGAAGGAGTAGATGAACGAGTTGTTGATGGTCTTATAACCGAAGAATTATCTATAGGAGATTATGTTTTAAGTGGCGGTGAATTACCAGCACTTGTAGTTATAGAGGCGGTAAGTCGAATGTTGCCAGGTGTTGTCGGTGAATGGGAATCTGTGACCAGTGATTCCTTGTATAATGGTTTACTTTCATATCCACAATATACGAAACCACCAGAATATCGTGGTATGAAAGTTCCAGAAGTGTTATTGTCAGGAAATCACATTGAGATAAAAAAATGGCGTGAATTGCAAGCTATCGAAAGGACAAAACGGAAAAGACCCGACTTGTATGTGAAATATCAGGAAAGACAGAAGAGAAATAGCACCGATGAAATAAATAAAACAAATGATATATAAGTAATAAACCAAAACAATAAAAAGGAGATATTCCCAATGGATGTTGTTACTGAGTATTCAGCAAAGTACAAAAAGCCCCCTGAACAGTTGCCAACGTTTAATATTGGAGATACTGTTCGCGTGCATTTTAAAATTGTTGAAGGGGGAAAGGAACGAATCCAAATTTTTGAAGGTGTCGTTATTGGACGCAAACACGGTGTAAGTCCAAATGCCACATTCACCGTACGACGCGTTACCTATGGTGAAGGTGTAGAACGTGTGTTTCCTTTACATTCCCCACGAATTGCAAAAGTTGAAGTTGTTCGTGAAGGTAAGGTGAGGAGAGCAAAATTGTATTACCTTAGAGAGAGAATAGGTAAGCATGCAAAAGTAAAAGCAAGACAACGGCTAATCTCTGAAGATATACCACAACAAGAAAATTCAGCAGAAGAACAACAATAAACGAGAAAATCTTTCAATAAAAAATAAGATTTTAATTTGAAAAATGGGGTGGAATAGGACTATATTAATAAAAATATTGGATTATAACAATGTTGAATGGGGATGTTCTTGTTTTAAATCGTTCGTGGATAGCGGTGAATATAACCACCGTTAAGAGGGCTATGGTTTTGCTTTTTCAAGGGCATGCGTGTGTTGTTCACCCAAGAGATTATACCCTTTATGATTTTAATTCGTGGTGTGAACTATCACAGCAAAAGGAAAATTTTCAGAATGGCAAATATATTGTAACCCCTAATGTGAAGATTTTACTGCCTGATGTCATCTTACTTACGGTTTATAATGGCTTTGTACTTCGTGAAGTTCGTCTATGCAGGAAAAATATTTTTGAGCGGGACCGATGTCAATGTCAATATTGTGGAAAGATATTACCGAAGCATGAATTAACTATAGACCACGTTATACCGCGTTCTCGAGGCGGAGAGGATACATGGGAAAATTTAGTACTTGCATGTTTAGCATGTAATCTGAAAAAAGGGAACAAGACTCCAGAAGAGGCTAATATGAATTTGCTCCGTAAGCCTATTTCTCCCCGTTGGCTACCAAAATTGGGGATTCGGGTTCGAAAGGAGCAACTTTCAACTTGGCAAAAATTTGTTGATTTTGCGTATTGGCATACAGAAATTTCCGAGTAGCGTATTACTTAATGGGGTGCTTTTTTTCTGATAAAATCTAAACAATAAACTTTTTATTTGAACTAATGAGTGGAACAATTGTACATGTTGCTGTTTTTTTGCCAATTGAGCATCTCTTAACATATTCGGTTCCAGAACACCTGCTCAAAAAAGCAAAAAGAGGAGTAAGGGTTCTCGTACCTGTGAGGAACTCAATAGAGATGGGAGTGATTTTAAATGTTCAAGAAAGTGATAAAACGGAGAATGGAACATCTATCTCAGAATTAAAGGAAGTCATAGACATTCCCGATACATCACCAATTCTTAACGAAGAAATAATAAAATTGTGTCAATGGATTTCAGAGTACTACATATCACCTCCAGGACAAACATTTCAATTGGCAGTGCCTCATTTCCTTCGTTCCATAGTAAATGCAAAGTATACATTAAATGTTGGAGTTAGCTGTAATTACCTTCCATGCAGTCTTCCTTATGAAATCATCGAAGTATTGAAGCAGCAACCGTTATCCCTTAAAGAAATAAAAAGGAAGATAAAAAATCAACATATAGATGAAGAAATAACTTTACTTCTCAAAGAGAGAATTGTAAAGGTTATTGTTGAAGCCCCAAGAATACAAGAAAAAATCAAAAAAGAATTATGGGTTCAAATAAATAGTGAAAAAGTACTTCCACAAGAGGATATACTTGCATGGCAGAAAAAAGCACCTCTTCAGATTAAAACATACCTGTTTTTACTTCATGAAGGAAAGGAATATCCAGTAGCAGAACTAATAAAAAGATTAGGTATAAAGAAAAGTACTATTACAAGTCTTTACAGAAAAGGATGGGTGAAGTTATGGGAAAGGGAGAGTTATAAATATCCCTCTATGTATCACGTTTCAGATTCTTTTACAGAAATACAAGATATAACGCTGACAGAAGAACAAATATTGGCAGTAGAACAGATTTCAAAGGCAATACAATGCCACCAATTTAATACATATTTGTTGTATGGAATTACTGGTTCTGGGAAGACAGAGGTATATTTACAATGTATTCAAACAGCCATACAATGTGGGTATCAGTCTTTAATGCTTGTTCCAGAGATAGCCTTAACACCACAAACATTGTCAAGGTTATATTCACGATTTAAAGATAAAGTGGCAATATTACATAGTGGTTTAACAGACCGAGAACGATTTGAGGAGTGGCGAAAAATACAGGAAGGACGTGTCGATGTTGTTGTAGGTGTCCGTTCAGCCATTTTTGCACCATTTCAGAAATTGGGACTTATTATCGTTGATGAAGAGCATGAACATACTTATAAACAAGAAGAGACACCGAAATATCATGCCCGTGATGTGGCTGTGATGAGAGCACAAATTAATTCAGCAGTTTGTATTTTAGGTTCTGCAACACCTTCTCTGGAGTCGTATGTACATGCGCTCAATTCAAAATATTGTTTGCTCCGCTTGACAAAACGAGTTGCTTCAGGGTCTTTACCACTTATTCACATTGTTGATTTAAAATCTGAATCGAATAAAACAGTAGGTGAGCCACTTCTTTCTCAGGTATTAAAAGACAAAATACATGAGAGACTTGAACGGGAAGAACAGGTTATTCTGCTTATCAATCGAAGAGGTTTTGCCCCTGTAGTGATGTGTCCTTCCTGTGGTTGGGTGCTTCCGTGTCCAAATTGCCAGACCAGCCTAAACTACCATCGTTATGATGGGTATGTTCATTGCCATTATTGTAATTTCAAAAAACAAAGGCCTGTTCAGTGTGAGGAATGTGGAAGTTCTCCATTAATATTATTGGGTGTTGGAACACAACGGATTGAGGATTTACTAATCCAGAGTTTTCCACAGGCGAGAATAGCAAGAATGGATACCGATATTACAAATTCAAAAATTCGTGGGTATTCAGTCTTAAAAAATTTTGCTGAACATAAGATAGATATTATTATAGGTACCCAGATGATAGCGAAAGGACATGATTACCCAAAAGTAACATTAGTGGGTGTTATGAACGCAGATTTAGGATTAACTTTGCCCAATTTCCGTGCACCTGAGTTCGTTTTTCAGTTATTAATGCAGGTTGCAGGTCGTTCAGGAAGAAGAGAACGTCCAGGGGAGGTAATTATTCAAACCTATATGCCAAATCATTATGTGATGAAGGCAGTTCAAAACCACGATTATGAAATGTTCGTTGATTATGAACTTAGACTCCGTCAAAAGATTGGATATCCACCATATAATAGGATGATCCAATTTGGAGTAGAATCAGAAGATGAAAAAGAAGTTAAAGAGATGGTGTATCTTTTGACGAGATTCATCCGTAATGACATAAACGAAAAAGAGAGAGACTATTTCATATTAGGTCCGGCACCGGGAGTGATTCGAAGAGTGACGGGCAGATACCGATGGCAGTTTGCTCTGTTGGGTAAAGCAACTAAGAAACTAAATAATATTGCAAGAGAGGTTTATGCAAAGTTCCATGAGCAAAAGAGGAGTAGTAAAATTCTTTTGCAAGTTGACGTTGACCCCTATGAAATATATTAAAATACAGTCTTTAATTTTAATCTTAATATTGATAAATATAAAGAAAAGGAGTTGTTAATGGAAATTAAGGTATTTGTTTTTGATTTGGATGGGACTTTGATGGACTCTGAAATAATATGGGTTTATGCAGTTCATGATTACTTGAACGATAAGGGAATCCCTATGAACTATGAGGAGGCAGAACAATTGGTGTATGGGAACTCATGGGAGTATATATATGAAGAGTTAGAAAAAAATTATCCTGTTCTGAAAAATGAAATGCCATATTTTATTGATAATGTTTACCCATATTTTGATAAGTATGCAGAAAGAATGCAATTGGAAATTCCTGGTTCAATCCAACTGCTAAAGAATTTAAGCCAAAACTATACATGTGCTATTGTTTCGGGTTCGTATCGGCGGGATGTAGAAGAAGCAATTCGTAGATTAGATATAAGTGAGTATGTGTCATTATATCTTGGTAAAGAAGATTACTTCCCAGGAAAACCGCATCCCGCAGGATATTTGAAAGCGGTAGAACTTCTGAATGTGAAACCTGATAATTGTGTTGCATTTGAAGACTCTACTGTTGGTGTCACAGCAGCCAAAACTGCAGGAATGTATTGTGTGGCTTTGGCAAGACATGACCGACCTAAACAAGATATTTCTTTAGCAGACCTTATTTTACCAGATTTGAGTCAATTTTCTCTTGAATTGTTAAAACAAACATGTCAGAAAAAATGTTCAGCGATTGAGTAGACTCAGAGCAAACAGAATCAGGTTAATAATAATTGTAAGTAGTAAACTTAAAATAATAGACGTTGCTATTGGAAAATAAAAGTTACCTTTTTCCCATTCTATATTTATATCGCCAGGGAGTTTCCCCAACTTAAATGGCAGAAAACCAGATAACCATATTATCCCACTAATAAATAAAAATATAAGACCGAATATGAAAAAATATTTTGCAAGGCTATTCATTTTAATTCTCCGTTAATATTTGCCTAAACATTTCTTATATGCCTCGATAGTTTTTTGTGCAGTTTTCTCCCATGTAAATTTTTGAGCATGGATAATTCCATTATGACTCATTACCTGCCTTTTTGTATTATCTTCACAGAGATTATAGATTGCTTCAGCAATTTGCTGAATATCGGATGGCTCAACCAATAAAGCCGTATCTTCAAGTATTTCATTAAGGCTTCCACAGTTAGAAGCAATGACAGGTGTCCCGCAACTCATAGCTTCAAGAGGTGGTAGTCCAAAACCTTCGTAAAAACTAAGATAGATAAAGATTTCTGCTCCACTTATAATAACGGGTAAATCAATATCCGAGATATACCCTAATCTGTGAATACGTTCGTTGAATTTTGATTTTTTTATCGCTTCTTCAATAGGGTATGTGTTCCATCCTGTGCGTCCTATAATTACAAGATGATGGGGAATTTTATCTGCGATGTATGACCATGCTTCAATCAGATAAGGAATATTTTTTCTGGGTTCCAAAGTGCCAGCATATAAAACGTATTTGGGGGGGAGTTTGTATTTGTTTCTGATTGTTTCTATCTGTTGTTGGGTGTGGGGCTTAAAAAAATCACTTACCCCAAGGTAGATTACATCAATCTTATCTTTGTCAATGTTGTAATATTTTTGTAGTTCTCTTTTAGAAAAGTAAGAGTCGGTAATGAATCGTTGAGAAAATTTTATTGTTTCTTCAACTCTTCTTTTATAAAACCACCGATAATGAGGTGGAAACCAATTTGGATTATTCAGAAAAGCAAGGTCATGAACAGTCGTAATATGCGGGATATCCCCTAATTTATATCCATAAGTTGCTGGGAAATGAACGATGTCAGGTTGTGATTTTTGAAAGTGCTTTTTTAATAGATGCTTTTGAAGCAATCTTGTAATATACCTATTATTGGGCAAGGGGTTAATGGTTAGTTTTTCAGAAGGTATATTCAGAGGCTTGGGAGACGAGAGAAAAATGTGTACTACATTAGGAATCTGGATAAAGGCTTTTACTAATTCTTCTGTATATCTACCTGTCCCACTTAAATTACCTATCTGAAATCCATTTAATAAAATACGCATTATATTTCATCCAATTTTTTATATACTTCGTAATGTGATTTAGCACTTTTTGACCAACTGAAATTTTTTGCCTGTAAGATGCTGTTTGTTATCATATTATTATATTTATTTTTATCTGATAATAGTGTAGTTATAGCTTCTGCAAAATTATCTATATCTTGAGGATGAATCGTTATTCCTTTATGTCCAACAACTTCAGGCAAAGCCCCTTGGTTGGAAACAATTACAGGACAACCACAAGCCATCGCTTCAAGAGGTGGAATGCCAAAACCTTCGTCGAAGCTCGGATAAATAAACATATCTGCAGAACTATAAAACCATTTTAATTCACTATGGTTATTAATATAATTTAAGTAAATAATTTTATCCGAGCATTTCATTTGTTGCATTTTTGAGAGGATTTCATTTGCATGGAATCCTTTTTTGCCTATTAAAACAAGCCGATGAGGGATGTTATTTTGAACTTTTTCATATATATTTAATAGTCCAGAGACATTTTTTCTTTCTTCAATGGTGCCAACAAATAAGATAAAGGGAGATTTAATCTGATAATGCTTTTCTATATAAAGTTGTGCTTTTTCTTTATCTAATGGATGAAAAATGGTATCGTCATAGCCTGGATATGAAACAGATATTTTTTCTGATGGGATGTTTAATAATGTTTCGATATCCTTTTTACTTTTTTCTGAGCATGTAATAATGTGAGTTGCTCTTTGAGCAGAAGGAAATATAGTTGGTTTAAATAAGTTAATAATTTGAGGACTGACCCATTGTGGACAGGTCAAAAAAGATAAGTCATAAATCGATAAAACCGTTTTATTATGATATATCGGTGGTAAATAATAATTTGTAAAATGTAAGATAGAATTGTTTTTTAAAAGGGTATCTATATTAGGATACCTACAGATATTCCACCAATTGTATAGTATTCTTACAGGAACAGGAATATGTATATGCTTTTCCAATTTATGAACTATTTCATAGGAATCATTTTGGAATTTATGGACGCCAAAAGAGATACCATTGATGATTAAGTCTTTATAATTTAATAGTAAAAATTTTAGTGTATAATGGATATAATTGCCGATACCTGTCTTTTCGCCACGTAACGGGGTAATATCAACGGTTACACAAATGTTTTTCAGATGTGATGTATTGTTCATAAATAGTCGCTTTTGTAATCGATTATATTTTAGCGATAAAATATTATACTGTTGGTCGTTTATGCAATTTAAAATATGATGTTCAAATAAACATTAACTTTAAGAGAAGGAGTATTTCAATGCTCATTGATTTTGGTGGAACGAAAGAAGAAGTTATTACACGTAAAGAATTTCCTATGCAAAAGGCGAGGAAAGTATTAAAAGATGAAGTCATAGCAGTGATTGGTTATGGGGTTCAAGGTCCTGCACAAAGTTTGAACCTTCGTGATAACGGTTTTAATGTAATTATTGGTCAGGACCCAAAATTTAAGTCTGATTGGGACCGTGCAGTAAAAGATGGTTGGAAACCTGGTAAGACATTATTTGATATTGAAGAAGCGTGTGAACGAGGAACAATAATTCAACTATTAGTTTCCGATGCGGCACAAAAGGCAATTTGGCCCAATGTAAAAAAACACTTAAAAGAAGGCGACGCTTTATATTTTTCGCATGGTTTTTCAATTGTATATAAACATTTAACAAAGGTAATTCCCCCTAAATTTGTAGATGTTATAATGGTGGCTCCAAAGGGTTCTGGTACTTCTGTACGTAGAAATTTCCTGAGTGGAGCAGGTATTAATTCCAGTTATGCAGTCGCACAGGACTATACGGGGAGAGCATTAGAACGTTGTCTGGCGATAGGTATAGGTATTGGTTCTGGTTTCCTTTTCCCGACTACATTTGAGAACGAGGTTTACAGTGATTTAACAGGTGAAAGAGGAGTTTTGATGGGAGCCCTTGCAGGTATTATGGAAGCACAATATCAAGTACTTCGCGAAAATGGACATACTCCTAGTGAGGCTTTCAATGAAACAGTAGAAGAGCTTACCCAAAGTTTAATTCGTCTTGTAGATGAAAACGGTATGGACTGGATGTATCAGAATTGTTCTGCTACTGCCCAACGTGGTGCCTTAGATTGGAAGCCTAAGTTTAAGAAAGCAACATTGCCAGTTTTCCGCGAATTATATAAACGAGTCAAAGAAGGTGCAGAAACAAAACGTGTTCTTAAATCATTAGGTAATCCAAATTATAAGGAACAATTACAAAAAGAACTTGCTGAAATGGCAAACAGTGAGATGTGGCTTGCAGGTAAAGCCTGTCGTGCTTTAAGACCTAAAGAACCAGCAAGTAAACAGATTAAATCTAAAGTCGGAACACAGGGAAGAACGAATTATTAGTTTAAGTACAAAATGTCGTAAAAGGTGTCCGGGAAGTGAAACTTCCCGGACTTTTTTGTAATGATTTAAATATGAAGAAATCATTTATTGAAAAATATATTTATAATGAAAAAGGACCATCTTATGTTTTGTTGCCTTTATTAAAAGGTCTGAGTTATTTCCAAAAATGGGGGATGTGGATACGCTCTAAAAGAAGGATGTATACGCCAAATATTTATACAGTGAGCATTGGTGGAATTACAATTGGAGGGGTCGGTAAAACACCCGCAGTAATGGAAAGGGCAGAAAAAGAACTTGTAGTAAATAGAAAAAAAGTATGTGTTATAAGTAGGGGGTATGGTGCCCAGAAATATAAGGGTATTGTTGAGGGTGTTTATTATGAAGGTAAAGTATGTATACGAAGTTATAAATCTGAAAAAAGTTATTCGCCACAAGAAGAGACTTTAATACCATGGAATAAGGTATATAAAGTTTTAGGGGATGAACTGTCATTAATGTTATATCGTTTACACAATATTACTGTAATTAAAGACCCGAACCGAGTGAGGGCGGTAAAATGGGTAGAGCGAAGAGGATTTGATGTTGTCATTCTGGATGATGCTTATCAGTATTTAATGTTAGGACGTAATGAAAATATATTATTAATAAGTGCCCTAAATCCATGGGGGAATGGACTTATTTTCCCTGCTGGTATCTTACGAGAACCTTTGAATGCCATACATAGAGCAACAGAAATATGGATAACCCACTGTGACCAGGTATCCAATGAATTGTTGGAGAAATTAAGAAGCTTTCTAATGAGTACTTATCCTGAGAAGAAAATACGTTGGACATACCATAAACCGTTATATTGGACAAGATTAAATTCTACTATTCGGTACCCCGTGGAGTATTTTAAGGGAAGAGAGGTAGATGCTTTTTGTGCGATAGGGAATCCTAAATCTTTTTTAAATGTGTTGAAACAGCAAGAAATAAATGTGAAAAATACTTATGTATATCGAGACCATACCCCAATCCCAAATAAAATATTAAAGGGGAAAAGGATTATTTTAACTACGGAGAAGAATCTTTTAACTTTGGAAGAAGAGCAGGCAGAGGTGTATGCTCTTTGTATTGGACTTTCCGATTATTTATGGGATTAATTCTAAAACTCTTTACCTGTTCATAAATATTGATTAAATCTCTTATATTAAATTTACCGATGTCCCACTTCATAGCATTCGCAGTACCTAATGCGACACCTAATCTCCCTGTATCTTCTATAGAAAAACCTTTATATAAACCAACTACAAAACCAGCAACAAGAGCATCACCCGACCCTACGGGATTTATTTCTTTTATTTTCGGTGGAATTATGTGAATATATGTGTTATTCCAACAAACAAGTGCTCCTTCTCGTCCCATAGATAATACTACTAAGGTTATTTTATGTTTTTTATGTAGATATTGAACCGCTTCTATTCGCAATTTCATATCTTTTAAGGGTGTATTCAAAAATTTAGATAGTTCCTCTACGTTGGGTTTTACCATGTAGGGATTGCTTTTAATCCCCTCCGAAAATTCAGTTCCATAGGTGTCAAGGATAACTTTAATTCTTCTCTCATTTGCTATTTTAATTAAATCTCGATATAAAAAGGCTACATTAGGGTCGGGAACTGTTCCTGATAAAACAACTATTGGTACTTTATAAGAAGATATGATTTTATTAAATTTTTCGATAAAATGACTATATTCTTGGTTGGATATTAGGGGTCCAGGTTCAAAAAAGGCAGTTTGCCTACCATATTCTTCTTCAAGGATGGTGGTAATTGTTCTTGTAGCCGTTGCTGTCCATACAGGAAAACATCGAACCTTATCATTCTCGCGAAGCATTTTGACTACTTGTTTCCCCGTATAACCACCTACCCATAGTAAAGCACCTGCATTAAAACCAAGTGTTACCAAAACACGTGCGACATTATTCCCTTTTCCGCCTGAGATTTGTGTATACTTGCCCGAGCGAACTCTATCGCCAGGCTTGAATTTAGGAATAAAGATTGTTTTATCAATGCACGGATTTGGTGTGACGGTAAGAAACATAAGCGAAATTATTTGTGTGCTTCATAATACCGTGTTAAGGCACAACCAGCACAGCCAAAAACACCACTATCTTCTCCTAAACCGGCAGGAACAATCTCACATCGTTTAGCAGGTACTTCAAAGGCATTTTTCATAACGGTTTCACGAACAGGGGTAAATAATACATCTCCTGCAGATATCATTCCCCCGCAAAGAATAACCCGTTCAGGATTTAGCATGTTTACAATGCTGGCAATTCCCAAACCAAGCCATACCGCAGTTTCATGAAATACTTCTTTAGCGATAGCATCACCTTTCTCTACTGCCTGAAAAATCATTTTTCCCGTAATATTTTGTATATTATTATTGCACATTTCAGTTAGGATAGTTTTCTCACCTTTTTCAATTTTTTCCTGTGCAGTTCGGACCATCCCTGTTACGGAAGCGTATGCCTCCAAACAACCTTTTGACCCGCAACCACACAATCTACCGTCTCTCTGGACTTTCAAATGCCCTAATTCACCCGCAGTCCCATCAATACCGCGTAACAATTTCTTAAAGACGACAATTCCACCTCCAACACCTGTGCCTAATGTAAGCACCGCAATACAATCACAGCCCTGTCCAGCACCTAACCAGTATTCACCGAAACACGCCGCATTGGCATCATTCTCGATATAACATGGGACATTCAATCGTTTTTGCATTTCATCTGCCAGTGGGACATTATGCCAACCTGGCAAATTAGGAGGGCTATACACGACTCCAGTTTGCCAATTCATAGGTCCTGGTGCACCTATACCGACTGCAAGAATATCTTTTGTAGTAAGACCTTCCTTATTCATGAGGTCATGCACGACATTTGCCATAGCATCCATTATGGCTACAGGTCCTTCCTGTGTAGGGGTAGGAACACTCGTCTTTACTATAATCTTCTTTTCTTCAGAGACGATGGCTGACTTTATGTTTGTGCCACCTAAATCAACACCGACAATATATTTACTCACGGTTTATACCTCCTTTGTTATGTAAATATTCAATGGCTCTGGAAAGTCGTTCCAGTGTTTTTTCTTTTCCTAACAATTCAACAAGTTCAAAGAAGCCAGGTCCTACCGATTTCCCCGTAAGTGCAAGTCTGGCAGGATTTACCAAAGCACCTAATTTAACATTAAGTTCGGTGCATGCCTCTTCAAAAACATGTTTTAATGAATCGTGTTCCCATGTAGATACAGAGAATAATTTGTCACGAATATTCTGAAGATACACAATTACAGTTTCTGGTGTTTTCCATAGTTTTGTTTCTGCCTCTGCTTCATAAGTATCAAAATCTTTGAAAAAGAAATCGGAGAGGAATACAATCCGATTAAGTGTAGGCAATTTTTCCTGACAAATTTGTGCAAGTTTAGTTAGCCATTCTTTGCTTTTCGAAGATGTGTCAAAACCATGTTTCTCGAGAATAGGTATAAGTCGGTCTCGGAGATTTTCAACCGATAAGTTACGGATATGCAACCCATTGAGCCATTCCAATTTTTTACGGTCAAATCGTGCAGCTGATTTGTTAATTCGTTCGATTGAGAAATGTTCAATAAGGTCAGGTAAGGTAAAAAACTCACGATTCTCCTCTTCCGATGTCCATCCCAATAAAGCCACATAATTCACTATTGCTTCAGGGAGATAACCATCCTCACGCCAATCCAAAACATTCGCTCCATGCAGTCTTTTACTAAACTTTCTGCCCTGTTCATCATGTACCAGCGGGTGATGAGCATAATGGGGAAGAGGTGCCCCTAAAGCATTAAATAGCATAATATGACGGGGAGTATTTGTTAAATGGTCATCACCACGGATAACATGCGTTATTTTCATGGTAATATCATCTACTACAACTGCAAGATGAAAAACAGGGTCCCCATTAGCACGAAGAATAATGAAATCATCATACTGGCTATTTTTAAATACAACCGTTCCTTGAATAAGGTCATTTACAACCGTTTCCCCTTCAGGCACACGGAAACGAAGCACATAAGAGGCATCCCCTTTTTCACGAATTTGTTCCGGTGTGAGATTTCTGCAGAATCCTGGATAGTAAAGATTCCCCGTATCATCTTTATATGATTCCAGACTTTCCTTTGAACAAAAGCACTTATAAGCCTTACCCTGTTCTAAAAGTTGATATGCCATCCTTTGATAAAGTTCTTTTCGCTGACTTTGACGATATGGACCATAATTCCCTTTTTCAGGAACATCACCAAAGGGAGGTCCCTCATCCCAATCTATCCCTAACCACTTAAACCCCTCACACATCCCAAGAACATACTGTTCATCTGTTCGCTCCGCATCGGTGTCTTCCAATCTTAATATAAATGTTCCTTTATTCTTTCGTGCAAAAAGCCAATTATACAATGCAGTTTTGGCTGTTCCTATATGTAGAAAACCTGAGGGAGAAGGAGCTATTCGTGTTCGAACCATAGAATTCCTTACTACAATTTACAATTATATTTATAGAATAAAGAGATTTTATAATACCATGAACATACTCAATTTTTCACATAACTATACAACATCCCAACAGAAAGTCAATATACTCCCCATCTTCTAAAAGAGTCTCAATCTTTGCTGAATAAATTAATAAACCTTAGTTTTTCTTTATTAAAAAATAATGCAGTTTAAAAAATTAATGCGCCCCACTGGGAGGCGCTTCGCTTAACCTTAACGGCTACACGCACGGAGCATAACTCCTTACTATGTTAAGAGGAGAAATGCTCACTCTGCTATAATCTAATTTAATTATATCAAAAAAAACTTGAAATGTCAAGTAGAATTTAGTACATTATAAGGATTATTGTTGACAATTAATTATTTGTTAACTAAACCCGGAAAATGGAGAAAAATTATGGATACCTCAAACAACTTCAATCCGTATGTATTGGGTCTTGATTTAGGTTCTAATTCTATCGGATGGGCAATGATTAAATTGGATGAGAACGACAATCTATGTGGAATTGAAAAAGTAGGGGTTCGGGTGTTTGAAGCAGGAATGGAAGGGCAATATGAAAGTGGAAAGGAAGAATCACGAAATAAAAAGCGACGTGAAGCCCGTTTAGTTCGACGTCAAATAGAACGACGTTCTCGTAGGTATCGGAAATTAGCAAATTTACTTCAGAAAATAGGATTACTCCCCGATGGGAATATGAATAATAGTTTGGAAAGACAAAATATTCTGGACAATTTAGATAAAGAATTGCGTTCAAAATATATTGATGCTAACCTTCCCGAATCAGAAAAAAATCGTCTAAATCAAATATTTATTTACTACCTTCGTTCTTTAGCAGTAGAACAAGAATTAGAACCGTATGCATTAGGTCGTGTCTTGTATCATTTAGGACAGAGACGTGGCTTTTTAAGTAATCGTCGCGGGCAAAAACAAGATGATGAAGAACGGGGTAAAGTTAAGCAAGGAATCGCTGAAATTCGTCAGGAGATGGAAAAATTAGGAGCAGAAACATTAGGTAGGTACTTTGCCAAAATTGACCCAGTTGAAAAACGAATACGCGGGAGGTGGACTGCTCGCGATATGTATGAACAGGAATTCTATGCTATCTGGGAACACCAATCTAAGTATTATCCCGAAATACTCAACGATACAAATAAAAAACAAGTTTTCCATGTAATATTTTATCAACGACCTTTGAAATCCCAAAAAGAGAAGATTGGCTATTGCCAGTTTGAATGTATTGCTCGTGGTGCTCAACGCAACCGTCGCCGTGCTCCATGGGTAATTCTCAAAGCACAACGCTTCCGCCTCCTGCAAAAACTGAATGATTTGTTAATTATAGAAAATAAATTTACTAAACGAGCATTAACAGAGGATGAGAGAACATTAGTTATAGATTATTTAGAGAAAAATGGAGATGCTACATTTGCTGAATTGAAGAAACTTTTGAAATTGCCCAAAACGATAAAATTCAATCTGGAAGAAGGGGGTGAAAAGAAAATCCCCGGAAATAGGACAACAGGTGCTATTCGAGCAGTTATAGGTGACCTTTGGGATAATATGTCTGCGGAATCGAAAGATAAACTTGTTGAGGATATATATTCCATTGTTAGTAATAAAGCACTAAAGAAACGATTAATAAATCATTGGAAGTTTACAGAAGAACAAGCAGAAAAATTGTCAGATATGGGTATCGAAGATGGATACTGTAATCTTTCCCGTCAGGCAATTGATAAATTCCTACCAGGATTAGAATCCGGAACACCATATTCCACATTAGTCAAAGAGATTTATGGTATGGATGATATAGATACAACAGTTGAACTGCTACCACCGTTAGAATCCGCACCTATTGGTGAAATTCGGAATCCGACAGTAACCCGAACATTGTCTGAAATGAGAAAAATTGTTAACGAATTGGTAAAACGATACGGAAAACCAAAATATATTCGTATTGAAACAGCCCGAGATTTAAGAAATACAAAGAAAGAACGAGAGAAGATATGGAAAAATAATCGAGAATTAGAAGAGGTTCGTGCAAAAATAAAAAAAGACCTGATAAGCAAGGGCATTTCCAATCCTACAAATGATGATATTGAAAGATATATGTTAGCAGAGGAATGTAATTGGGTTTGTCCTTATACGGGCAGGTCTATCAGTTTCCATGCCTTGTTCGAAGAATCTCAATTCGATATAGAGCATATAATTCCACTTAGTCGTTGTCTCGATAATTCATTCAAAAATAAAACATTATGTTATCACGAAGAAAATCGAAATAGAAAACATAACCGAACCCCTTTTGAGGTCTATGGCACCAATGAAACACAATGGGATGAAATTCTAAGAAGAGTTGAAAAATTCAATTCCAGGTATGTGGCAGAAAAACTACGACGGTTTAAAATGCACGGTGAAGAATTGGATGAATTCATTGATAATTTTTCCAGTTCACAGTTAAATGACACCCGTTATTCTGCAAAAGAAGCAAGGTTATACTGTGCTTTGCTTTATGGGAAAGAATATAGAAAACATGTCTTTACTGTTTCCGGTCCCACAACCGCAATTATCCGTCGCATGTGGGATTTAAATAAAATTTTAGGTAGTCCGGAGAAAAATAGGGAAGACCACCGCCAACATGCCATTGATGCTATTGTTATAGCCCTGACGTCACCCGCTATGATAAAAAGCATTTCTGAGCAAGCAGAAAAAATACCAAAAGACACTCGCAAACATGACCGTTGGTGGAGGTTTATTACTCCCCCCTGGAACACGATTTTTAACGAAGCACATGAGAAAGTTTTAAATATTATTGTCTCACATCGCCCTGAACGAAAGGTGAGCGGACGACTTCATGAAGAAACAAACTACAGCCCACCTAAACCTGGGGATAAAAATGGCGAAACCGTAGTGCATGTGCGAAAAGCATTAGCCTCTATTACCAAAGGCGAAATAGAAGAAATTGTTGACCCCATTGTTCGAGATGTTGTAAAAAAGACGTTAGAGGAGTTAGGAGGAGACCCGAAAAAAGCATTTAATGACCCGGCGAATTATCCTCTAATGCCGAATAAAAAGGGACTGCATATACCTATCCGCCATGTGCGGGTTCGAAAGAAATTGAGTGTATTTCCAGTAGGAAAAAATGAACGGGTTCGCTATGTCGCAACCGATGAAAATCACCATATAGAAATATTCGAAACGAAAGACAAAAAAGGGAGAACCATCTGGGATGCCAATGTAGTTAGCATGTATACCGCTATGCAACGGAAAAGACGCGGAGAGGAAATTATCCAACGAAAACTTATCCGAGACGGAAAAGTCGTTGAAGATGCAAAATTCCTATTTAGCCTCTGCAAAGGGGATATGGTATATATGAAAAACAGTGATGGTGAGTTCGAATACTATACAGTAGTTACAGTTTCTGAATATGCATCTGGTTCAAAGGTTATGTTTTTTATACAACATTTCGTAGCTAAAAGACCTAAGTCTTGGGTTGGATTGACAAGATATCCTACTACACTGCAAATATCAGAAGCAAAGAAATGTTCTATTAATGTATTAGGAGAAGTGCAAATAGCACATGACTGAACATATTATAGACCTGTCCGAAGAAGGTGGACGGTTAAATATTGATTTGGAACGATTAGCAATAACACAGGGGGACAAGGAACTTTATATTCCATTAGCGGAAGTGGCTGTGGTAATTATTTCCCATCCCGCAGTAAGTTTGACACAACCGGTTCTCTCCGGTTTGATGAAACATGGAGCAGTCTTTATCACCTGTGATGAGAAACGAATGCCTATCGGTATGATGTATCCATTAGTGGGACATCATTTACAAATGGAACGATTACAATATCAGATAGAATCTTCCTTACCTGTTCGAAAACGGGCATGGCAACAAATAATTAAAGTTAAAATTCGAGCACAGGGCAGATTATTACTGGAACTTTACGGGGACGATAGAGGATTAATCCCTCTGGCAGAACGGGTGCAATCCGGTGACCCGGATAATGTAGAAGGGCTGGCAAGCAGGAAATATTGGAATTCTTTATTTCCACCCGAATTTGAATTCCACAGAAATCCAGAAGCAGGAGGAATTAATGCCCTTCTTAATTATGGGTATGCAGTATTGCGAGGGATTACCGCAAGAGCCATCGTTAGTGCAGGATTAAACCCATGTATCGGTATCCATCATCATAACCGATATAACCCATTTTGTCTTGCAGATGATTTAATGGAGCCTTATCGTCCAATTGTGGATTATACAGTGGTAAAGTTTATGAAAGGGAAAGATGCCTTTGTAGAACTGAATAAAGAAGCGAAACAATTCCTGATACAAAATTTGATGAAAAAATATAAAATGGATGATGAAGAACGAAACCTGTTTGATATTACTTTTCGAACTGCGGTATCCCTTGCTCAAATGTTTGAAGGAAAAAGGAAATCACTTATTCTCCCTGAAATTGTATAAATAAATCGTAATAATTCGTGTATCAACCGTGGCACGTAAAAAGACCACAAATTCACGAATAAAAAAAACGATTTAGGATATAGATACAACATGAGCAAGAAAAGAGACATCAAAAAAGAACCAGCAATATCAGGGTATAAAGCTATGTGGATGATTGCTATGTTTGATTTGCCAGTAGAAACATCAGAAGACAGAAAGCATGCATCTCAATTCCGAAATATGCTTTTGCGTGAAGGTTTCTCTATGCTACAATTCTCTGTTTACGGTAGATATTTCCCCAGTGAAGAATCAAGCGAACCCTATAAAAAACGAATCAAACAGGGAATACCTCCAAAAGGAGAGGTCCGTCTACTTTATATTACCGATAAACAATTTGAAAAAATGGAAATCTTTATGTCAAAAAAGAAACGAAAAACAGAAGAACCTACCCCTCAATTGCTCCTTTTTTAATAAAAAAATCCTCCCTTTTTCTTTATGTTTGAGGGATTTATAAATGTTAGATTATAGCAGAGCGAGCACTTCCCTCAAAACATAGCTAAC
>Ga0209204_1000255_pt1 | contig 61497 bp, 34 predicted proteins | sample AD_JPNMR2_MetaG_FD_184425 | JGI IMG/M metagenome (GOLD analysis project Ga0209204, IMG submission 184425) | Active sludge microbial communities of municipal wastewater-treating anaerobic digesters from Japan - AD_JPNMR2_MetaG (SPAdes) (version 2) | ecosystem: Engineered > Bioreactor > Anaerobic...
TACCACTGTAAGTATGATCGCCTACATTTTGTTATCTTTTCGATATCGGTATGAGCACTATGAATCGATGGGAGAACTTTTCAGGGTAATGAATGCGGAATATTTGCAGCAGACACTTGATGAACGTCTTTGGGGATTATTTTTGGAGTTACTGCGTGAAATATGCGAAGCATTGGAGAAGGATATTGATGAACTGTTCGAGTTGATCATGAATTGTCCTAATACAGCAGAATTAGTTTCAAGAATGCTTGCTCCTCCACTCCAGGAAGCAGTTTGACGAAAATGAAATCAATAATGTATTGATAATCAGACGGGAAATAATGAAATTGCACTTCATTATTTCCTGTCTTTCAAATCATTAAAACGAAGTGCGAAACTTTAGTGTTTTTACAATTAATCGAGCTCAATGGTTTTATTTTGCAAATCTTTGTTCATTTCCAACCCTACCTAGTATTCTCATTTTCTTGTCCTGAATATTCTGATAAATCTCTTCAATTCCAGGAAAATAAAAATAACTGACCATAAAATCGAGACTGCAGACTACAGTTTTGTTGGATAAAATTCCCTGAGAATGATGCTGGAAAGTATTTTTCCCCTTTTGTTGGTAATAAAGTGTTCGCTCATAGTTATGTTAGAAATTTAAAGATCAGCTTTTTAGATAAACGTATAAAAAATTAAAAAAAACCCTACGGGAAATCAATTTTTAATAGTTTGTAAGCTACTGAATATCAGCAGTAAATTCTAAGATGTTCTGTGGAATTTACTGCTGGATTGTTAAAAGACAGGTGTATGAAAAAGATGTTTTCTTCTAAAATTACAATTAATTATTTGAATATCAAAATTTTAGTTTATAAGAGTCATATTTATTATAAAAAACTTTTTAGCATGAAATTTTTAATAATAATTAATTACGATAAGACCTTTGAGCTAAGTTCATTTAAAGGTACTAAATTACATCAATTTTGATATCTTATTTTGATCTCTTGGTGTGTTTTTTAAAAAATTATTATGTAAATTTGTAATACGAAAATTATTTAACTCGTCATCATTTTTATAGTTATGTGAATAACACTTTCTCCTTTTTTCGGGACGAGTGAAAAATAGGATATAATGAAGAACGTTTTTTTGATATTATTATTTATTATTTGTCCAATCACTGTTTTTAGTACAATTAATAAGACTGACTCCTTGTTGAAAGTGTTAGATAAAGTTATATCTGAACGTGACAGCTACTTAAAAATAAAAGAGGAAAAAATTTTAGAGCTGAAGAAAAAGAAGCAACAATCAAAAACTCTTGAAGACCAAATCAATATAAATCGAGAAATTATAGACGAATATAATAGCTTTATTTGTGACTCAGCAGAATTTTATATAAACCAAAATTTACTGATAGCTAAACAATTAAATAACAAAGAACTTATACTTGAAAATTACTTTAGGCTATCTTATATTTATTCCTTATCTGGTCTTTTCCTCGAAGCAGCGGAGATATTCAACTCAATCAATTATGAATCTTTATCTACAGGTTATAAAGCATGGTATTGTTGGAACCGAATACGATTTTATGAAAATTTAATTAATTATACCGCTGATACAAAATTTTCAAAACAATATGAAAAGGAAAAGGAAGAGTACAGGGAAAAAGTGATGGGTTTGCTCTACAATCAGTCAGATGTATATAAAAAGGAACTGGCTTGCAAATTGGAAACAGAAGGACGATACGAAGAAGCAATAAATTTGTTGACTCCTATTTTTTATAAACAGCAGCCCGAAACACATGATTATGCAATGGCAGCCATGAATTTGGCAAAAGTATATAAGCTGGCAAAAAAATACGATGAAGAAGAGTACTATTTAATATTGGCTGCAACAACAGATATAAAATTAGCTGTAAAAGAAAACGAAGCATTGTTATCATTAGCCATTAATTTGTACAATAGGGAAGATGTAAATAGAGCCTATTCGTATGTACGAGTGGCTTTGGATGATGCTCTTTTTTATAATGCTAGATATAAAAATTCTGTGATCGGGCGAGTTCAGCCAATCATAGAAGACACTTATCTTCAAAAAATTAAGTATCAACAAAAGAACCTCAGGCTTTATTCAATGCTCACTAGTGTATTCATTGTCATTTTAGCATTTTTCTTATTTTTCATTTATAAACAAAATAAAGCTCTTTCTAAAGCCAGGAAAAAACTTCGTGAGGTAAACGAAGACCTTTTACACCTGAATCAAAAATTGAATGAAGCTAATATTATAAAGGAAAGATATCTTGGCTATTTTATGAACCAATGTTCCATTTATATCAATAAACTTTATAAGTATAGAAAAGAAGTAAATCTTAAAATAAAAACAGGTCAAATTAATAGCTTATACAAATCATCAACTTCAGAGTTGGAAAAAGAAATTGAAGAACTTCGTACAAATTTTGATAAGGCGTTTTTGAAATTATACCCAAACTTTGTGTCGGAATTTAATTCCTTATTAAAACCAGAGGAAAGATACGAACTTGAAGATGGTCAATTAAATACAGAACTCAGGATTTTTGCGCTCATAAAATTAGGAATTAGCGATGTAAGTCAGATTGCAGATTTTCTTCATTATTCATCGCAAACTGTTTATAATTATAAAAGTAAAGTTAAAAGTAAATCTGTCATCGAAAGCGACCAATTTGAAGAAGAAGTTAAAAAAATAGGTAAACTGCAATAGTATTTTCATTCAAATATATTTACTAAATCATTTTCCTGTATATTTATAATATATTGATTAAAAGCCTTTTAACTCAGCTTTGATTTTAAAATTATCTACTTTAGAGCCTACTAACGATGTTAATAGGCTTTTTCTTTATTTATATTTGTGATACAACTTTTTGGAAATTATCTATCCAGGGAGTATAAATAATTAATTAATTAACCAAAATAATAATACTATGAAACTTTATTACTTCCTATTATCGTTTATTACAAGCTTATTTTTAGCTGACTGTTCCCAAACATCCTTTCTGTTTTTTTAAAGTTTTTCATCATTAAACCATAAAATTATGGAGAGGGATTTCTCAAATATATATATGACATTTTATTCACCATTGGTGAGGTTTGCAATGGTATTTGTCATTTATAAAGAAGAGGCAGAAAATATAGTTCAAGATTTATTTGTAGGGCTTTGGGAAAAGAAGGAATCTTTAAATTGTGTTGAAAACCTTAAAGCATATATGTTTACCTTGGCAAAGAATAAATGCCTTGATTATCTAAAGCATAAGTTAGTAAAAGAAAATTTTATTGCTAAAGCCCAATCCTTTTACGAACAGGAAATTGCTTTAAAAGCACAATCTTTGGAAAGCTTTGATGTTGAATTGGCTTCGGAAGAAAAAGTAGAAAAAATAGTTTCAGAGGCAATTGAATCGCTACCTCCTAAATGTCGGGAGATATTTATATTGAGTCGTTATGAAGGACTAAAATATAAGGAAATTTCAGAAAGATTAAACATTTCAGTAAATACGGTGGAAACCCAAATGCGTATTGCCTTTAAGAAATTGAGAAACAGCATTAATTATTTATTAAATTAGAAAATTAGTTATCATTTTATTTTTTCTTTTTTAATGGAACTCAGGTTAGAAATCGTTCTTAATTAAAAAAGAACGAATGATAAACTTAGCCATAAAATATCTTAATGGAGAATTAACTTCAGAAGAAAAGGAACGTTTTTTTGTATTAGTAGCGAAAGATGAAACTTTAAAAAATGATCTTATAAAATATCATCATTTACTTGCTTATATTAGTTTACTCTTTAGAAAGGAAGATAATGCCGATACTGAAAGAAGGTTTTTGGATTTGTTGAATGAAATTGAAAGGAAAAAAAGAAAAGAGAAGGATGGTTAAGGTTAAAGTAAGAATAACTTGGACACTGTTGGTTTTAAGTATATTTCTTAATGCGGAGAATGTATATTTTGTTGATGGATATCATGGTGGAGTATACGGACATTATCCATTGGAATGGGAAACTCGATTTATAATAGATAATTTCTATAAATATCCTGATTGGAGAATATGTTTGGAGATAGAACCTGAAACCTGGGACAGTGTAAAAGTTAGAACACCACAGGATTACACACAATTCAAGCAAATTCTTTCCGATGAAAGGATAGAATTTACTAATCCAGCTTATGCTCAGCCATATTGTTATAATATTTCCGGAGAAAGTATCATTCGCCAGTTTCAATATGGCATGAGAAAAATTAATCAACATTTTCCTGATGTAACATTTTCCACTTATTCTTCAGAGGAACCTTGTTTTACGAGCTGTTTGCCTCAATTGTTAAAGTCGTTTGGTTTTCAATATGCCGTTCTTAAATGTCCAAATACTTGTTGGGGCGGTTATACAAGAGCTTACGGGAAAGATTTGGTAAATTGGGTTGGGCCGGATACAACTTCAATTTTAGCCGTTCCGCGTTACCAATGCGAATCTTTTGAAAAAAATTCCACATGGCAAACAATAGCTTGGAATAATTCAACCTCCTATATAAATACTTGTTTGGAAGCCGATATAAAAAATCCGGTGGGTATGTGTTTTCAGGATGCCGGCTGGAAAAACGGCCCGTGGTTAAATTCTATAAAAAATGCCGATCCCAATTCCATTTATGTAACTTGGAAAGAATATTTTGAAAAAATTTCTGATGGAAAATCAACCGACAATTGGCAATTTTCTCAGGAAGATGTTTTGGTCAGTTTAATGTGGGGAAGTCAGGTTTTGCAAAAAATAGCTCAACAGGTTCGCAATGCTGAAAATAAGATAATTATTGCCGAAAAAATGGGCTCTCTGGCTTATCTTAAAAACAATTTTCATTACAAACAGGACAGTATTGATGAAGCTTGGCGAACATTGATGTTGTCTCAGCATCACGATTCGTGGATTGTTCCCTACAATCGACTTCAAAAAAATACGACATGGGCAGATAAAATTGCTCAATGGACAGAAACTACCGATAAAATTGCCGACAGTGTTGTTAAAGAGGCAGTTGAAAGTTTTCAAGGTAACAATAAATCAGTAAATGACGATTATTCTATTAGAGTTTTCAATACGTTGGGTTTTAATCGCAATGAAATTGTTTCTATTCTGTTGCCCGAAACATTAAAAAACAAAAAAGTAATCCTTTTAGACACTGAAAATCAAGTCCTTCCAAGTTCAGTGGAAGAAGGACAAAAAATTTCCTTTCTTGCTCAAGTACCTGCATTTGGATATGCAACCTATAAAATTCAAATGGGAGAATCGAAAATAAAGAAGGAAAAGAAAACTTTTTATTCAAATAAAAATGAATGCATTCTGGAAAATGACAAATACAGAATCGTTTTCGATTTACAAAAAGGAGGCACAATTAAAAGTTTGTTTGCCAAAAACAATAATAAAGAATATGTAAAAAAAGGCAGTGAGTTTCTGTTTGGAGAAATGAGAGGCTTTTTTTATGAAGAAAATAAATTCCATTCATCAAGGGAAAATCCAGCGAAAGTTACTTTAATAAAAGATAATTCATTAGAAACAAGTATTTTAATTCAAGGTAAAATTGCGTCGCAGCCATTTAAGCAAATCGTTACTGTTAATAAAGAGCAGGAACGTATCGATTTCGATCTTGTTATAAATTGGAAGCAGAATTTGTGTATTGGAGAATACGCTCAGCCAAATAATTGGCAAGACAACAGAAGGGCATTTTACGATACGCGTTACATGTTAAGTGTTCTTTTTCCGGTTGATCTTAATTCGCCACAACTTTATAAAAACGCTCCCTTTGATGTTTGCAAAAGTAAATTGGACAATACTTTTTTTAATCGTTGGGACAGCATAAAACATAATATCATATTGAACTGGATTGATTTTTCTGAAGTAAATGGCGAAAACAGTCTGGCACTTTTAACCGATCATACAACTTCCTATTCTTATGGCACTGATTTTCCGTTGGCTTTAACTATTCAGTACTCGGGAAAAGGTTTGTGGGGACGGGATTATAATATAACTCAACCTACGCATGTAAAATATGCGCTTGTTCCTCATAAATTTCGGTGGGATAAATCTTCTATATCAAAAAAAAGTTCGAGTTGGAATGAACCACTTATTGGCGTTTGTTCTTCCGATTTCGATTTTGAAAATAAAAGTTTTATCGATTTGCTGAGCAGCGGTTACGAATTAAGTTCCGTTCAGATAATGAATGATGGAATACTGGTTCGTCTTTTTAATTCTGAAGGAGATGGAAGTGCTCAGAAAATTAAATTGTGTTTCCCTTTTAAAAGCATTGAGGAAATGGAATTGAATGGTGAAATGAAAAATGCAAATGGTTCAATAAAGGCAATTCTTGGTAACGAAATACAATTATCAATTCCTCGCTTTGGTGTAAGAAGTTTTTATATTAAGAATTAATTTTCATTGAAGTCCCATTTTGACTGGTTCGGATTTTTTCTTCAGCTTTTAATCTTTAAAAAAAATATGATTAGAAAAGAGCACATGTATAAATTTTTTTGGAGTAACGTTTCTGTTTTTTTATTTCTGTTGTTCACTTCCTGTGGAGTGAAAAATTCCGATAAGGAAAAAATTCGGCCTGTCGATTATGTGAATCCGTTCATAGGAGCCAGTACAAGTATAGGAGATGCAGGTATTTATCATGGACTGGGAAAAACTTTTCCCGGTGCTACAACTCCGTATGGAATGGTTCAGGTAAATCCGAATACCATAACGGGAGGAGATAATGCACCCGGCTACAGCTACGAACACAAAACGATAGAAGGTTTTGCTTTTACTCAAATGAGTGGCGTTGGTTGGTTCGGAGATTTTGGAAACTTTTTGGTTATGCCAACTACGGGTGAATTGTATAAAATTGCAGGAAAAGAAGATGGTAGTATTAAAGGATATCGTTCGCGATACGATAAAAAATCAGAAATAGCCAGAGCAGGATATTATTCGGTAAAATTATCCGATTACAAAATTAAGGTTGAATGTACTGCAACACCACATTGTGGAATATTGAAATTTATATTTCCGGAAAACAAAAAATCTCGAATTCAAATTGATTTGGCTCACAGATCCGGTGGTACGTCTACGTATCAGTATATCGAAATTGTGGATAAAAATACAATAAAAGGCTGGATGAAATGTCCTCCTTCCGGCGGCGGTTGGGGAAATGGCGAAGGGAAGGCCGATTATACGGTTTATTTTTATGCACAATTCAGTAAACCACTCGAAGAATATGGCTGTTGGAGTGTCAATATTCCGGATAACTGGAAGCGAAAAAAAGATGAAGTAGTAAGCATTCCTTATTTGAAAAGAGTGGCTGAAGCACCTGTTTTTCGTAAGTTTAAAAAACTTGAAGGAAAACATTTGGGATTTTTCACCGAATTTCCTACCAATAAAAATGAAATTATTACCTTAAAAACGGGGATTTCGTTTGTCGATATGGCGGGCGCTGAAAAAAACTTTAATGCAGAAATAAAAAATAAATCTTTTGATCAGATAAAAGCAGATGCACAAAATCTTTGGAATGAAGAATTAAGCAAAATAACGATTTCTGGCGGTACGGAAGATGAAAAAACCGTATTTTATACCGCATTGTATCACACCATGATTGATCCAAGAATTTATACGGATGTAGATGGGCGGTATGTAGGTGGAGATTTGAAAATTCATGAAAAAGATTCAACTTTTACCAAACGTACTATTTTCAGCGGATGGGATGTTTTTAGAAGCCAATTTCCTCTTCAAACCATTATAAATCCTCAACTGGTAAGCGATGAAATTAATTCGTTGACTACGTTGGCAGAACAAAGCGGAAGAAAATATTTTGAGCGTTGGGAAATCGTAAATGCGTATTCCGGTTGTATGATTGGAAATCCTGCCATTTCTGTGTTGGCCGATGCTTATGTAAAAGGAATAAAATCCTATGATATTAATAAAGCGTATGAGTATGCGTTGAATTCTTCTGCAAAATTTGGCAACGACAAGTTTGGATTCGCAGCAACTCCTTTTTGTATTTCCGAAACATTGGAATACGCTTATACCGATTGGTGTATTGCCCAATTAGCAGGTAAATTGGGAAAAACCGGTGATGAAAAATTATTTTTAAGTAAATCTCAAGCATATAAAAATATCTTTGACGCAGACAAAAGCTGGTTCCGACCAAAATATTCAAATGGCTTGTGGAAAACATGGCCTAAAGAAGGTAGATTAAGGCAAGGATATGGTTGTATTGAATCGAATTCCTATCAGCAGGGCTGGTTTATACCCCACGATGTGAATGGTATGGTAGAAATAATGGGAGGGAAAGAAAAGGTTTTAAAGGATTTGAATTCTTTTTTTGAAAATACACCGTCAAATTTGCGGTGGAATAATTATTACAATCATGCAAATGAACCGGTTCATCTGGTTCCTTTTTTATTTAATAGGATAGATGTACCCTGGCTAACACAGAAATGGACTCGATTTATTTGTCGGCAAGGATATACTAACAAAGTTGAAGGTTTAGTAGGAAACGAAGATGCCGGACAAATGTCTGCCTGGTATGTATTGGCTTCATCAGGTATTCATCCTTCTTGTCCTGGTAACACAAGACAAGAAATAACGAGTCCCGTTTTCAACAAGATTGAATTTAAGCTAGATCCAAAATATTTCAAAGGAAAAAAATTTACGATTATAGCCCACAACAATAGTCCGAAAAATATTTATATACAAAGAGCAAAATTAAACGGCAAAGAGTACAATCGTTGCTATATTGATTTTGCAGATATTTCTTCGGGAGGCACTCTTGAGTTGTTTATGGGGGAGAAACCAAATAAAAGTTGGGGAATAAACTGAAACATTTTGATGATAAGATGAAAAGATGTTTTTATGTTATAGTTTTACTTTTTTGTTTTTTATTTGCCAGATTCGATTTTATTTATGCTGATGGAATCGGCCGTCCATGGAATGCCCTTTGGATTGGACCAAAAAACGATAAAGGAACAGAATATGGCGTTTATTATTTTCGTAAAAGCATAACAATAAAAGAAAAGCTTGAATCTTTTAATATCCATGTCTCTGCGGATAATCGGTACAAATTGTTTGTCAACGGAAAGGTTGTTTCCATGGGCCCGGCTCGTGGAGATACCTACTTTTGGAATTATGAAACGGTTGATATTGCCCCCTATTTGGTATCGGGGAATAATTGCATTGCAGCATTGGTTTGGAATGAAGCTGAATATCGTCCCGAAGCGCAAATCAGTATACGAACTGCTTTTATTTTGCAAGGTAATTCCGAAAAAGAAGAGATATTAAATTCCAACGAAACTTGGAAATGTATTTAGGATAAGGGTTATCAACCGGTACCTGGATATTTTTTTGCAGCTACTAAAGGACAATTGGTGGATATGGCAAAAACAGTTAAAGGTGATTGGATTTCAGTAAGTTATGATGACAGAAATTGGCCAAATGCTGTAAAAATTTTGGAAGGAAATCTTAAAGGAAAGTCCGATGGTTTGGCTTGGCAATTGGTTCCTTCTTCTTTACCGCAAATGGAGTTGACTTATCAACGCATACCCAAATTACGTTGGGCAAAAGGGATGAACGCTCCCTTGGGTTTTCAAAAATTAAAATTGAACCTCATTTAGGAACGACGACTAAAGTTGGAGGGGAGATGCCTCATTCAAATGGCAAAATATCGGTAAATTATGAGTTGAAGAAGAAAAAATGGATAATCCATGTTCATTTACCACAAAATACGCCGGGAAAATTGATATGGAAAGGTAAAAATTATGAATTAAATCCTGGCGATAATTCACTGGTAATTTGAAATGAAAAAATAAAATATATTAGATAAATTAAAAAAATAGAGCGATGAAATATAGATTGTTAGCTTTAATTTCTTGTTCTTTCATAATGTTAAGTACTTTAAAGGCTCAACAAAAAGATCTTGTAAAGTATGTGAACACTTTACAAGGAACCGATTCAAATTTTGGTCTAAGTTATGGAAATACCTATGCCACCACTGCAATGCCATTTGCTATGCATACTTGGGCTGCACAAACCGGAAAAAATGGAGATGGCTGGAAGTATCAGTATTCGGCAGACAGGATTCGTGGTTTTCAGCAAGCACATCAATGTAGCCCGTGGATGGGAGATTACGCTGTTTATTCTTTAATGCCGGAAGTTGGGAAATTGGTTGTAAATCAGGATAGCAGAGCTTCCAAATTTAGCCACAAAAACGAAATGGCCAAACCCCATTATTACAAAGTAAAATTTGACAACGGAATAATTACAGAAATAGCTCCTACCATGCGTGGTGTGCATTTGCGTTTCACTTATCCCAAAAATGAAGATGCTTATTTAGTACTGGATGGTTATATTGATAAAAGTGAAATTAATATTGACCCAACAAAAAGACAAATTACCGGCTGGGTGAATAATCAGCGTTTTGTAAATAATGCTTCAACTTTTCGCAGCTATTTTGTAATTCAATTCGACAAACCTTTCGAAGAGTTTGGAATTTGGGAAAACAACAAAGATGAAATTTTTGCAGGTAAAACTTCCGGAAGCGGTAAAGGTTATGGTGCTTATGTGAAATTTAAAAAAGGCGCTGTAGTTCAGGCTAAAGCGGCTTCATCCTATATCAGTTACAAACAGGCTTGGATTACTTTCAATAGAGAATTGGGAAAGGATAAAAAAATTGAAATGACAATGGAAAAAGGAGCCAAAACATGGAATGACTTATTGAATCGTGTTCTGGTGGAAGGCGGAACGGAAGAACAAATGAAAACTTTTTACTCTTGCCTGTTCAGAGCCAATCTTTTTTCTCGAGAATTTTATGAATTGGATGCAAACAACGAACCTTACTATTACAGTCCGTATGATGGGAAAATTCATAAAGGATACATGTTTACCGATAATGGTTTTTGGGATACTTTCAGATCTCAATTCCCGCTAACAAACATTTTGCATCCCACTATGCAGGGAAGATACATGAATGCACTTTTGGATGCTCAGGAGCAATGTGGCTGGCTTCCGTCATGGTCTTTTCCCGGAGAAACGGGAGGTATGATAGGGAATCATTCCATTTCATTACTTACTGATGCTTGGGCAAAAGGAATCAGGACTTTTGATCCGGAAAGGGCGATGAAAGCTTATGCCCATGAATCTATGAATAAAGGTCCGTGGGGTGGTTCAAATGGACGTGCTGGCTGGAAAGAATATTGGCAGTTGGGCTTTGTAACTTATCCTGAATCAATGGGTTCTACTTCGCAGACGCTGGAATATGCTTATGATGATTTTTGTGGTTATCAGTTGGCAAAGATGACCGGAAATGAATTCTATGAAAACATATTTGCAAAACAAATGTATAACTATAAAAATGTTTTTGATAGCAAAACCGGTTTTATGAGAGGACGAGATAAAAATGGAAAATGGTTGGAACCTTTTAATCCATATGAATGGGGAGGCCCATATTGCGAAGCAAATGCATGGCACTATACATGGTCGGTTTTTCACGATGTACAGGGACTGATTAATTTATTTGGTAGTGATGAAAAATTTACCACCAAAATGGATTCTGTTTTTACAGTTCCCAACATTATTGTTCCCGGCACTTATGGAGGCGTTATTCATGAAATGAAAGAAATGCAACTTGCCAATATGGGTCAATATGCTCATGGCAATCAGCCCATTCAGCACATGATATTTCTTTATAGTTATGCCGGACAACCTTGGAAAACACAATATTGGTCGCGCCAAATTATGGATAGACTCTATAATTCTACAGAGAAAGGATTTCCAGGAGATGAAGACCAGGGTGGAATGTCCTCTTGGTATGTATTAAATGCATTGGGTATTTACAGTGTTTGTCCAGGAACAGACGAATATGTATTGGGAAGCCCTCTGTTTCAGAAAATTACCATTACCACTGAAGATAATAAAAAATTTGTCATAGAAGCCAATAATAATTCAAAGGAAAATATTTACATTCAATCTGTTTCGCTCCATGGCAAACCTCTGGAAAAGAATTATATTATTTACAGCGATATAGTTAATGGTGGAATTCTTCATTTTGAAATGGGAAATCAACCCAACAAGTCAAGAGGTATTTCAAAACAGGCTGTTCCTTTTTCATTGTCAAATAATAAATTTTAAACAGATGAAAGTTAAAGTATATTTTTTATGTTTATTAAGTTTAAGTATCTGCTCTTCAATCAGTAGTAGCCAAAACTTAAATATTAATTATGCTAATAGAGTAAATACTTTGATTGGTACAGGTGGTTTTGGATTGAAGTCAGGAAATTGTTATCCCGGTGCAACTTATCCATTTGGAATGGTGCAATTTACCCCTACATATTTTTCAAAAAACTTGGGTTTTGTAATCAATCAATTAAATGGTGCAGGATGTGAACATATGGGCAATTTTCCCACATTTCCGTTAAAAGGCAAGCTTAAAATATCTCCTGATAATATTTTGAATTCTCTGATAAATTTATCTAAAGAAGAAGGACATGCTGGTTATTATAAGGCTGTTGTTGAGGAAGAAATAGTAGCGGAATTAACCGTCACAGAAAGAACAGGGATGGCTCGATATACTTATCCATCAAGTGAAGAATTTGGAACGATAATCATAGGAGCAGGCATTGCTGCAACAGATATTCAACATGCTGCCATTGCCATTACGGCACCCAATAAATGTGAAGGTTATGCCGAAGGAGGTCAATTTTGTGGCGTCCCAACTCCTTATAAAGTATATTTTGCTGCGGAATTTGATGAAGATGCCGTTAAAACTGGCATTTGGAAAAACGACAAATTATTTGAGAATGCAACATTTGCTGAAGGTGAAAATTCGGGTATATATTTTACTTTCGATTTGAAGAATAGAAAACAAATTCAATATAAAGTTGGCGTTTCCTATGTGTCAGTTGAAAATGCAAAGGAAAATTTAAGGAGTGAAAACAGTGCATGGAATTTTGAAAAAATTCAGAATGATGCTGAGAACAAGTGGAATGAATATTTAAGTAAAATTCAAGTTAACGGAACGAATCAGGATCGCATTACACAATTTTATACTCATTTGTATCATTCATTTATTCATCCCAATGTTTGCAGCGATGTGAACAATGAATATATGGGAGCTGATTTCAAAGTACATAAAACTCGTTCAAAACATTATACTTCATTCAGCAATTGGGATACGTACCGAACCCAAATTCAATTGCTCTCAATTTTGGATCCTCAAGTGGCTTCGGATATTGTTATTTCACATCAACTCTTCGCAGAAGAAGCGGGAGAAGCATACCCACGTTGGGTTTTAGCAAATATAGAAACCGGAATTATGCAAGGTGATCCAACTTGTATATTAATTTCCAATGCTTTTGCTTTTGGAGCAAGAAATTACAATCCAAAACCGGTCTTTAGGTTGATGCAAAGAAATGCTGAAATTCCGGGTTTAAAATGTCAAAATGTTGAAGTTCGTCCCGGTTTGAAACAATATTTGGAAAAAGGATATTATAATGCTTCCATTCAGCTCGAATATACTTCTGCTGATTTTGCAATTGGGCAATTTGCCTTGCGGGCAGTTGGAGATGAGTTTTCGAGTTGGAAATTTTTTGAAACAGCACGCTCGTGGAAAAATCTCTTCAATCCCGAAACAAGTTGGCTTCAATCTCGCAATCCCGATGGTTCTTGGAAACCATTAACGGAGGATTTTAGAGAATCTACTTATAAAAATTATTTTTGGATGGTTCCTTATAACTTGCATGGATTGATAGAACTTATTGGCGGGAAAAAAGATGCAGAAAAACGTTTGGATGAACTTTTTGTAAGACTTGACGCAGGCTACAATGATCCATGGTTTGCAGCAGGGAACGAACCGAGTTTTCATATTCCATGGATTTATAATTGGGTAGGTTGCCCTTATAAAACCCAATTGGTTGTAAATAGAATTATTAATGAACAATATTCAAGTGCTAATGATGGATTACCTGGCAATGATGATTTAGGAACCATGGGAGCATGGTATGTGTTTTCATGTATTGGTTTATATCCTGAAATTCCTGGTATTGGAGGATTTGCAATAAATACTCCTATTTTTGAATCAATTAAAATAAAATTGAAAAATGGTGATCTCATCATTAATGGTGGATCGGAAAAAAATATTTATATCAAATCACTGAAAATCAACGATAAAGTTTATGATAAGACTTGGATTGACTGGAATGATTTATCTAATGGTGCAATTTTAAATTTTAAAACAACTTCTAAACCGAATTTAACTTGGGGTACAAAAATGCTACCACCTTCTTTTCCTTAATTTATATATTCAAAATTAATTATTAAATCATGAAACAATTAAAAATTAAATCAATTGTATTTGGGATATTTGTTTTTTTATTTACTTCATGTAATATCTCAAGAAATGAATATCAACCTTCCTTTCCTTTAGGCGAATTTATCAGGCCTACAGGGATTAATCCTGTTTTATCTCCTGATACGACTTCTGTATTTTTTTGTCCAATGAATCAAAAGTTAGTTCATTGGGAGGAAAGTGATGTTTTTAATCCGGGTGCAGTAGTCAAAGATGGGAAAATTTTTATTCTTTATAGAGCCGAAGACAATTCTTCAGTTGGGATTGCTTCTCGGGTTTCCAGAATAGGTCTGGCAAAAACTTCTGATGGCTTTACAATGAAAAAAAAACCGGCTCCGGTAGTATTTCCCGACAACGATAACAATAAATTGTACGAATGGCCCGGTGGATGTGAAGACCCTCGCGTTTCTGTAACCGAAGACGGAACTTTTGTGTTGTTCTACACATCGTGGGATAGAAAAGTTGCCAGATTGTGTGTAGCCACATCAAAAGATTTGATTCATTGGGAAAAGCATGGACCTGTTTTTGCAAACGCTTACAATGGACGTTTCCTCAATCATTGGTCAAAAGCATCGAGTATATTGACAACTTTAAAAAATGGCAAATTGGTCATTAAAAAAATCGACGGAAAATATTTTATGTACTGGGGTGAATATGTAATCTATGGAGCGACCTCAGATGATTTGAAAAATTGGACACCAGTTTTGGATGAGAAAAATGAATTGAAAGTTTTAATGTCTCCGCGAAAAGGATACTTTGACAGTGATTTAACCGAATGTGGTCCCCCCTGTATTTGGACCAAAAATGGAATAATTCTCTTGTATAATGGGAAAAATAAACAGGGAGAGGGTGATGACAATTATGTAACCAATGCCTATTGTGCCGGACAGGCATTGTTTGATGCAAATGACCCAACCAAACTTATTAAAAGATTGGATAAACCTTTTTTGGTTCCTCAAGAAGATTTTGAAAAAAGTGGTCAATATCCTTTCGGCACTGTTTTTATTGAAGGTTTGGTTTATCACAATCAAAAATGGTATTTGTATTATGGTTGTGCAGATTCACGGGTATCGGTTACAATTTATGATCCTTTTTCAAAAAATAAAAAATAAAATTTAATGGTTTTTTTGGGATAATTCGTCTTTATTATACAAGTGAAAAAAATAATTCAAATCCATTATAAATAATTAAATTTAATTCAATTCAATTCTTAATTTTTATGATATGCGAAATAAGGTATTAATTTTTTTTATTCCATTGTGTCTTTTGTTAGGAGTATCTTGCTCTGAAAAAGGATTTTTGGATGAAACAGTAACAACAGATTTAAATCGAGATGTAGTATTTTCTGATAGTACTTATACAGCAGGATTTTTAAATGAAATTTATAGTCAGATTGGTTTTGATACCGATCCTGATCGTTTTTCAACAATTGCTTTTGGATGGAAAACTCCTTTTGGTGGTTTACAAACAGCTTGTGATGAAGCGAGATTCAAACGATCATCAACTATTACAACAGATGTAATGTTTGCCACGGGTACTGTTAATCCTATCTTAGTATCAAAAGACGCATGGCAAAATTGTTACGCAAATATTCGGAGAGTAAATGTATTTTTGAAATATGTGGAAGGATCTCCAATAGTAGACAGAATTAAAAATCAATATAAAGCAGAAGCTCGTTTTTTACGTGCCTGGTATTATTCCCTTCTTTTAAGACATTATGGTGGTGTTCCATTGATTGGTGATACTATATATAATATTAATGATGATATAAAAATGACGAGGGATTCATATGAAGATTGTGTAAATTATATCGTTAGTGAATGTGATGATATAATTAATTCAAATGTTTTACCAAGACGTAGAACAGGCCGAGACTATGGACGTATTACCGAAGCAGCTTGTAGAGCATTAAAATCAAGAGTTCTTTTATATGCGGCAAGTCCCCTTTATAATGGCATAGAAGATAAATATGCTCCAACTGAGGAATACAAAAAACTCTTAGGATATCCTATTTACGATAAAGAACGCTGGAGGATTGCTTATGAGGCAGCGCGAGATGTTATTGCCATGAATGAATATAAGTTATTTGTATGGCATCAAACAGCAAGTGCAAATGATGATATTTCAATACCAGAAATTGGATGGGGCTTTTATGCTGTTACTTCGATGGCTTCAGATTTTGCCAATTTAACGGTGAATAAAGACGGAGAGGTATTTAAAGATGGTGCTTTTTGTGAAATTATTTTAGATAAAACTGCGGCAAAAGGTAATGCACGTGAAAGGTTATTTGGACCACCTACAAGTGGAGGAGGAGGCGAAGGTGGTTATATATATAAAGAATTAGCAGATGCTTTCCCAATGATCGATGGTAAACCGATTGGACAAAGTAAATATACCTATGATGTATTCAATCCCAATGTAAATAGAGATCCTCGATTTGCAAATTCTGTTCTTTATGATGGTGGTTATTTTTGTACAGGGGTATCCGCTTATACTCCAATCAGAATTTCGCAAGGCGTTGGCGCTACCTTAGATGCTGTTCACGTTGGAACTCCTACTGGTTTTTACGTAAAAAAAACTGTGAGTCGTGCTACCTGTGGTAATTCCTTTATCGGTGTACCGCAAAGTCGGCCATTAATTCGTTATGCTGAAATTTTATTAAATTACGCTGAAGCAGCTAATGAATATTATGGACCAGATTATAATGATCAATATACTAGTGTTTATGATGCGTTGAAAGCTATTCGCGCAAGAGGTGGAATAGAACCAGGGGATGACGGTATGTATGGTTTAAAACCAAATATGACACAAGATGAAATGAGAGAAGCTATTAGATTAGAAAGAAGAATCGAATTGGCTTTCGAAGGTCATCGTTTTTTTGACGTACGTCGTTGGAAAATTGCCGAAGAAACTGATAACAAAGTAATGCATGGCTTAGAAATTACCGTTAATAATGATGGTTCAAAATCATGGCAGGAATTTGAAGTAGCAAAACACACATTCCGCCCTGCTATGTATTTTTGGCCTATACCATACGATGAAGTTACAAAATCAAATGACCTTTTACAGAATCCTTTTTATTCAGCTGAATAGTGTTAATTAATAATATAAATAACCATATGAAATCTAAAATATTAAAAACTGTTACCTTACTTTCTTTTTTTACTTTTTTAATCTCATGCGACGCATTTACTGATAGTGAATTTAATGATTACAAAGAAAGTGTTAAAGATCTAAGTGGGGTATGGCAATTAAAAACTGTGTCACGAAATGGTATCGATATTTCTAGCACAATGAATTTTAGCCAATTTCACTTGAATTTAAATCCGAATGGAAGCTATACTTTAGAGAATTATTTACCTTTTGCTGTTAAAGATAATGGGGAATGGAGGGTTGATGATCCTCAATATCCTTACAATCTAATTTTACGCGAAAACAATTCAAGTGAGGATATAACTATTGGATTAAAATATCCAATAGTAAATGGGAAACGCATTATCTCCATAACTTTAAGTCCTGGATGTCAAAGCAATACTTACGTTTATGTGTTTGAAAAAATTGATAATAATTAAATATAAGGATTAAATGAAGAATATATTTAAAAATAAGAAAAATACTCGATTGATAGGATTATTTCTAACAGTAGGATTTGTACTGTTTTTAATTGGATGTGTTTTCATTGATAGTGTTTCAATTTTGCAAATTCAAGAAGATGGTACACAAGCACCTAGAACAAAAGCAGGTTCTGTGGCTACATTTATTCTAACAGGTCATATTAACTGTCAAGAAGATCATGGGGACGTACAATTTATTTTTTCTTTCTTAGCACCTAAATCATGGAATGTTAGGCAAAATGCTACAGTTACCTATACTACTACTTTGGCTACAAATCCTGAAGAAGAACTTAAAATGTCAGTTGTTCCTGAATCATCATTACCCAAAAATGGAGGAGGACGTACCTGGGGAGAAGCTTTAATGCAGGAATATGGAGTAGGTCCTAACGTTTTATCTGATATGGAATGGGTAACTTTTGCAACAAATGATAAATGGGCAATATATAATGGAGATAAACCAAATTATACCATTTATTTACGGACTAATGTAGGATATCAAAATTTGAAAGCTTATTTAGGTTTTTTTGTTAATCATACTGATGATGGGATGAGTACTAGTGCCGATCATAAAAAAGTGAAATTTAGTGATACTCCTTTTGAGGTTTATGGAGGCAAAGGCTTGATGATTGATTATAGTACTGATCACTTTAATAAAGTTCAACCACTTGCTTCTTTACAAGATGATTATGTGACTTTTAGTTTCAATGGAGGTGTTTATCAAAATGACTTAATTTCATGTAGTGAAATTTATTTTGAGGGAATAGCTTATGATGAAAATGGAGAGATAATATCTGAAGTGAATGAAAAAACTGACAAAACCTTACTTCACAGAGAGTCTATGTTCAGTCAGGTTTATAGTTTGACTATGTGGCCTGCTAGTTTTTTCAATGTTCCTCAAGGGAAAGAGATTAAAAAAATTGATTACGTTTTCACCAATAAAGATAGATCTATTATTATAACTCAATCTGATGATGATTTTGCAATAAATCATATACCAATAAATAGTGAAAAAGAACCTTTTGTGTTTGAACTATTATGTGATTAATATTAACTGAATAAATAAATAGATAAAAATTAAAATTAATTTCTATGAGAAATAATAAATGCCAATATTTAATATTATTCATGCTAATTTGGTTGGTAATGGGAATTCAATCAGTATGCGTGAAAGCACAAGATAATAGCTCAAAATCTTCCCTCACAAATATAGTGCTCGATCCTTATGGGAATCCTGTCTCAAACGTTGAGATTGGAATTAAAGGATCTGATATCAAAACATTTACTAAAATCAATGGAACTTTCGATTTGGATTATAAAGTAGGTGATATATTGACATATAGTCATAAAAATTTTATGTATTCAGAATCCAAAGTTTCTAAAAAAGATGTGAAGGAAGGTATACAGATACATTTGCAAGAAAAGTCAATAAAAAATCCTTCAAATGTTCCAGAACCTTATGGAGAAATTATTGATAAAAATAGTTATTTAGGGTCTGCATCAACTATTTATACGGATCAACTAACAAAAACAATGGGTAGCACTGTTATACCTGCTATGGTTGGCCGTATTTCTGGCCTGAACATTATTCAGACCAGAGGTGCCCGTCTCCATTATACTTCGGCAAACTATAATGCCGATCTTGCAGGATTAATACCTGTATTTGGTAGAAGAGTTTACAGTGACAATTCTGAATTTTCTTTAAACGCGAGAGGACAAGCTCCCATTGTAATTGTTGATGGAATTCAAAGAGAATTTTATTCATTAGATCCTGAGGCGATTGAGTCAATTTCCTTACAAAAAGATGCCCTGTCCTCAATGTTTCTTGGTATGCAAAGTTCACGTGGAGCTCTAATAATTACAACGAAAAAACCAACACAAGGTGCTATGAATATATCTTTTACAGGTAGATACGGTATTACTACTCCTTTGCAACTTCCTAAGCCATTAAATTCATATCAATACACTTATTTGTTAAATGAAGCACTAACTAATGATGGTAAATTACCGATTTATAGTTATGAAGATTTTGAAAAATATAGAAGTGGTAATAGCCCTTATACTCATCCAGATGTAAATTGGTTTGATGAATTATTAAATAATAACGCATCAACACAATCCTATAATTTGAATGTTTCGGGGGGAAATAATGTGGCTCAATATTATGTTAGCTTAGGTTATATGAATGAAGATGGGTTGTTTATAACTTCTTCTAAAAATCCATATAACACGAATTTGAATTATCAGCGATATTTAATTACTTCAAAGATAAATGTAAAAGTAACGCGTGATTTTACTACAAATATAATGTTGGTTGGAAGAATTGAAGATGGCAATCAACCGGGTGGCAATGGGAGTGGCTACGCTGATTTACTTAATACCATATTTACTACTCCAAATTCTGCTTATCCTATTACCAATCCTGATGGTTCGTGGGGTGGAAATATTTCATTTACTAACAACTTAATGTCACAAACAATAAATTCAGGTTATATTAAAGATAATGCTCGCGATATTTTAGGAACGGTAAACTTAAATTATGATTTTGACAAATTGATAAAAGGATTATCCATTCAAGCCATAGGGAGTATTACTACACAATCAAGATCAGCAACCTTTAGAACAAAAAGATCACAGGTATTTGCTTATAAATTAGATAGTGAAGGGAATCCTGTTTATACAATGTATAGTACACCTTCTCCTCAGATAAATTCATTTAGTTCAGTCGGAAATTATCAAGATATGTATGGTCAACTTGCCATTAATTACGACCGTAAATTTGGTTTGCACGGAATAAAAGCCAGTGTGAAAGGTGATACTCGTACTATATTGAATAATTACGATTTACCTGAAATTCCTTCAAATGTTATGGCAAATTTGTCATATGATTTTAATAACAAATATTTTGTTCAGTCTACTCTCACCGAAAGTTATTATAATAGATACGCGACTGGCAAAAGATGGGGAACATTTTATGCTTTTGGATTAGGCTGGGACTTAAGTAAAGAGGCTTTTATGAAATCAGTAACCTGGATTGATCAATTTAAATTGCGTGGCATATATGGTTTAACAGGTAATGGGATTACCAATTCAGGGTATTACATCTGGAGCCAAACTTATTCATACCATGGAGCAGCATGGTATCCTTTAGGGACAAGCCAATCAAGTGGTTTTTTTACGACTGAAAATCAACCTATAGCGAATCCTAATATTACCTGGGAAAAAGCTCACAAAACAAATGTTGGTTTAGATCTTTCCTTGTTCAATTCTAAAATACAATTTACAGCAGATTATTATAATGATAACTATTTTGACCTATTGCAGTCGCGTGGGAAAAGCATTGAACTTATAGGAGCTTCCTATCCTGATGAAAATATAGGCAAAGCAAGATGGTATGGAGGGGAATTATCGTTAACTTATCAAGATAACATCAGTAAATTTAATTATTATATTACAGGCAATTGGAATATTGTACAGAGTAAAATATTATTTATGGATGAGCAAGAACAACCTTATAATTATTTATATCAAACTGGAAAACCAGTAGGAGCAATTTTTGGATTGGTTACCAATGGATTTCTTTCTGCTGATGATATAGCAAATGGCTATCCGGTTATACAAGGATTTAAAAATATTCAACCTGGAGATGTAAAATATGAAGATAAAAACGGTGATGATGTAATTGATGAATTTGACAGGACGGTAATTGGTGGTAACAAACCTTTATCCTTCTTTGGAATTGATTTAGGAGTTCAATATAATGGTTTCGAATTTTCAATGATGTGGCAAGGTGTTTATAATAGAGATATTTATTTAAGCGACCGAAACTTTACTGAAGGTTTCTTGCAAATAAATCAACATTATGGACAAGCTTATGAGCATATGCTTAATAGATGGATCCCTGAGAATGCAGAAAATGCTACTTTACCTCGTTTATCGGCTGGTAGTAATAATTATAATTACGGCAATGGTTGGGGAACGTCATTATGGCTAAAATCAGGCAATTTTATTCGTTTGAAGAATATCAACATTGCTTACAATCTTCCCGAATCATTTACAAGAAGTTATTTAGGTAATCTAAGAGTTAAAATTTTTGCAACAGGTCAAAATTTATTTACTATGTCTGCTACGAATTTAGTTGATCCTGAAGTGAGTTTTACTAATTATCCGATTCAGCGAAATATTAATTTTGGTGTTAATGTTAAATTCTAATATAATTATGAAATCGAAACAAAATATATGGATGATTCCTATAGTGGGAATAGTTCTGCTATTTTTTGTAGCTTGTACTGATAGTTATGAAAGCTTTCCCGTTGAGCAGTTCACAAAAGATTACGTTTTTTCTAAAACAGATTCAATGGGAGTTCAAGCAAGAAATTTTCTAAATTCTTTGTATGGAATGCTTGATAATGGTCATAATGGGGTTGGAGGGGATTATTTAGATGCAGCTTCTGATGATGCAATTTCCATCAAACAAAACGAACCTGATGTTTATAAACTAGCTGTGGGTCAATATAGTGCTAATAACCGCATTAGTTCAACTATGGGTTGGGGAAAATATTATGAAGCCATTCGTAAAGCTAACATTATCATCAAGAATATTGATGCAGTCCCTTTTAAACTGACTTTTGTAAATATTAATGGAGAAGTTAAACCTTTGAATTATACAATAAAAGCAGAAGCACGTTTCTTAAGAGCCTATTTTTATTTTGAATTAGTGAAACGTTATGGAGGTGTTCCATTGTTAGGAGATTCTATCTATAATTTAGAGGATAATATGGAAATCCCGAGAAACTCATTTGCAGATTGTATTGATTATATGGTAAGGGAACTGGATACAATAAAATATGACTTGAGGAGTGTAACAATGCCTGATCCATCTGTCTACGCTCATGCGGCTACAATTGAGGCTGCAATGGCATTGAAATCTCGAATTTTACTTTATGCTGCAAGTCCATTGTTTAATGAAAAACCAATAACTACAGATAATAATGCTCAAAAGCTATTGATTGGTTATGAAAGCTATGACATTGAACGATGGAAAAAAGCTGCTGATGCAGCCAAATATTTTATTGATACTTTTGGTCCAACCGGTAAAAAAACAGTTGATTTAGCAAAAAATCAAATGGGTGTTTTCCTAAGTTTTTACAGTACTACTGCAAATCCAGAACTTATTTTTTTTCGTCAGGGAGGAATGGATAAAAGTGTAGAAACTAATAATGGGCCACTTGGTTTTAGTGGAAATTCCCTTGGGAATGGGCGTACCAATCCTACTCAAAACCTTGTGGATGCATTTTTAATGAAAGATGGCAAGCCGAGAGGGGAAAGTACTTTATATCCTTATGATCCTCAAAAACCTTATGATAACAGAGATCCTCGTTTAGGATTAACCATACTATATAATGGAGCAAATTGGTTAGGCAGAGTTTTAGAAACTTATCGAGGAGGAGCAAATAATCCTACGGGAACGGGTGAATATACAAAAACGAGTTACTATATGCGTAAATTTATGGGAAATTTTGCGAATGCAACTGAATATAGTAATAATTATCATCATTGGGTTATTCTTCGATATACAGAAATTCTTTTAAATTACGCTGAGGCGTTAAATGAATATTTACCTGCTCCATCTCAAGATGTGTATAATGCTATTATATCGTTACGGAAAAGGGCTGGGATTCCAGCAGGCAGCGATAAATTATATGGATTAAAAGCGAATATGACAAAAGAAGAAATGCGTAAAGTAATTCAAAACGAACGTCGGATTGAAATGGCTTTCGAAGAACAACGTTATTGGGATATAAGAAGATGGCGAATTGCAGAAGATATTTTCAAAACGCCTTTAAAAGGGATGAATATTATAAAAACTCTTTCGGGCTTAAATTATTCAGAGGTTGATGTGCTGACTGCAAATTTTGAAGAAAAACAATATTTATACCCAATCCCTTATTCAGAAGTTATTAAAAATAGAAACATGGTTCAAAATCCTAAATGGTAATTTCTTATGAAAAAATTAATAATAACAGTGATATTTCTGTATGCCTGTATAATAGCTTTTAGTCAAACTTTTTTACTAAAAGGCGTTGTAACTTCAACTGATGGTGAAACACTTATTGGGGTTAATGTTATAAAAAGTGGTACAACTATTGGTACCATTACAGATGTTGATGGAAAATTTGAAATCCAAGTTAAGGCAGGTGATAAGTTAAAATTTTCTTATGTTGGTTACAAAGCTCAAGAAATAATTGTAAAGCCTAATCAACAGTATATAAATATTCAATTAGCTCCCGATCAATTTACAAACTTAGATGAAATTGTTGTAATAGGTTATGGAAAGGCTAAGAAGTTAACGATGACAGGTGCAGTTAGTGCAATTCCAATGCGTGAAATACGTTTAGTCCCAACAAGCAGTGTGCAAAATGCTCTATCAGGCAAATTGCCAGGATTTTTTTCAGTACAACGCTCTGGTCAACCTGGTAAAGATGCTTCAGACTTCTTTATTCGGGGAGTTAGCTCTTTGAATGATGCTGGTAATCAACCTTTGATTATCGTAGATGATGTACAATACTCATACGATCAGTTACAACAGATCAATATAAATGAAATAGAAAGTATTTCCATATTGAAAGACGCTTCTACTACTGCTATCTATGGCATCAAGGGTGCAAATGGGGTATTAGTGGTAAAAACACGAAGGGGAGAACAAGGGGCACCTCAAATTAACGTAAGAATGGAAAGTGGGATTCAAACACCAGTTAGAAAACCAAAATTTCTTAATTCATACGAAACTGCTAAATTGGTAAATGAAGCGTACCAAAATGATGGCTTAATTTCTCAAATTCCATTTTCAGAAGATGATTTGGAAGCGTTTAGAACTGGTTCTGATCCTTACGGTCATCCTGACGTTAATTGGTATAATGAAATTTTCAAATCAATCGCTTCACAAAATAATGTTAATGTTGATATTTCCGGAGGTTCTAAAAATTTGAAATATTTCCTTTCTACAGGTTATTTTTTACAAGATGGTTTGGTTAAAAACTTTAATAGTGGACAAAATGATGTAAATACAAATTATTTTTATCGTCGTTTTAATTATCGAACCAATTTAGACTTTGATGTTAGCAATAATTTAACCATGCGTTTAGACTTCTCTACTCGTTTCATGAATATCAATGAACCAAGTCGCTTAAATGCTACTGGAGAAATTTACAATTTTGAGAAAATGACTCCTTATGCTGCACCGGTTCTCAATCCCAATGGCTCATTTACATATTTGGATACAAAAGGTTTTTTACCGACTTTAAATGCTCGGTTGGCGAATGAAGGATATAAAAGAACAAAAAGAAACGATATTAACGTATTGTATGGTATTATTTATAAAATGGATTGGTTAACAAAAGGACTTTCTGGAAATTTTAGATTAGCCTACTCAAGTATAGATGAAAACTATAGAAGTGTTTCCAGGGCAAGTGATGGTTATCCTACCTATCGTTATCATCCAGAAACAGATACTTATACCATTAACCCCAACCAAGTGTATGCTTATTCTCCTTATGGAGTTACTTCAGGTGTTGGTCAAGCACAAAATGACCTCAATATTCAAGCATCAATCAATTATGCTCGGGTATTTAACAAGGATCACGATGTAAGTGCAATGTTGCTTTATAATAGAGAAAGTCAAACAAATGAAGCTGCTGCTTCTGTACCGAGTAATTTTGAAGGTTTTACATCAACACTGGGTTATAAATATAAAAATAAATATTTAATAGATTTTAATTTAGCTTATAATGGTTCAGATCGTTTTGGAAAAAATAATCGTTTCGGATTTTTCCCTGCATTAGGAGTGGGATATACAATTTCAGAAGAAGATTTCTTTAAAAATAAATTCAATAATATACAAATGTTGAAAATTAGAACTTCTTATGGATTGGTTGGATCTGATATTGCTCCTGGTGGACGTTATTTATATCGTCAGGTATATCAAAGTGGTAATGGTTATTACTTTGGTGAAAACCCTCAATATCAAGCCTCCTATAAAGAAGGAGATTTAGGAAACGAAAATGTTACTTGGGAAAAAGCAAAAAAATTTGACATTGGTTTGGATTTAGTTGCATTCAAAAATTTATCATTTACAATTGATTATTTCCATGACTATCGATTTGACCAGTTAGTTACTAGATATGATATACCTCTTATCCTTGGTATAGGAGTATCCCCATTAAATGTAGCTAAAACAGTAAATCAAGGTTTTGATGGTTCTCTTGGATATCAAACAAAAATTAATCAAGTTAATTTCCTTACAAATTTTGTATTTTCTTATGCAAAGAATAAAGTAATATACAAAGCGGAAGCTCAACAAAGATATCCGTGGCTTGCACAAACAGGAAAACCGATTAATCAACCTTTTGGTTATAAATTTATAGGTTTTTATACACCGGAAGATATTGAGTTGATAAATAACAATGATCCTGCAGCTCCTGCGGTACCAAATACTGATACGCCTGTGCAAGCTGGTGATTTAAAATATAAAGATTTGAATAATGATAGAGTAATTGACGATTATGATAAATGTGCAATTGGCAAACCAAATTTACCCACTACCTCTATAGGCTGGACTATTGGTGGGAATTGGAAAGGATTCTCGCTTAGCATATTATTTCAAGGATCTTTTGATTATAGTTTTAGTGTAGTTGGAACAGGAATAGAATCATTCAAGAGTCAGTTTCAACCAGTACATTTAAAAAGATGGACTTTAGAAAGGTATCAGAACGGAGAAGACATTCAATTTCCACGCTTAACTACCATTCCATCTACAGTAAATAGTGCTGAAGGTTACATGTCTGATTTCTGGTTAATTGACGCTTGGTACATTAGAATGAAAACAGTTGATTTTGCTTATCAACTTCCTAAAAAAACACTGCCAAAATTCATTAATACAGCTAGATTTTATTTAACTGCTTATAACTTATTTACATTTACAAACTATAAAAAATATCAACAAGATCCAGAAATTCAAACAAATACAGCAGGAGATGCTTATATGAATCAACGGGTAGTAAATTTGGGCGTTCAAGTAACATTCTAAGAGTTTAAAATAAAAAAGGTTTTGAAATAATAATCAACCGTCACCATTTATATTGTTTAGTTACGCTTTTTTAAATGGCGACGGAAATTTACGCAAAGTTTAATGTTAATCTATATACTAAAATGAAAAAATTAGTTATTTTATTTTTTATTATTGTATGTTCTGGAGTGAATTTGTTTTCACAACCAGTTAGCAAATTTAAAGATGGTGATAGAGTGGTTTTTTTAGGAAACAGTATAACTGATGGAGGCCATTATCATTCTTTCATATGGTTGTTTTACATGACAAGATTTCCCAATATGGATTTGCTTATTATGAATGCAGGTATTGGGGGAGATACAGCCTATGATATGTATAAACGTTTGGATGATGATGTTTTTTGCAAGAGACCAACAGTACTTGTGGTGACTTTTGGTATGAATGATTCTGGTTATTTTGAATATAATAGTGATAAGGCAAAAGAATTTGGAGAAGAAAAATATCAAACTTGCTATAAGAATTTTAAAATGTTAGAAAAGCGTTTGTTAGAGCTTCCTAACACTAGAATAGTTATGATGGGAAGCTCTCCATATGATGAAAATGTAAAAATTAATGGTAATATACCTTTTAAAGGTAAAAATGCTGTAATGCAGCGAATAGTTGAATTTCAAAAACAAGCCGCTCAAGAACATAATTGGGAATTTCTTGATTTAAATCAACCCATGACTGCTATTAATCAGAAATTTCAACAGACCGATTCTACTTTTACTTTATGTGGTTTAGATAGAATTCATCCTGACAATGATGGTCATATGGTTATGGCTTATCTTTTCTTAAAAGAACAAGGATTCGCAGGTAATAAAGTGGCAGATATTGAAATCAATGCTTCAAAAGGTTCTATAATTAAATCAACAAACTGTGGAATAAGCAACTTAAAAAAAGATGGTAATAAAATATCTTTTGATTATTTAGCATATTCTTTACCTTATCCATTAGATACAATGCCTCGTGGTTGGAATTCAAAAAAATCGCAAGCACAAGCGATAAAATATGTTCCTTTTATAGATGAAATGAATCAAGAAATTTTAAAAATTACTGGCTTAAAAGGTAATTATAAATTAATGATCGATGACAATGAAATAGGAACGTGGTCTTCTGATGATTTTGCTAAGGGAATAAATTTAGCAAGTGAGACTAAAACTCCTCAGTATCAGCAGGCATTAGCAGTTATGTATCTAAATGAGTACCGTTGGGAAATTGAACGAAATTTTCGGGAGTATGCGTGGATACAATTTGATTTCTTTCAACAAAAAGGATTACTTTTTGCTGATAATCAAGAGGCAGTAAATGTACTTGATAAAGAAATAAAGAAAACTAATGATATTTGGTTGAAAATGCATCGTGATAATTATGCTCAAATGATGCACAAATCTGTGCGAGAAGCACGAGAAGAAGAGATGAAGCTACTTATTTCAAAGATTTATGAAATTAATAAGCCTGTCACAAGAAAAATTACTTTGAAAAAAATTTAATTTTTAACTTTTTAATTCATTCATAAAATCTACTTTGAATTTTATTGATGAAATTTTTGTGATTATTAAAAGATTAATTCCATTTTTTTAACGGTTTTAAGTAGTGAAATCGTCTATATTAATTAAATATAAAATTATATATCTTTTTATTTAGTTAAACATTTATTTATTAACAATTTAAAATTAATCATTATGAAAAAAATTTTTATCTTTTTATTGGCAATTTTTGCAGCTTCAGTGACTTATGCTGGCACATGGGTAATTGGCGTAAATCAAGTGGATCGCTTTTTAAAAGCAATTGAAAAAGGAACAGGAGATGAACCTCCTACTGTCCCAATGAAAGTTGACCCAGTAACGGGCGAGAATACAATTAATACAGATTATGATGTTTGGAAAGATTTTCCAGGAATAACTTTTACTTCTGAAACGATTGTGCCAACCTATCTTGCAGATCAGGCAGATGCAGATCACCATTGGTATGGTATTAAGGAAATTAATTATGCTAACAAAGGTTACAAACAGAAAGAAGACGTTGCTATTGAATTTGTTCAACCAAGCACTGTAGAATGGGATTATTCTGGTGTTCCGGAAGGTTATTCTAGCCTTTCTAATTATTTTGATAGAAATGATCTTTCATGGTTAGAAAACATTGATTTATCAGGAAATGATTTGACCAATATTTTGATTGATGGAGGTCCATATAATGCTATGCCATTAAAGACTGTTAATTTATCTAATAACCCAAATCTTACAACGCTTTCAATCGTAAATTGTACGAATCTGGAAGAGGTAAATTTATTGGGAACCGGTCTAACACCTGAAGCATTTGAAATTGTGAAAGAGGGTATTTTAGAATCTTCACCTTCAGCTAATATTTTATATGCTTCCAATGAAGTGAAATCAATCAAAATTGACGATCCTGTAATAGTCGTTCAAGGGGGTAATATTGTTATTAAAAATAAAAAGGTGAATGATCAGGTAATTATTTTTGATTTATCAGGAAGAAAAATAATAGAAACATCCAATGATGTGATTAATGCCAATTCAATAGGCAAAGGAGTGTATATGGTGAAGATAAATAATTTTGTAAAAAAGATTTGTCTGTGATTTATTTGCAATTGTAAACTAAAGGGTTAAACAATTAATTTTGGCAAATTTTTTAATTTTTTGCAACACTCAATTTTGTATAGGTAGAGCATTTTTGGGTGTTGCAAATTTTTTTGACATTATTTTTGATAATAATTTAAATTGATAAATTGGCATTGAAAGGCGAATCCTTCCTGTGTTACTAAAAATCACTTTATTCATTGTTCTCAACGATTATTCATTTTTATTGTGATCATTTATTCAATCATGAAAAAACTTAATCTTCTTTTTATATCTCTTTTTGTTTTTTTGTTCAATGATATTCAAGCACAAACTTCAATTGTCTCATTGAATAGTTCTAATCCCAATATTATTTGGGAAATAAAACCTCAAGCAGATGTTAACTTTTCCGGTAATCAGATTTCCATTCCCGGTTTTCAGTTTACCGATTATGTTAAAGGAATTGTTCCCGGTGTTGTTTTTACTTCTTATGTGGCAGCAGGGAAAGAAAAAGACCCAAATTTTTCAGATAATATTTATAAAGTTGACGAAATATTTTACAATCGTCCTTTTTGGTATCGAACAGAATTTGAAATTCCTACTTCTTATAAAAAAGGACAAAGAGTTTGGTTACATTTTAACGGAACAAATCGCTTTGCAGACTTTTATTTTAATGGGACCAAAATTTCAGGGACACCAACTTCCATTAAAGATGTGAGTGGTCATATGTTGCGTTCCAAATTTGATGTTACGGATTTAATAAATGTAACTGGAAAAAATGCTGTTGCTGTACTAATCTGGGATGCGGATCAAAAAAAACGAAGAGACTCGAAAGAAGCTTTTGGTGTAGCAAGCAGCCCAACTTATCTGGCAGCAGCAGGATGGGACTGGATGCCTTATGTTCCGGGTCGTTTAGCCGGAATAACAGGCAATGTTTATCTGAAAATTACAGGAGATGTAATAATGGAAGATCCATGGGTAAGGTCTGATCTTCCTGCCCTCGATGTGGCAGAAATCTCGATTATGCCCAATATTAAAAATGTGTCTTCAACAAATCAGGATGTTACCTTGAATGGCTTAATCCAACCGGGAAATATTTCATTTACAAAAAATATCACCCTACCCAAAGGAAAAACGACAAATATAACAATCAATAAAAATGATTTTTCACAATTGGTGATAAACAATCCTAAACTATGGTGGCCCAACGGATATGGTGAACCAAATTTATACACTTGCAACCTGAAATGCATAGTGGATGGTAAAATTTCTGATGAAAAAGAAATTACTTTTGGCATCAGAAAGTACGAATATAAAATGATCAACAATAAAGTAGGATGGCCTGTGTTAAACTTATTTATTAACGGGCAAAGATTATTTGTAAAGGGAGGAAATTGGGGGATGAGTGAATATTTATTGCGTTGCCACGGTGATGAATATGAAACTAAAATTTCTCTTCACAAAGATTTGAATTATAATATGATTCGTTGCTGGACAGGATGCGTAACAGATGACGAGTTTTACGATTATTGCGACAAGTACGGCATAATGGTTTGGGATGACTTTTGGTTGTATGTGGCTTTTAATGATGTGGCTCAACCGGAAGCTTTCAAAGCCAACGCCCTCGATAAAGTTCGTAGGTTGAGAAATCATCCGTGTATTGCAGTGTGGTGCGGAGCAAATGAAACGCATCCGAAACCCGAGTTGGATAATTATCTCAGGGAAATGATAGCTAAGGAAGATAATAACGATCGTCTATATAAATCGTGTTCCAATCAGGATGGATTATCGGGTAGTGGCTGGTGGGGAAATCAACCGCCAAAACATCATTTTGAAACTTCCGGCAGCAATCTGGCATGGAATGATCCTCCGTATCCGTATGGTTCGGATTATGGTTACGGTTTTCGTAGCGAAATAGGAACGGCAACTTTTCCTGTTTATGAAAGTATCATCAAATTTATGCCTCAAGATCAGTTGTGGCCTTTGCCAACGGATGAACAGCTAAGAAATGACGACAATACGATTTATAACAAGCATTTTTTTGGAAAGGAAGCTTCAAATGCCAATCCGGTTAATTACAAAAGATCAGTCAATACTGAATTTGGAGAATCAGCAAATTTGCAGGAATTTTGTGAAAAGGCCCAACTCCTCAACATTGAGGTAATGAAAGGAATGTATGAAGCTTGGAACGACAAAATGTGGAATGATGCTTCCGGATTGTTAATTTGGATGAGTCAGTCTGCTTATCCTTCCTTTGTATGGCAAACCTACGATTACTATTATGATGCTACAGGCGCTTACTGGGGAGCCAAGAAAGCTTGCGAACCGCAACACATTCAATGGAATTGCTCGAGCAATAGCGTAAAAGTTATAAATACTACTTCCAAAGCCCTGACAAACGTAAAAGCAATGGTAAATGTTTACGATATAAATGGAAAAGAAATCGGAAAATACAGGAAATCTGCAGTTTTAAATGTAAATCCCAGCAATATTAACGAAGCTTTTGTTATAAATTTCAATACTTCCAATCTTGCACTGGGTAAAAAAGCATTTGCTTCCTCGTCAACAAAAAATATGGATGCTGCTTTAATCACAGATGGTGCAAGTGGCAGTCGTTGGGAAAGCGAATATAACGATCCGCAATGGATTTATGTGGATTTAGGGAAAAAACAAAAGATTGAATCTGTGGTATTAAAATGGGAAGCAGCTCATGCCAAAGAATATGAATTGCAAGTATCAAACGATGCAAATAATTGGACAACTATTTATAAGCAACAAGATTCCAAAGGTGGAACTGAAACAATAAAAATTAAACCTGTATCGGCACAATTTGTCAAACTAAACTGCATTTCGAGAGCAACCATTTTCGGATATTCACTATTCGAGTTGGAAGTTTACGGAAAAATGCAAAAGCAGCAAGAATTATCACCCTTACAGTTTGTTAAATTAAAATTAAATGATAATCAAGGAAATTTAATCTCAGAAAATTTTTATTGGAGAAACGGTATCCATGACGAAGATTTTACAGCTTTGAACAATATGAAAGAAGCTACTATTTCGTGTAAATTGATAGATAAAAGGCAGGAAAATAATAAAGAAAAAATAAAGCTACTGATAAAGAACGATTCAAAAATTATAGCCTTTGCCAACCGAATAAGATTAGTGAATAGTGTTACAAAAGAACGCGTGTTGCCGGTGATGATGAACGAAAATTATTTCTCACTGCTTCCGGGTGAAGAAAAAATAATCACCATCGAAGCAGACAGTCAACTTTTGAAAGGTGGTGCTGATATATTGTTAAAACAATTTAGAAAAGAAGAAAGAAATATTTTGAAAATAATTGATTGAAGAAGAGAAGTATATTTTCTCCTTTGTAAAAACATTATTCTTTGAAAGCGAAAAGCTTAATTTTTTAACTTTAGAAAAAAATAAAATAACATGAAAAAAAATATTCTTTTTTTATTTTGTTTGTTAGCATTTAATATTTTGAAATTATCTGCCGGCACATGGGTTATAGGTGTAAATCAAGTAGATCGTTTTTTAAAAGCCATTGAAAAAGGAGGTGGAGAAGAACCACCGGCTATACCCTTAAAAGATGATGGAACAATTAATACAAATTATTACGGAGTGTGGGAAATTTTTCCAGGTATCACTTGTACTTCTGAGGACATTGTACCATTTTATATGGAAGGTCAAGGTTCCGATCATCATTGGAGAGGGATTAAAAAAATCAACTATGCTAATAAAGGTTATAAACAAAAAAGTGGTACCGTTATTAGCTTTGTACAACCAAGCTTGAACGCATCGGATTATCCTGAAATTCCTACCGGTTATACCAGCCTTTCTAATTATTGGGATCGAAATGATCTTTCTTGGTTAGAAATCATTGATTTTTCTGGGAATGACTTTGAGAACATTGAAGTTGATGGGCATAATATTATGCCATTAACGGAAATATCATTAGCAAATAATCCTCATTTGAAAAGTTTAATAATAAAAGATTGCCCAAGTTTAACAAATGTTAATATCACCGGATGCAATTTAACTTTTTCGTTTATTTCCAACTTACGAAATATAATAAATTTATCAGCTAATGCAGAATTCTTATATGAATATCAAGGAGAAATTACTTCTTATTATGCCGCTGTTGATTTAACTGAATTACTTGAAAAAAATGGAGAAGGAAGTCGAATAAAATCATGGTCAATCCAGCCAATAAAAAATGAAGGAAATATTTATACCTTTGACTCAAGTCACGTGGGAGAGGTCGTACGTGTTTCTCTGGAAAATTCAGATTATCCCGGTATAATTATATCCTACGATATAAACCTGACAAGTGCTATTCCATCCACTATCTCAATAAATGCTACTTATTGTAAAGTAAAAATACAAAATCTGACAACAGGGAATAATAATTTTTCTATTGGAGATGAAGCATTAATTACAGTATACCCCTATTCTTGCTCTGTTCTCGAATCATTTACAATTGATGGAGAGGAAGTTACATTGGATTCTAAATATCAATATTATTTTATTGTAAATAAAACTTTTCACCAGATTACTTCAATCTTTAAAAAAGATGATATGCCAACTGGACAAACGTCAAATTATTTGCGAAATGGGAGTTTTGAGTATGGTCTAAATTTAGATTGGGAATATAATATTGGAGAGGGAACTTCGGCAGAGTTTACGTTGGAGCGAGGTAGTAATGTAATAGATGGCAATGTTGCTTTAAGGGTTGATGTTAATTCTTTAAAAACTCCTAATTCAGTTTCTGCTAAAACACATGTTGCAGTTGGTTGTGATTCTCTTTATCTATTACATTTTTGGGCAAAAGGTCCAGAAGAAAGTAAATTATATGTCCAGATAGATGGGGCAGAACAAAATGGAATACAATATGAACTTCACGAAGGAGCCACTGCATATTTTTATCCTATTAAAATTGATAAAACCAAAGCCAATGAAGGATTGACAATCACTTTCTATTTTCAAAATGATTTTACAAAAGTAAAGGTTGCGGATCCATGTAGTGTGACAACTTATGCAGGAGCAACTTATTATCTTGATGACCTTGAGTTAGTTGACCAATTTAATAATTTGACTTATGATGTTTACAATACTTATCTCTGGAATTATAATCATAGACCAAATAATGAAGGAAAAATGTGGGTAGCAGGAGATAATAGTGTTTCATATGATTTACCAGATGGAAGGAAAATGTGGTTTTTCAATGATTCCTTTTATGGGGTGCTACATCCTGAAAGTAATCGACTTGTTGACGTAGGTCGGTTTGTTCGAAATGCGGTAGTTGTTCAAAACATTGATGGAACATTAACAACTTATCCTGTTACTAATCAGGGAGGTCAATGGACATATTTTCGGGTTCCCGATGATGCAGTAATTTATAATGATGATGGAAGTGTCAAAAATATATTTTGGGTTGGTGATGCTTTAATGGAAGATAATCAAATTAAAGTGTATTTAATTGAAGTTTATGGTGAAGGGCGATCGTATTTAGGAAAATTCTCTTATCCTGGCCTTGAATTTTTAGGTGTCGAAAAACAAGAAAATTTTTGTAGAAAATATGAGACTTTTTTTGTGGAAGATAACAAAATTTACTTATACAAAACTGAAGATGTAGGTACATGGGGACGTTATATGCACGTTGCCAGAGCTGATTTGGGAGACTTGAGCGGAAAAAAAGGAACTTGGGAATTTTGGAATGGAACCGAATGGTCAAAAGATAGTACTCAGACAGCCAGAATTTATGATATGGCAAGTGATGGCGTTATTCGTTTAGAAAGTGGTAACTATGCTCATGTATCCATGCCAGTATTAAGTCCAGAAGTTTATGTTTCATTTGCTCCGGCCCCACAAGGTCCTTGGACAAACAAAAAATTAATCGCTGTTGGTGATAAAAGTGCAAATTATTGGTATTACATGCCTAATTTTAACGGGAAATTACCAAATGGGAAATATGCCATTTCATTCTCAGCAAATTATAACTATTGTTTGTTTTTTTGTAAAGATTGTGAAACCTCTTCATTTGTTGACAAATATTGGTATCGTCCAAGATTTATGCAAGTAGACTTACTTGCTTTATCACCTTACACAAAAAATCACAAGGATTGCGCAGGCGTAGAAAATGGCAATGCCTATTACGACACATGCGGTCATTGTGTGGGAGGAACCACTAGTATCGAACCTTGTTTAATCGGAGTAGCAAAACTTTATGCCAATGCAAATTATTCTGGTGTTGGGATTGGACTGAATGCTGGAGAATATACTTCCAATGATTTGTCAAATCTTGGTTTTGAGGTGGAAGCTTTATCATCATTTAAGTTGGATCAAGGATATGTTATTGAATTGTACTCTGAAGATAATTTTCAAGGAGAAATGAAATTATTTGAAAGTAGCGTAAAGGATTTATCAGAAAAAAATTTTGACAATCAAACAAAATCATTAATTATTCGCCGAAAAGGAATTGAAAACTTAAGTGGTATTTACGCTATTCAGAATAAACAAAGTGAGTTGTATCTTGATGTAGAAGGTAGTAATCCAGCAAATAATGCTTCAATCATTCAAAGTTTATATAAAAATAGTGATTTTCAAAAGTTTAAATTGAATAATCTGGGTAAAGGGTTCTATGCTCTTGAAAATATGGGAAGCGAGAAAGTCCTTAATATAGCTAATCAAAGCAAAGAGGAAAGAGCTTATGTTGAACAATGGGACGGGAAAGAAATTGATATCACAACGCAAGGTGGTGAAATTTCAGCTCAATATTCAGATTCACCAGCAGGAGAAGATATAAGTAAGATCATAGACAAAAATCCTGCGACCAAATATTTAACTTTCCATAGCAAAGCATGGGTACAATTTAAATGTTCTCAGCCTTGGATCGTAATTAGGTACACTTTAACTTCTGCAAATGATGCGCCTGTTCGTGATCCTCGTTCGTGGACATTGTCTGGATCGAATGATGGAATTTATTGGACAATACTTGATACACAATCAGGAATAAGCTTTACAAAACGGTTTGAAGAAAAGTCATTTCCTATCAATAATGAAATAAGCTATTTATATTATAAAATAGATATGACATGCAGCAGTGGTTCAATACTTCAGGTAGCAGAATTAAAGCTATTTGCCAAAACAAACATTTCTGATGGTGATTATTTTAATAGTCAAAAATTTGTTATACAAGATGGGGGGAATGATTTTGTTAAATTTATAAATAAGAATAGTGATTTGATGTTGGAAATCGTTGATGGATTTACCAATGAAGGTGAAAAAGTTTGGCAAAATTATGACTATGGCCAATGGGGAGGTTTTTGGAAATTAGTTGATCCGACTAGCATTTCAAATGAAGTGGGAACGTTATTGTCCAATAAAGATATATTGATTTATCCAAATCCTGCTTCTGCCTATTTAATAATTGAATCTAATCAATCAGAAATTATTACAAGAATCATTGTTGCGGATTTGAGTGGTCGTATTATGCAAGATAAAACCTATAATAATAGTAAGATTGTATTATCTTTATCTGATTTACAAAAAGGGCTTTATTTGCTTAAAATCAATACTGATAGAAGTTCTTATGGACATATCATAATCAGGAACTAAAATATTTTAAGCGAAAATCTTAAAAAAATTATGTTTAAAAAAATAATTGTTTTTTTGCTTGCAACAACTTTTTCCTTACAACTTTATTCTCAATATATCTATTCGTTAGTTTCATCGGACAAAATCTTATGGAAAGTTTTTCCTGTTGATATGGTTACTGCTTCTATTTCTGATTTATCAACTCCAGAATTTGATGTTTCATCATGGGTAATAGCTAAAGTACCAGGTACATATTTTGTTGATTATGTGAATGCTGGTCTTGAAGCCGATCCCAACTATGGAGACAACATTTACCTGGTGGATGAAAAAAAATACAACAAGGAATTTTGGTATCGTACTGAATTTGAAGTTCCAGCTGATTTTGTCAAAGATAAACTTTGGTTAAATTTCAAAGGAGTGAATAAAGAAGGAACTTTTTTCCTCAATGGAGAATTACTTGGTAGCGTAAAAGGCCACATGTTGCGTTCCGTATATGATATTACCAATCAAGTAAAAGTGGGTAAGAATGTTTTACTTGTGAAAACCAATGTCCCGGATGTAAGAAGAGAAAGGCAGCCAACGGGAGTATTTGACACATGGGCAAATTTTGCTATGCCCACTTATATGGGAAGTGCCAGCTGGGACTGGATGCCATATGTTCCTGGTTTAAATTGTGGAATTACAGGCAATGTTTATCTTTCAACTACTGGCATGGTGAAATTGGATGATGTTTGGGTGCGTTCAGACCTTCCTGATGACAGTCACGCCAATTTAAGTATTCAAGCTACCATTAATAATACCTGTAATCAATCCGTAACTGGAATATTAAACGGAACTATCATGCCAGGTAATATTCATTTTTCAAAAACGGTGGTTATTGAAGCAAATCAATCTTTATTGGTAAAAATAAACCAGGAAGAATATGCTCAATTAATTATAAATAATCCTCTTCTTTGGTGGCCCATAGGTTATGGTAATCAAAATCTTTATACGTTAAGTTTAGAATTCAAAGTTAACAATGAGGTTTCAGATGCTCAGGCTGTTATTTTTGGCATCAGAAAATATGAATATAAGAATGAAAATGGTGCCTTTACCCTGTACATTAATAATTCCAAAGTCTTTGTCAGAGGTGGGAACTGGGGAATGTCAGAATATTTGTTACGTTGCAAAGGTGAAGATTATGATACTCGCTTAAAACTCCATGCAGATATGAATCTCAACATGATTCGTTGTTGGACAGGTTGTGTGACAGATGATGAATTTTATGATTATTGTGACAAATATGGAATTATGGTGTGGGATGATTTTTGGTTTCACGGCAGTCTCTTTCCGCCTAGCGAAGATATTTTTATGAGCAATGCTATCGATAAAATAAAAAGATTACGTAATCATCCCTGCATTGCTGTCTGGTGTGGTGCAAATGAAGGCATTCCTGCTGGGAATTTAGATCAATTACTTAAAAATGCGGTAGCCGATTACGATGGGAATGACAGACATTATCAATCTTGTTCTAACTCAGGAGGAGGTTTATCTGGAAGTGGCTGGTGGCTTAATATGCATCCTACAAATTATTTTACCGGACCAGGCAGTGGAGGAGGTGATTGGAATGGTTCTGGAACCTGGGCTTTTAGAAGTGAAATAGGTATGGCAACTTTTACTACCTTCGAAAGTTTTCAGGAGTTCATGCCCGTTGATAGTTGGTGGCCCCCTAAAAATGAGATGTGGAACAAACATTTTTTTGGCTCTCAAGCACAAAACGCCGGTTGTGATACTTATTTCAACACGCTGAGCGACAATTATGGTACTTCAAGTGAAATTGATGAGTTTTGTGAAAAATCACAATATCTTAATCTGGAAGTGATGAAAGCTATTTATGAGGGATGGAATGATAATATGTGGAACAATGCAACAGGGGTATTAATTTGGATGAGCCAATCTGCTTATCCTTCATTTGTATGGCAAACCTATGATTATTATTATGATGCTACCGGCTCATATTGGGGAGCCAAAAAAGCTTGTGAGCCTCTCCATATCCAATGGAATTGTGCTAACAACTCAGTAAAAGTAATTAATACAACATTAAACAATTATGCCCAGCTCAAAGCCAAAGCTTCAGTTTACAACTTGAAGGGTGAAGAATATTTACCCCTTTGTATGGAAAAATTAGTAGAATCAAAATCCAATACTGCTACAGAATGTTTCGTGTTAACAGAAAAAAATTCAATCAATTTAGCATTGTTTAAAAAAGCTTATGCCTCTGTTAATGAAAATGATGGTGAAGGTGTTCCATCGCGAGCAGTAGATGGAAATTTATCTACCCGATGGGGAAGTGGTTATCAAAACAATGCATGGTTTTATGTAGACATGGAATCTACTATTCTGATTAATAAAGTGAAAATATATTGGGAATATGCATATGGAAAAAAATTTCAAATTCAGGTTTCTAATGATGCTAATAACTGGATTACTGTATATACCCAAAATAACGGAACGGGAGGCGTTGAAACTATTTCATTCGATCCTGTTTTAGCCCGTTATGTAAAATTTCAAGGGATAGAAAGAGGAACCATGTGGGGTTATTCGTTTTATGAATTTGAAGTATATGCTCCAAGTTCGAATGACGAAAATAATGAAAATTCTGTAGAGCTAACAAAATTGAATTTTATCAAATTACAATTGTTTGATGAAAACAATAATTTGTTATCTGAAAATTTCTATTGGAGAAACATGGATGAATACAATTATCAGGATTTAAATACGTTACCTAAAGCAGATGTTACCATCATCGAAACCCATCGAAAGGAAAACGGAAAATATTTTGTATCTTGCGTTGTGAAAAACAATTCATCTACCATCGCTTTTGGGAATCGGTTAAAAGTTGTAAATAAGCAAACAGGGAAACGAATTTTACCTATTTTCTTGAATGATAATTATTTTACATTAATGCCAAATGAAAGTAAAAATATTGAAATAGAATTTTCAGAAACACTTATTGGCAAGGATAATTTTGAAGTTGTTCTGAAACAGTATGGAAACTACGATTCAACTCCAGTTCAATCAAATGTTGAGAAGGAAAGTATGATTAGTTCAGATGTGCTGCCAGTGTATCCAAATCCTGCCTCTCAGGTTATAACTTTGGGGAACCCGGCAACAAGAATCAGTGAAGTAAAAATATACAATATTTTTGGAAGTTTAGTGCATTCCGCCAGTTATTGTTCCATAATAGATATTTCAAAACTTTCTCCAGGTATTTACCTTGTGAGCGCTATTATTGATAATAAGTTATACACCAGCCGATTTATAAAGGATTAAAACGAAAAAGTAATTATTTTGTGAAGAGACTGATTTGTACTTTAATTGGTAGTGTTATTTTTTGTGGATTTTATTCATACTCAGCTGTTCAAGAATTGAGCAAAGAAGCTACTATTTCGTTGTTGATAGCTTCACCAAATCCTGATCAGCTGGTTTCGTCTTATGGACATTCCTTGCTTCGAGTAAAAGATCCTAAACTAAACATTGATTATGTATTTAATTATGGCACATTTGATAGAACTTTGTCTGGTTTCGAAACATTTATGGGAATTGCTACAGGAAAATTAAAATATGAGATTTGGGTTATTCCTTATACTGAATATTACGAAACGACTCTGAAAGAAAACAGAAAGTTAGTTGAATATACGTTCAATTTTTCAGCCGAAGAGAAAAATACAATATGGCATAACTTAATTTCTATCGTTAAGAATAAAAACCAGTACCTATTTGATTTCTTTTCCCAAAACTGTACTACTTTTGTAAGAGACTTGATTACCTATAATTTAGGCAAACAAATTTTGTTGCCGTCTGATTTAGGACAAAAAACTTATCACGATATAAATATAAAATATACCAAAAACAAACTGTGGTATGTATTTTTAGTAGATTTGATATCCGGTATGAATTTGGATAAAAAAGCACCTTCTTACGAAAGCCTTTATGAACCGAAAGAATTGGTGAATGCATGGTCTAAATCTTTCATACTTGAGGATAATGGTGAAAAAAAACCTATATTTGCTTCAGCTTCTCTTTTAATTAATGGTAAAAACCTGATTAACGAAACAAAAACACCTTTTATTATCTCTCCATTATTTTTTAGTCTTGTTTTGCTTGTTTTAGTTTTAAGTCTTTCGATCATTGAATGGGAAACAGGCAATTATTATCGATGGTTTGATATTCTCATTTTTGGGTTCACTGGTTTTTTGGGGCTTCTTTTTTATCTGTTTAAATTTGCTTGTCCAAGATGGTATTTTTTAATGGATTGGAAAATGTTTTGGCTCCATCCTTTTCATTTATTAGCAGTTTTCTTTTTAATCAAATCACTTAATAAGCCATTAAAGATTTATCATTATATTAATTCGGCCATACTTGCTTTTTTGATTGTGGGAGTATTTTTTTTACCTCAGCATTTTAATCCGGCAATCATCCTCCTCATAATTTGCTTGTTCATTCGTTCAATATTTTTTGTTTTAAGAGAAAGAATCCCAAATAAGAAAAAAACAATTAGAAAGTTATTTATTTTGAAAAGTTCCTCACATAATCAGTCTTCTGTTAAATTACTTAAAAGTAAGGAATTTTTAGAAAACATCAAATTTCCTCTGCTATCAAATAAGACTGCATTTTGTTTTAATATGAGCTTTGTCTCAAATTCAACTAACTTTTTGTCTTACAAGAGAGCTAAAATTGATTTTTTATCTGGTGTTATTTAAGAATTTTTTCTTGATCCTTTCGCTTGGTAACTATTTGAAATTGAATTATTTATTACACAGAAAAATCTACCGAGAGCTACAAAAATTTTTGGGTATTCCACTCTGTTAACTTGCCGATTTGAAAATCGCACCCTCTACCAAAAGGTACCAGAAATTCTTACTGCAAATCAACTTTCTACAAGCATTATGTCTTGAATGGGGCATTCCAAGCTACCAACTACAAATTATTAACTAAACAAAAAAATTTATTTCACAGATTCAACCCGAAACCAATCTACATCAACATAACCAGCATCGTTGGAGAAATGAGGCCGTTTACAAAAGATTCCGACTTTCGCTCCTATCCAAAGTCCTTCTTTCGCAATGAACGATTTCCCAATCGTTACATATTTTTTCCCGTCCCAACTGTAACTGAACTGGCAATTGGCAAGTGGTTGAAGAATTTCTTCCCTGTTTTTTTCTTCCGTTTGTCTAATTTCCACTCTAAAATATAACGGTATATTTTTTTTCAATAAAACAGAATCGGTAACCACTTCAGCATTCCCCTTTGAAGCTTCTTTACAAATCGTTTGCTTGATAAATAACCCGTTTTGGGTACTGTCAACGGTTATTGCAGCGTAATCCTGCCCCATCACCACCAAACCGGCAGATTCTCCTATTTTGGAAGGAGAAAATACAAGCTTTGTCGTCGCTTTGAAATTCGGAGCCGGGAACTTTTGCAATAATAAATTGGGCGCATCCCATAAATTTTTTCCGTTTTCATCAGGTTGCCATGCAAAAAGACGCAAATTTCCGCTTTCGCTGTCGAGACGATACCACAATGGATTGTTATTTGCCTGCCATTGCCATTGCAATCCAAGCATTGGAGTATTGAATTCGTCGCTTTCCATCGGATTTTCAGGCGAATAAACTTTGCCAATATTTGGTTTTTTCCACGTCAACACAGGATTGCCACAACCGTCGCCATCCTTATCTTCGCCAATCACCGGCCAATCATTTATCCATTGAAGCGGTTCCAACCAAACGACCCTGCCATACGCATATTTATCCTGAAAATGGATAAACCAATCTTCTTTCCCATCAGGTGTATTGATCCATGCTCCCTGATGAGGCCCGTTAATAGCTGTTTCCCCCTGCGAGAGAACAATTTTAGATTCATACGGACCGTAAATATTTTTTGAACGTAAAGCCAATTGCCAACCGGGTTTTACGCCTCCTGCCGGGGCAAAAATGTAATAATATCCGTTTCGTTTGTAAAATTTAGGCCCTTCCACTGTTGGATTTGCCGGATGACCATCGAAAATCAGTCGACTTTCAGAAAGAGCTTGCGTTCCATCCGGTGTCATTTCAAAAATTCCGAGAACGCTTTTCATTCCGGCTCTGCTCCCAGCAAAGCCATGCACCACATAAGCTCTTCCATCTTCATCCCAAAGCGGACAAGGATCAATCAGCCCTTTTCCTTTTTTTACCAAATAAAGAGACGACCAGGAACCTTTTATGTCTTTTGCTCTTGTCATATAGATTCCTTCGTCCGGATCGCCAAAATAAATATAAAATTGATTGTCGTGATAGCGAATGCTGGGAGCCCAAACACCATTTCCATGCTGCATTTTATTGTATTTTTCAGCAGGAGTCAGATTTTGGATCGCATGTCCGACAATTGTCCAATTTACCAAATCGTTGGAATGGAGAATGGGCAAACCGGGCGTATTGGCAAACGACGAAGATACCATGTAATAATCATTGCCAACTCTGCACACATCCGGATCGGAATAATCGGCATAAATAACAGGATTTTTATATTTTCCATTCCCCAAATCGGGCGACCAAACTTGCGAAACATAAGGTTGTTGGTTTTCACGCAATTCTTTCATCAATGGCGTAATTTTCTGTTCCTTCAATCCTTCGACAAAAAAACCGGCTACAATACGTGCTCCCTTTTCGTTAAAGTGGGTGTTATCGTCAAGCCCTTTGGGATAAAGTTTGCTCACACCCGCAGGTATTTTGTGAAAATACTGTTTCGACTTTTCAGGGCCTTGCTGTTCGAGCCATTGAGTTGTTTGCTTTTGCATATCAATCAACGTTACATTTTTCATTCTCGCAACTTCACGACAAATGTCGGGATAAACGCCGTGTGTATCCACCAATCTTCCTTCTGCGTCAAATTTTCTTCGCATTACCGACGTACAAATGATTGGAATTGCCCCTTTTGCTTTTACTTCGTCCACAAAGTGAATCAAATTGGTTCGATAATCTTCAGGTGAAGTATATCGATCGGGTTTATCCTTTGCTCCATCGTTGTGTCCAAACTGAATGACGACATAATCGCCCTTTTGAACTTCAGAAATCAGTTTATTCCACCAACCTTCCGAAATAAAAGTTCGTGTGCTGCATCCATTTTGAGCAAAATTCCGAACAATTACTTTATCAGTGAAGTATTCCGGCAACAATTGACCCCAGCCTCGTTCCAAAAACTTTTCGTAAGTAACTTCGCCTGTAAATGAATCGGTTACGCTTTTATAAAACGGTTTATTTGCCATTGTGCTATCGCCAGCCATAAAAATATAAATGGGACGATTTGTCAACGAAAGCAACAATGCACTTAAGCAAAGAAGGACAAAAATTTTACTTTTCATTTTCATTTATTTGTAGTTTAATACATTAAACATTATCAGGACTTTGTAAAAAAGAAGGGAAAGTTTTATTTTTGTATTACAAGGTTTATATTTATCCTTTTGAAATGAGTTACATTATAAGAGATAAACATAACTAAAATGCTACTTATGGTTATTCCTGGTTATGAAGATTTTAGAAAGATAAGATTTCAATTTTTTATCTACTATAAACTTATTAATTAATGAATTTTATTTTTCAGACAATGTCAACATCTTATCATTTCAATAAATTCGTCTGCCTAAAATTTTTATTAAACAAGGATTCAAAAAACTTTTAATTTTTGAAAGCAAGTCAGTTTTAAATTATTGCTTACAAAAAGTTGTACTTTTTATTATGTTGTTCTGAGATGATTCAAAGATGCTTTTTAATGTTCTTCTTTTTCGATTGGCGAATTGTAAATACCCTATATATACCAGAGAAAATTCACTTTTGAAATCTTTTTTCTATTTCTTCTTCTGAAACAACAATCATGATTTTTTTACCGTCGGGTGTATAATAAGGATCTTTGCAAGCAAATAACTGATCAATTAATCCAGACATTTCTTCGGCTGTTAAAGCCTGTCCTACTTTCAACGATGCTGCTTTTGAAAGCGTAAGAGCGATCGTTTCCTTTATGTGTAAAGATGGATCTTCATCAGTTATTTTGCTTTTTTCAATCAAATCATGTAAAAGTTCTATAATATTAACCGATTCTAAAGATGCTGGTATTCCTTTAATCTCATACATATTATTTCCTTTATTCTCAATAATAAATCCTGTTTTTTTCAATGGCTCAATAATAGTTTCGAAAAACAATGCATCATTTACTGTTAATTTTAATGTCTCAGGAAAAAGCAATTGCTGAGAAAAACCTTTTTGAAGTTCCATCTGGTTTAAAAAAGTCTCAAACAAAATCCTCAAGTGAGCTTTATGTTGGTCAATTATCAATAAACCAGATTTGATACCCGTTAAAACATAGTGATTCTTCAATTGAAAATAAGAAGTTGCTAACAAATTATTGTCAAAAATTTTTCCCTTCTCGTCGGAGGAGTATTTCATAGAATCAAACAAAGTTTCATCTGGAGATTGTTTTTCAATGGTCATCCCCTTGTTTTTTTCGAATCCTTTATAAAGTTCTTCCCAGTTAAGAGGTGTTCGCTGATAAGTGGTATCCCCAAAAGGATTAAAATAAGGATTAAAAGATGGCTGAGGTGGAACTACATTCCCCATTGACGATTTAGGAGGAAGTTTAACATCACCTTCGCTATTAAAATCAATAGAAGGAATAATATTAAATTTGCCGAGTGCTTCTTTAATGGTAGCTAAAAGGATAGACCAGATGGCTTGCTCATTCTCAAATTTGATTTCTGTTTTGGAAGGATGAATATTGACATCAATATTTTTTGGATCAATTTCAAAATAGATAAAATAATTTGGACTCTCGTTTTCGTGAATCATTTGTTCATAAGCGGTTAAAACTGCCTTATGAAAGTAGGGATGCCGCATATAACGTCCATTGACGAAAAAATACTGATTTGCCGATTTTTGAGCATATTCCGGCTTGCCTACATATCCATAAATTTTAACCAGATTAGTAGTAGATTCAATTGGAAGCAATTGTTGTTCCCAGCGTTTCCTTAAGTTTTTTCCAAAAATATTTTCAATTCTTAATTTTAAATTCGAAGGAGAAAGATTATAAATTAATTCTTCTTCATCATAAAACAAAAATGAAACTTGGGGATGAACCAGTGCAATATTATAGAATTCGTATAGCAAATGATTTTTTTCTACATTATCACTTTTTAAGAAACGTCGACGTGCAGGAACATTAAAAAAAAGATTTTTTACTGCTACCGTCGTGCCAATATCACATTGTACAGGTTCTTGTTCTAAAACTCTTGAACCTGCGATCCTGATTAGTGTTCCTAATTCGTCTTCAGCACGACGCGTTTTCAGTTCTACTTGTGAAACTGCAGCAATGGAAGCCAAAGCTTCTCCACGAAAGCCTAACGAATGTAAAGAATATAAATCGTTTATTTCTGAAATTTTGGAAGTAGCATGCCGTTCAAAAGCCATTCGAGCATCGGTTTCACTCATTCCCTTTCCATTATCAACCACCTGGATCAAAGTGCGTCCAGCATGTTTGATTTGAATACTAATCGTATCAGCCTCAGCATCAATAGAATTTTCTATCAACTCCTTCAATGCGGACGATGGACGTTGAATAACCTCACCTGCAGCAATCTGATTGGCAACTGAATCAGGTAGTAAATGAATAATATCACTCATGCAGAAGATAAAATTACCTCAACAAGAAGTAAGCAAGAATTAATAAAATAATCAAAATGATTAACACATTTCGATTGGTTTTACGAACTTCTTTTGTACATGTTTTTTTTAATTTGTCAGCTTCTTCACGAAACGAACCACGATGCAGAGTAGGTCGGTATTCTTTATCACTATCCTCATTAGTGACACCCATTCTTCGTTCTCTTTCTTTACGGGCTTCTTTCAGAGGATCATAATAGATATAGCGATAATCATATTTACGCGGTTTGTAAATATTAAAAAAACTTGTAATCATAGTTAGAAAAATCAGTTATTAAACGAATCAATTAATTGTATTTACCATCAAATAAAATTTGTGCATCTTTTACAAATTGACGAATTTGTTCTTCGTTTTCACGTTTGCAAATCAATAATACATTATCGGAATCAGCAACAATATACCCATGTAAATCTTGAATGACTGCTAATTTATCAGGAGTAAGAGCTACAATGTTATCATTACTTTCATAAAAGATAGTTTTACCTTTTAAGCTCACATTACCATCTTTATCTTTGGGTGACATTTCATAAAGTGAACCCCATGTCCCCAGATCACTCCATCCAAAATCTGAACATAATACATAAATATTTAAAGCTTTTTCCATTATGCCATAATCAATAGAAATATTAGGACACGTTGGATATATTTCTTCAATATACTTTTGCTCTTCAGGAGTATTGAGATATTTTCTTATTGTTTTAAATTTAATTGCCAGATCGGGGATATGAAAATCTAAGGCTGCTAAGATAGTTCTCAAATTCCACATAAAAATACCCGCATTCCAAAAAAATTCTCCTGATTCAAAAAAAATCTTTGCTAATTCAGCATTCGGTTTTTCAGTGAATGTTTTCACTTTTCTTAATTTACCATCACCAGGTTCTATTTGAATATAGCCATAACCTGTTTCAGGACGACTGGGCTTAATTCCCAAAGTTAGTAAACAATCGTTCTTTTCAATAAACTGAAGTCCTTCCTGAATAGTTGCTAAAAATTCATCTTCTTTTAAAATTAAATGGTCTGAAGGAGTTACAATAATATTGGCTTCGTCAGTTATTGTTTTTATACGGTTTACAGCATAAGCAATACACGGTGCCGTATTCCTCCTTACTGGTTCTAACAACAATTGATTTTCTTGTATTTCAGGAAGCTGCTCTAAAATTAAATCTTTATAAATAACATTAGAAACAATCAAGATGTTTTCAATTGGCACCACTTTTTTAAATCTATCAAAAGTTAGTTGTAATAAGGATCGTCCGGTTCCAAAAAAATCTAAAAATTGTTTGGGTCTGTTATTTCTGCTAAAAGGCCAGAAACGGCTTCCAATACCGCCCGCCATGATAATACAAAAATTTTTTTCCATAATATTTTTGAATAAAGCCGTTAATTATTAATGCCATTCAAATAGCACTACTAAGATACAGTGTTTTTCTTTTCTTGCCAAAACTTAGAATCTAAAAATAAGTTTTTAAAAACAAATGATAACAAAAAACTATTTTGAATTTATCTTTGAATGAATTCGTTGAGATGATAAATAGACACCATAACAGCTTAAAATAGCAAAAATGATAAAAATAATTTTGCAAGCTATTAGTAATGAATGTTGAGGAACAGGAGAAACGTTTTGCCTGCTAAATAATGTTATCAAAGCTGCTGAAAGAGCCATCGATATAAATTGTCCAAACAATCGATTAAAAGCGAGAAAAGCAGAAGCAAAACCGTAAGAATTTGTGTCGACAGAACTCATTACGGCATTGGTATTGGGCGAACTAAACAAGGCAAATCCAAAACCTAGCACAGCTAATACAATTGCCAGCACATATAATGGCAATGTTTTACTAAGAAGAAGACCTATGAAAAATAGTGAAATTGCAATAATCATCATACCATAAGAGGCTATTTTGCCTGGATTATGCCGATCGGATAAATGTCCTGAATAAGCAGAAAATAAAGCCATCATCAAAGGCTGGAAACATAAAATCAAACCAGATTTGAAAGGAGAAATACCTCGAATTCTTTGTAAATATAGACTTAAAACATAACTTATAGCAAAAGTCGTTGCATAGTTTATTAAGGCAGCCAAAACAGAATGAGTAAAATACTTATTGTTTTTAAGTAAAGGGATAGAAATAAAAGGTTGATCTATTCGAAGTTCGTAAGAAACAAAAAAATAACCCACTATTCCAGCAATACATAAAGCAACTATCGATTTCCAATTTATCCATTCTAATGCAAAAACTACACTTATCATCGATACAACGAATAGCAAATATCCTTTCAGATCGAAGGAAGAAATTTCTTCATTTTTCCATTCATGATGAATATTAAAAAGCATTATAATGATAACTAATACAGTGAAAATAAAATTCAACATAAAAAGGCTTTTCCAGCCTAATGTCTGCGTCATTAATCCACCCAGCAATGGAGCAAGTGAAAGCCCCATATAAGTAAAAGTAGTTTGAATACCCAATGTAAATCCTCTTCGGGAAGAAGGGAATGCTGAAGCAATAAGAGCAGGCGAAGAAGCCATAATCATAGAACTGCCCAAACCTTGAATAAATCGCAAGGCAACTTCGATATAAAAATTTTCAGCTAAAATAATTGCCAGTGAAACAACTCCAAAAAGGATGTTCCCAATGAGAAATATTTTTCGTCGTCCAAACTGATCAGCCAACCAACCTGCCAAAAGTAATCCTACTGCTGAAGCCAAAAGAAACGATTTTGAAATCCATGCCACTTCCGCTAAGCCAACATGATATTCTGCATCAATAACTGGCATGGCAATATTTAAAGAAGAGGACATAAAACTATTAAAAAAAGAACCTATTACAATAGCAGTAAGCAACCAATTATTTTCTTTGATTTTCATTGCCAAGCAATTTTTAACTTATATAAATTTCGATTTATAATTACACAAATTATTAGTTAGAAAGAAAATATTGCCCATAAATACTTGATATTTTCTTTTTTCTTGATAAACAATAAAAAATTTGTGCCATCAACTTTCAAAATCAATTCAATAAAGTAATAAGGCCTGGTTTGTTTGTTTATTTCTTGTTATGAAGGTTTTTTACATGATAAGGTTATCATTTAAAAACTCACTTTAATTATTCAACAATAAAAAATCAACTTTTTTCAATAACTTTTGTGGTTTCTTGTGTAAAACCATTATAAAAATTCTCTCTGTGAAATTATAATTCTCCTACATAATTAATTTTTTGCTCATTATATCCTACTTTAATTTTCTTTAAAACCTTATTATAAAACATTTAACCTTAATAATAATAAAATTTCTTCCTGATTATAACCTTATTACCTTATTCAAGCGATTCATTCATTACAAAAAAAAATTTATCTTTTCATATGACGAAATTCTACTTGTTAATGTTCTTTTTGAAATGAATAACCCTGAGGCAAGCCGCGAGGAATTCTTTTGATTAAATACCTTTTAATTTGCATTTAAACACTTTTTTAAAACGAACATAATCTTTTGCTTAGAAGAAGATTTTTCTCTATATTGAAAAATTTTCTATATATATGCAAACAATTTTTACATTTTATGTAATTATTATTGAAATTAACGAAATCAAAAAGACAGCAAACGAGGTGGCTTTATCAAGATAACCACCTCGTTTGTTTAAAATTATACTTGAAAAATAAACTTATTCTTCTTCTTCGAATACCAATTCTTCATTTTCCATATCCAGCACATTTTTACGGGCAAATGTTTTCTTTTCGTATTCTTCGCGAGAATAAACTATAATTTTCTCGAAATCGCGTTGCCCAGTACCTGCAGGTATTAAATGTCCACAGATTACATTTTCTTTCAATCCTTCGAGCTTATCTACTTTTCCATTGATTGCAGCTTCTGTCAAAACTTTTGTCGTTTCCTGGAAAGAAGCAGCCGACATAAAGCTAGTTGTTTGAAGAGCAGCCCGCGTAATTCCTTGTAAAATCTGATTTGAAGTAGCAGGAATAGCATCACGTGCTTGAACCAGCCGCAAATCTTTACGTTTTAATATACTGTTTTCGTCACGTAATTTTCGAGGGGTTATAATTTGTCCTGGTTTCAGATTGGGCGAATCACCAGCATCTACCACCACTTTTTTTCCCCAAATACGATCATTTTCTTCCATAAATTCATTCTTATCAACCACTTGTTTTTCAAGGAAACGAGTATCGCCTGCTTCAACAATTTCCACTTTACGCATCATCTGACGAACAATAATTTCAAAGTGCTTATCATTTATTTTTACCCCTTGAAGTCGATACACATCTTGAATTTCATTCACAATGTATTCCTGAACAGCAGTAGGACCTTTAATTTGCAGAATATCTGTAGGAGTAATTGCTCCATCAGACAAAGGTGTACCTGCTCGTACAAAGTCATTTTCCTGGACAAGAATTTGCTTGGACAAAGGAATCAAATACTTCTTTACTTCGCCTGATTTTGAGGTAATAATTATTTCACGATTACCACGTTTAATTTTACCTAACGATACTTCGCCATCAATTTCAGCAACCACAGCAGGATTGGATGGATTCCGAGCTTCAAATAATTCCGTTACTCGGGGCAAACCACCAGTAATATCACCCGTTTTTCCTATGGCACGTGGAATTTTCACTAAAATCTGTCCTGCTTTTATTTTATCTCCATTTTCAAACACAATGTGAGCACCAACAGGTAAATTATAGGTACGTAAAATATTCCCATTTTCGTCAACAATATAAGCAGTAGGTATTTTATTCCTGTCTTTTGACTCTATGATAATTTTTTCACGTAATCCTGTTGCTTCATTAGTTTCCATTTTGAAGGTAACATTCTCAACTAAATCTTCGAATTTGATAATTCCTTCATTTTCAGAAATAATGACTGCATTAAACGGATCCCACTCACAAATCAATTGTCCTTTTGTTCCTAAATCTCCATTCTTTACATATAATTTTGAACCATAAGGAATATTATGAGTAGAAAGAACAATACCAGTTTTAGGATCAATTACCCGCATTTCAGCCAGACGACTTATAACTACTTGATAATTAACATTATCAGTAGGTTGTACAGTGCGAAGTTCATCAAATTCTAAACGTCCATCATACCTTAATACTAATTTTGATTCGGCTGCAATGTTTCCCGCAATACCACCCACATGGAAAGTACGAAGTGTTAATTGTGTACCTGGTTCGCCAATAGATTGTGCAGCAATTACTCCAACAGCTTCTCCAATTTGAATCATTTTGCCTGTTGCAAGATTTCGTCCATAACATTTTGCACAAACACCTTTTTTAGCTTCGCAAGTTAATACGGAACGAATTTCAACATGCTCAATCGGAGAATTCTGAATAATTTGTGCCTCTTTTTCAGTAATTTCTTGACCAGCAGCAACAATTAGTTCACCTGTTTGAGGATGATAAATATCATGTACAGAAACACGTCCTAAAATCCGTTCATAAAGAGAAGTAATAACTTCCTCATTATTTTTAAGCTCATTGGCTACCAAACCACGTAAAGTTCCGCAATCTTCTTGCGTTATAGTAACATCCTGAGCAACATCCACTAAGCGTCGAGTTAAATATCCTGCATCCGCCGTTTTTAAAGCTGTATCTGCTAAACCTTTCCGTGCACCATGAGTAGAAATAAAGTATTCAAGCACAGAAAGACCTTCTTTGAAATTTGACAAGATAGGATTTTCAATGATTTGCCCTCCTTCAGCTCCTGATTTTTGAGGTTTTGCCATCAAACCTCGCATTCCTGATAATTGTCGAATTTGTTCTTTTGAGCCACGAGCACCAGAATCAAGCATCATAAATACAGAGTTAAATCCGTCTTGATCACTGGAAAGTTTTTTTATTAAAACATCTGATAATTTTGAATTTACATGGGTCCAGGTATCAATAATCTGATTGTATCGTTCATTATAAGTAATGAATCCCATGTTGTAATTATTCATGATTTCCTCAATTTCTGCATTGCCTTCCTGAATAAGTTGCTCTTTTTCTTTAGGAATAATTACATCATCCATATTAAACGAAAGCCCTCCTTTAAATGCCATGTAATATCCCAAATCTTTAATATCATCCAGGAATTGAGAAGTACGAGCAAAACCACATGTTTCAATTACTTTTGAAATAATATCTCGAAGAGATTTTTTTGAAAGAAGTTCATTGATGTAACCTACTTCTGGTGGCACACATTTGTTAAATAAAATTCTTCCAACCGTAGTTTCTATAATTTTTTTAACATTTTTACCTTCTTGGTTAGTCTCCGATATTCTTACCTTGATCCATGCATGTAAGTCAACTTTTCCTTCATTGTAAGCAATTTCAGCTTCTTCTGGCGAATAAAAAATCAATCCTTCTCCCTTAACACCTTTGCGAGGTTTAGTAATGTAATAAAGTCCCAATACCATATCTTGTGATGGAACAGTAATAGGAGCTCCGTTAGCTGGATTTAAAATATTATGAGAAGATAACATCAACAATTGAGCTTCAAGTATGGCTTCGTTGCTTAAAGGCAAATGAACTGCCATCTGGTCACCATCAAAGTCAGCATTGAAAGCTGTACACGATAACGGATGAAGTTGAATAGCCAGTCCCTCAATTAATTTTGGTTGAAAAGCCTGAATACCTAAGCGGTGCAAGGTTGGAGCACGGTTTAAAAGTACAGGATGCCCTTTCATAACATATTCCAAAATATCCCAAATCACAGGATCTTTTCTATCAATGATTTTTTTTGCCGATTTTACTGTCTTTACAATTCCTCTTTCAATCAATTTACGAATAATAAAAGGTTTATAAAGTTCAGCAGCCATATTCTTCGGCAAACCGCACTCATGCATTTTCAATTCTGGACCTACTACAATCACCGAACGAGCCGAATAATCCACACGCTTACCTAACAGATTTTGACGGAATCGTCCTTGTTTTCCTTTTAATGAATCAGAAAGAGACTTTAAAGGTCTGTTCGATTCTGTTTTAACTGCACTAACTTTACGAGAATTATCGAGCAATGAATCAACTGCTTCCTGGAGCATACGTTTTTCATTACGTAAAATTACTTCTGGAGCTTTAATCTCGATTAGTCTTTTCAAACGATTATTCCGAATAATGACACGTCGATATAAGTCATTCAAATCCGAAGTAGCAAACCGTCCACCATCAAGAGGAACTAAAGGACGTAGTTCGGGAGGAATAACTGGAATCACTTTCAATATCATCCATTCTGGTTTATTTCTGTTCCGTGAAGCTCTGAAAGCTTCTACTACTTGTAACCGTTTTAAAGCTTCTGTTTTACGTTGTTGAGAAGTATCTGTATTCGCTTTATTTCTTAATTCATAGGATAAAGCGTCTAAATCTAATCGTGATAATAAATCATAAAGGGCTTCAGCTCCCATCTTAGCAATAAACTTGTTGGGGTCACTATCATCTAAAAGTTGATTATCGCGTGGAAGAGTATCTAAAATATCCAAATATTCTTCCTCCGAAAGCAATTCTCCTTGGGTAATATTTTCTCCATTTTCAAGAATTCCACCCTGAATAATGACATATTTTTCATAATAAATAATGGCATCCAGCTTTTTAGTGGGCATTCCTAACAAATAGCCAATTTTATTTGGTATTGAACGAAAATACCAGATATGTGCAACGGGAACCACTAACTGAATGTGTCCCATTCTTTCACGGCGAACTTTCTTTTCAGTAACTTCTACTCCACAACGATCACACACAATACCTTTATAGCGGATACGCTTGTATTTACCACAATGGCATTCGTAATCCTTTACAGGACCAAAAATACGTTCGCAAAATAAGCCATCACGTTCAGGCTTATAAGTACGGTAATTGATGGTCTCGGGTTTTAATACCTCGCCATGAGATAATTTTAAAATTTCTTCAGGTGAAGCTAACCCAATAGAAATTTTAGTAAAATTACTTTTTATTTTATTGTCGGTTTTAAAAGCCATATTTTTAAAAATTACAATTTATAATTGTTGAAACTAACTTTTCCTCAGCTTTTTGTTACTGAGAATTTATTCCAAATTTATGCTTAAACACAAACCACGTAGCTCGTGCAACAATACATTTAAAGATTCTGGAATGCCTGGTGTAGGCATCGGATCTCCCTTTACAATTGCTTCATATATACGTGCTCTACCATTCACATCATCCGATTTCACCGTTAAAATTTCTCGAAGCGTATGAGCAGCACCAAATGCTTCTAATGCCCAAACTTCCATTTCTCCAAATCGTTGTCCACCAAATTGTGCTTTTCCGCCTAACGGTTGTTGAGTTATGAGTGAATAAGGTCCGATAGAACGTGCATGCATCTTATCCTCAACCATGTGACCTAACTTCATCATATAAATAACGCCTACTGTAGCGGGTTGATCAAATCGTTCACCTGTTCCACCATCGTAAAGATAAGTTTTTCCCCCTCGTGGTAATCCAGCTTTATCAGTCCACTTATTCAAATCATCCATTGTTGCTCCATCAAAAATTGGTGTTGCAAACTTTACTCCTAATTCTTTTCCAGCCCAACCTAAAATAGTTTCAAAAATTTGTCCGAGATTCATACGAGAAGGCACCCCAAGAGGATTTAAAACTATATCTACTGGTGTTCCATCTTCCAAGAAAGGCATGTCTTCCTCTCGTACAATACGGGAAATGATTCCCTTGTTTCCATGTCGCCCAGCAAGTTTATCTCCTACCTGGACTTTTCGTTTTTTAGCAATATAAACTTTTGCCATTTGCATAATTCCACTTGGGAGTTCATCGCCTATTGCAATATTAAACTTCTGACGCTTTAACTGGGCATCTAATTCCTTATATTTTTTCAAATAATTGAGAATAACCTGTGAAACCAGTTCATTGGTATGGGCATCGTTTGTCCATTTTGTCAACTGAACAGTAGCATAATCTATTTCTTGGAGACGCTCAGGTGTAAATTTACTATTTCTGGAGATAACATCAGCACCTAAAAAATCTTTAACACCCGCTGAAGTTTTATTGTTTAGAATAATCATCAATTTTTCAATTAAAGCCTCTTTTAATGCTTTTGTTTGAGCTTCAAATTCCTCTTCCACTTTGGGCAGAATAGCCTTTTCAGCAAGTTTTGATTTCTTATTTTTCAAAGCTTTTGAAAATAAACGTTTGTCTATTACGACACCAGATAAGGAAGGAGTTGCTTTTAATGAAGCATCTTTTACATCGCCAGCTTTATCGCCAAAAATAGCACGAAGTAATTTTTCTTCTGGTGATGGATCTGATTCTCCTTTTGGAGTAATCTTTCCAATAATAATATCGCCTGGCTCTACCCATGCACCAATACGGATAATTCCATTTTCATCCAAATTTTTTGTTGCTTCTTCACTAACATTTGGAATATCTGCTGTAAACTCTTCTGGTCCACGTTTTGTTTCTCTTACCTCTAATAACTGTTCTACCACATGTACCGAAGTAAAAATATCTTCGCGTACCACTCTTTCGCTAATCACAATAGCATCTTCAAAATTATATCCTTTCCAGGGCATAAACGCCACCTTCAAATTTCTGCCTAATGCTAATTCTCCTTTTTCACTACAATATCCTTCTGTAATGATTTGACCTGCATGAACTTTATCACCTTTCCGAACCAATGGTCGTAAATCAATGGTAGTATTTTGATTAGTTTTTAAAAATTTAGATAATTTGTATTCTTTTATGTTTGAATCAAAACTTACGAGCTCTTCTTCGTCGGTTCGATCATAACGAATCTTGATAGAAGTGGCATCAACATATTCTACCACACCTTCCCCTTCAGCCAGTATTTGAGTTCTTGAATCCCGTATAACCCGTCCTTCGATGCCTGTTGCTACAACAGGAGCTTCGCATCGTAACAAGGGAACAGCCTGACGCATCATATTAGAACCCATCAAAGCCCGATTGGCATCATCATGTTCTAGAAAAGGAATCAAGGCTGCTGCAATAGAAGCAATTTGCGAAGGAGACACATCCATTAAATCTACTTCAGAAGGATCAACTATAGGAAAATCGGCTCCTAAACGTGCTTTTACCTTGTTGCGAATAAATTTCCCGTCTTCATTCAGTGGTGCATTTCCCTGGGCAACTACCAAATCTTCTTCTTCTTCAGCAGTATAATAAGAAACTCCATTTTCTGATAAATCAACTATGCCATTATTTACTTTTCTGTAGGGCGTTTCAATAAAACCTAATTCATTGATTTTTGCATAAACACACAGAGAAGAAATCAATCCAATATTAGGTCCTTCAGGTGTTTCAATAGGACATAAACGCCCGTAATGAGTATAATGTACATCTCGAACTTCAAAGCCTGCACGTTCACGTGATAAGCCTCCGGGACCCAAAGCTGACATCCTACGTTTATGGGTAATTTCTGCTAATGGATTTTGTTGATCCATAAATTGTGATAATGCATTGGTACCAAAAAAAGAGTTGATAACCGAAGAGATTGTTTTAACATTAATCAAATCTACTGGAGTAAATACTTCGTTGTCTCGTACATTCATTCGCTCACGTATGGTACGTACCATACGGGCTAAGGCTACATTAAATTGATTGTATAACTGCTCTCCAATAGTGCGAACTCTTCGATTACTCAAATGGTCAATATCATCAACCGTAGATTTTGAATTAATCAGTAAAACGAGATACTTAATAATTTCAATAATATCTTCTTTGGTCAGGACCTTTGTTTCATTACTAATATTCAAGTTTAATTTTTGGTTGATTCTAAATCGTCCTACATCTCCCAAGTCGTACCTTTTTTCAGAAAAGAATAAATTATTGATCACTTCACGAGCTGTAGCATCATCAGGTGGTTCTGCATTTCGTAATTGCCTGTAAATATAGAGCACAGCTTCCTTTTCCGAATTGGTCGGATCTTTTTGCAAAGTATTATAAATAATACTATAGTCAATCTGATCTGCTTCTTCTTTATGTAAAAGAATTGTTTGAGCACCCGCTTCGAGTATTAAATCAATGTGCTCATTCTCCAGCACTGTTTCACGATCAATAATGATTTCGTTTCGCTCAATGGTAACAACTTCACCCGTGTCCTCATCTACAAAATCCTCGAGCCAGCTTTTTAAAACACGGGCAGCCAATTTACGCCCTATATATTTTTTTAGATTCGATCTGGATACTTTTACTTCTTCAGCAAGATCAAAAATTTCCAGAATATCTTTATCGCTTTCGAAACCAATAGCACGAAGCAAGGTAGTAACAGGAAGTTTTTTCTTTCTGTCAATATAAGCATACATGATATTATTAATATCAGTTGCAAATTCTATCCATGAGCCACGGAAAGGAATAATACGTGCTGAAAATAATTTAGTTCCATTAGCATGGAGGCTCTCTCCAAAGAATACACCAGGTGACCGATGAAGTTGAGAAACTATTACTCTTTCAGCACCATTAATTACGAAAGTGCCTCTTGGAGTCATATAGGGAATAGGGCCTAAAAATACATCTTGAATAACAGTATCAAAATCTTCATGTTCCGGATCCGTACAATAAAGTTTTAATTTTGCTTTTAAATTGACATTATAAGTTAAACCTCGTTCAATACATTCTTCTATGGAATAACGTGGTGGATCTATAAAATAATCTAAAAATTCAAGAACAAAATTATTACGTGTATCAGAAACAGGAAAGTTTTCAGTAAATACTTTATATAATCCTTCTAGTTTTCTTTTTTCAGGAGGAGTATCCATCTGGAAGAAATCCTGGAAAGATTTTAATTGTACGTCTAAGAAATCAGGATACTCAAGCTGATTTTTTATTGTGGAAAAATTAATTCTTTCAGTGTTAGTTAATGAAGACATTTTTCAAAGAGGTTATTTTTGTTCCAAAGATCTTTTATCATGTTAGATAGGAAAAGGTTTAGAACCCCCTTTTTATAGGGAGTCTAAACCAATAAGTTAATAATCAGCAGTTAATATTATTTAAGTTCAACTTCAGCTCCGCCGTCACTAAGTTGTTTTTGCAAGGTTTCAGCTTCTTCTTTTGAAAGACCTTCTTTAACTACTGAAGGAGCTGAGTCAACCAAGTCTTTAGCATCTTTCAATCCAAGTCCTGTAAGATCTTTTACTAATTTAACTACTGCAAGTTTATTGGGACCAGGAGATTTTAATACTACATCAAAAGATGTTTTTTCAGGTTTTTCTTCAGCAGCTGCTGCAGCAGGAGCATTGCTTACAGCTACTGTTGCTGCTGCGGGTTCGATGCCATATTCTTCTTTTAAAATTTGAGCTAACTCGTTTACTTCTTTAACTGTTAAGTTAACTAATTGTTCTGCAAAAGCTTTCAAATCTGTCATTTTTACTATGATTTTTAATTTTTATTTTTGTTTTTACTAAATTATTTTTCTGACAATGTTTTTAACAAGCCATGAATAGTAGTACCTCCTGATTGGAGTGCGGACAATACATTGCTTAATGGTGACTGTAACAAATTAATTATTTCGCCAATAAGCTCATTCTTGCTCTTAATATGAATCAATGTTTCCAACTGATTTTCACCAATATAAAAACTTTCTTCAACATAAGCAGCTTTAAGTACCGGTTTTTTATTTTTGGTACTAAAATCTTTAATAACTTTAGCAGGCAAATTTGCTACCTCTGAAAGCATCAAAGCTGTTTCTCCTTTTAGAATGGGATAAAGATCACTAAAATTAGTTGAAGAATTATCGAGAGCTTTTTTAAGCAATGTGTTTTTTACAACCATCAGCTTAATTTTTTCCTTATAGCATATTCTCCTTAATTCACTGGTTTGTGCGCCATTTAAGCCACCAATATCTGTGAGATAAAAATGAGGATACTTGCTTAAAATTGACTCAATTTCTTGAATTATTTTTCCTTTCTCTTCTTTTTTCATAAATGAATATTTTTTAATCTTCTATAGATTTTGGATCTACTTTGATGCCTGGGCTCATAGTACTGGAAAGATAAATACTTTTTATGTAAGTACCTTTAGCAGTAGCAGGTTTTAATTTGATTAAAGTTGTAATAAACTCTCTGGCATTTTCAGCAATCTGTTCGGGCGTAAAAGAAACTTTACCGATCGAAGCATGAACAATACCATATTTATCCACTTTAAAATCAATTTTACCTTGTTTAACTTCTTTTATTGCCTTGGCAATATCATTGGTTACAGTACCACTTTTAGGATTAGGCATTAATCCGCGTGGTCCCAAAATCCGTCCCAAAGCTCCTAATTTACCCATAACGGAAGGCGTTGTGATAATTACATCTACATCTGTCCATCCATTTTTAATTTTCTCAATATATTCATCCAACCCTACATAATCGGCTCCTGCTTCTTTAGCTGCAGCTTCCATATCAGGAGGACATAAAGCAAGTACAGTAACTTTTTTCCCTGTTCCATGAGGCAAAGTAACTACACCACGAACCATCTGATTAGATTTACGTGGGTCAACTCCCAATCGAACATCAATGTCAACTGAAGCATCAAATTTAGTGGTAGTAATTTCTTTCACTAATTTAGCTGCTTCTTTCAGAGGATAGGCTTTCCCTGGTTCAATCTTTTCTAAAGCAATTTTTCTATTTTTTGTTAAAGTAGTCATTGTAATTAAAGTGTTAGTTAATTATTACCTGGAAAATCACCTTTTACAACAATCCCCATGCTTCTTGCTGTACCAGCAACCATTTTCATTGCAGCTTCTTCCTCAAAACAATTCATGTCCACCATCTTATCTTTTGCAATGTTTCTCACTTGCTCCCACGTGATTTCAGCAACTTTCTTACGATTGGGTTCTGCTGAGCCACTTTTAAGTTTGGTAATTTCAAGTAATTGTATTGCAACAGGTGGTGTTTTTACTACAAAATCAAACGATTTATCAGTATAATACGTAATGATAACGGGTAAGATTTTACCTGCTTTGTCTTGAGTTCGTGCATTAAACTGTTTGCAAAACTCCATGATATTGATACCTTTTGAGCCTAAAGCAGGACCAACAGGCGGGGAGGGGTTTGCTGCACCTCCTTTGATTTGTAATTTAATAATTCCAGCAATTTCTTTTGCCATAATTGTTTAAATTTTGATTTTTTAATGGAATAGTAAAAATTAAAAACTACTATTCCTTTTCAACTTGAGTAAAACTTAATTCGAGCGGAGTTTTCCGACCGAATATAGTAACCATAACTTTGAGTTTTTTCTTTTCAGTGTTTACCTCATCAATTGTCCCTATAAATCCAGAAAAAGGTCCATAAGTTACTTTTACATTATCTCCTTTATAAAAAGGTGTAAGGATTTCTTCTTCACTTTCTTGAAGTTCATCCATTGTACCTAAAATTCTATTTAATTCTGAAGGACGAATGGGGGTAGGTATTTTATTTTTCTCACCAAGAAATCCCAACACGTTGGGTATATTTCTGACACGATGAATTACCTCACCAAAAAGATTAGCTTCTATCAAAACATATCCTGGCATATAATTGCGTTCTTTAGCAATTTTTTTACCGTTACGAATTTGATAAACTTTTTCAGTTGGAA